>Ga0098069_100344_pt1 | contig 21890 bp, 16 predicted proteins | sample 27_taG_FD_92584 | JGI IMG/M metagenome (GOLD analysis project Ga0098069, IMG submission 92584) | Marine viral communities from Cariaco Basin, Caribbean Sea - 27_WHOI_OMZ | ecosystem: Environmental > Aquatic > Marine > Oceanic | place: Caribbean Sea: Cariaco Basin | collected 2014-11-09
ATATTTTAAAATATGAACGTCACCCTGAACTTGATTCAGAGCTTGCTCCGAAATTTATTCGGAGGTCTAATTTGATTATAATGTTGCTTCATGTTAGATGCTGAAACAAGTTCAGCATGACGTATTTTTATTCGGAAAATTGCAACTTACTACCTATTAAATTTCTTCTAAAGTTTCTGCACGCAATACTTTTTTTCTATATTTTTCCGCATAAAAAGCGATTAATAACAATTGCAAAGAATGGTAGATCATAATAGGTAAAAGTAAAAGTCCTGTATTTGCTGAATTTCCGAAGATCACTTTTACCATTACAGAACCATGAACCAGGGATTTTTTAGTGCCGCAAAATTGAGCGGTTATTTTATCTTTTAAATTAAAACCTAAAAAATTACAGAGTAAACCGAGTCCAAAATAAACTACAAAGAATAGCAAAATAACTATACCGGTTAATTTTAATAAATCCTGAGTTTCTACGCTGCTAAATATGTTGGAAGAGAACGAGTTACTGAAGCTAGAGTAAACAATTAGTATAATTGTTGTTTTGTCTAGCAAGCCTAATTTTTTGCTGTGTTTTCGAGCAAAATCTCCAAGAAATTTCTGCAGGATTAACCCAAGAATTAGCGGGATAATTATCTGCCAGCATAATTTTATAAGTACATCTAAAAATTCAAAATCGGCGCTTCCACTAAGAAAGAAACTCAACCAAATGGGTGTTGCAACTATTCCGATGAGTCCAGAAAGGCTGGCGTTAAAAATAGCGGTTGGTAGATTACCTTTAGCCAGAGAAACCATAACGATAGAAGAGGAGACCGTGGAAGGGAGAGTTCCAAGGAAAAATAAAGCGATCCATAGATCTGAACCTGTTCCATCCTCAAAAAGTGGTAAACAAAGCAAGGTTAGCAACGGAAAAGCCACAAACGTGGCCAACTGGATCACAATATGAACCTTGTAATTTAAAAAGCCTAATTTGAATTCTGCGGGTGATAATTTCAATCCGTAGAAGAAAAAGATAAAACCAATCCCAATATCGGTGATGGTTTTAAGCGGCAAGAGTACAATTCCTTCAGGAAAAAAATAAGCTATGATTATCGCTAAAAATATTGCCGCTATAAACCCGTTAAATTTCAATGGCTTGTTTACTTTTCGATTTTCACCTTATAATTTTCCAGTAAATGCACATATTCTTCCGAAGAAAAATCGGTTTCACTGAACTCCTTTTTTCGATTCAATGTCATTTTATTACGTTTTATGCTTTTTGCAAAACGCCGTATATCGTGATCATTAGTGAGAATTAGCCCCGGGACCTTTAAAGACTTTCCATCTTCATCTTTGGCTACCATCGTGAAATAAGAAGAATTACAATGTTTTATCTCGCCGGTTCTAATATTTTCGGCTTCTACGCGAATTCCAATAACCATAGAGCTATTACCCACGTAATTTACCGAAGCCTTCATAGTTACCAATTCGCCAATTTCTATAGGTTTTAGGAAATCTACGGTATCAACACTAGCTGTTACACAATAGGCGCCAGAGTGCTTAGATGCGCAGGCAAAAGCAATACGGTCCATAAGAGACAGCACATAACCTCCGTGAATTTTTCCGTTGAAATTTGAATGGGAAGGCAACATTAATTCTGAAATGTCTACCTGGGAATCTTTTACTTGTTTAAATTGAGTCATAGTTTATCTATCTCTAAAGTGAGGGGATTGAGCTTCTTCTACTTCGGTTATAAAATATTTGGTATCGCCCCAAAAGAAAAAGGTGGCGTAGCGCTCCATATATTTAAGCCTTACGTAATTGCCCTCGTTTTCCTGTAAGGCTTGAATAGCTTCCTTATTATTATCTAAAACTGAAAATTGGAAGATTTGTGCGCCGCTAATTCCCTGGCTTATTTCGCCTTCCCAGGTTTTAGAAATAACCCCTTTTTTACTGAATTTTATAAGTTCACCACTTCTTGTACCCTCGCTATAAGGCACAAAATAGATAAAAGTAAACCAGGCTATAAAAAGTAATACTATTACTCCCAGAATGCTAAAAAGCGTTTTTTTCATATTTATTTAATTATAAATTTTTTGAACAAATTCTTCTATTTTAGAAGGTTCCAGCCAACGAGTAACAATAACCAGCTTTTCTTTACGATCTACAATAATAAAATTTCCGCCGAAACCTGCCGCATAAAAAATGTCTTTATCTATATTCTCCCATTGGCGCGGGCCATCGGCATTAAGCCACCACATATAACCATAATTCTCATTTGGAATAGAAGGCTGCACTGCTTCTTCAATAAGTTTTTCTGAAATTAATTGTTTGCCATCCCAGTTCCCGTTATTCATAAATAACAAACCAAAACGTGCCATATCTTCGGTATTGATAAACATTCCTCCACCGGAATGCCCGCCACCGCTAACCGATTGCATTTTGAAACCGTCTATAGTAGTCCAGGAATTTTCGTAACCAAACCAGCGCCAGGTGGAGGAGGCATTAATAGGATCCATAATTTCCTGTTTTAAAACGCTGGGAAGAGGTTTTCTAAAAACGTTAAGCAAAGAATATGCAAGCACATTCACCCGAACATCGTTATATTTAAAATGCGTTCCGGGTTTGTTGAGCTTTCGATTTCGCCAATCATCTATTCCGCCTTCTTTTGGTGGTCTATCGGCCCAGTCGTAAGAACCCCAAAGTTCTCCGCTCCAATCGGAGTTTTGTTGGAGTAAATTTTTCCAGGTAATTTTGGAATTATGTTCACCTTCAAAAGTATTGTCCCATACGTAATTGATCACAGGATCTTCAACATCTGCAATCAGGTTTTCGTCTAAAGCGAGCAGAGCGGTGGTAGAAAGGAAGCTTTTGGTGACGCTAAAAGTCATATCTACCCGTTTTGTATCTCCCCATTTTGCGACCAGGTAGCCGTTTTTTAAAATTATTCCCGCCGGGCCACCACGTCTTTTTGTTGGGCCTAAAATTTCGTGATAGGGTTCGTGTTGAAATCCTTTTAGAATAGCCTGCCGTAAATCTTTTGATTCTGAATATTCGTTTGCTTCAGCGAACTCCACAGCATCAGTGAAATCTAAATTATAAGCAGCCGCGTCTTTTTCCTGCCAGGCTCCACCCGGCGGGAAATAAATTTCCTGGGCAAAAATGTTTAGCGTAAAAAAACTGATTAAAAAAAGCTTGAAAAGTGATTTTATAACTGTTTCCATATTAATTCAGGGATTTATTTTCTTCTATTTCCTCTTCTTCATCTATCGCTGATAGCATTTTAGGATCAATTTGTTTACTGGCTTTGGCGCCTAGTTTTTTGAGTTTTTCTACTCTACGAAGTAAATTTCCTTTTCCGGTAAGCTTTTTCATGGCGCTTTCGTAAGAATTTTGAACCGTTCCCAGTTGTCTACCAATTTTTGTGAGTTCTTCGCTTAAGGCAGTAAAAGAATCGTATAAAGCACCGGCCTGGGTTGCAATAGCAATGGCGTTCTGCTTTTGTTTCTCGTTTTGCCACATACTGTCTATGGTTTTTAAAACTGCGAGTAGGGTAGTGGGCGTAACAATAATAATATTCTTGTCAAAAGCTTCAGAATATAAGCCCGGGTATTCGTTGGAAGCTACAGCAAAAGCGGCTTCAATTGGTATAAAAAGCAAGACGAAATCTGGGCTTTCCATCTGGTATAACTGATGGTAATTTTTACTGCCTAGTTCGTTTACTCGATTTCGAATAGCGGTAAGATGATTTTTTAAATGTTGTTTTCTCTGAGTTTCTTCGGTTTCGTTACTGTAGCGTTCGTAGGCGTTTAACGAGACTTTAGAATCTACGATCATCTTTTTGTCGCCCGGGAGATTAATTACCACGTCGGGCAACACCCGTTTACCGTCGGCATTGGTAAAACTTTGCTGTACGCTATATTCACTGCCTTTTTGCAGGCCGCTGCGTTCCAGCACACGTTCCAATATCATTTCTCCCCAATTTCCCTGGGTTTTGGTGTCGCCTTTAAGTGCTTTGGTAAGGTTTGTGGCTTCCTTGCTCATTTGCTCGTTGAGCTCTTTTAAACCAATTATTTGCTGGCGCAGCATCGCGTGGCGGTCTATGCTTTCTTTATTTCCTTCTTCAATGCGTTTTTCAAAATGCAGAATCTTTTCCTGTAATGGATTTAATATATTTTGAATATTCTCTTTATTCTGAAGGGTGAATTTTTCAGATTTTTGCTCGAGGATCTTGTTGGCCAGGTTTTCAAATTCTTTTTCAAATTTTTCCTGAAGTTGTTCAACTTCGGCTTTTTGCTCTTTATTTTTAAGCTCCAGATTTTCAAATTCAGCATTCCTTTTAGTGAGTTCGGTGCTTAAAAAATCTTTTTCGCGGCGTATTTCTTCCCGTTCTTTTTCTAGTTTTTCGGTTTGAAGTTGTGCGCTATTTTTTAAGTCGGACACTTCAGATTTGAAATTGTTTAAATTGCTGGATAACTGATTCTTAAGTTCTTCTATCTGTAGTGATAGTTGATAATTTTTTTCCTGTAAAATAGCTTCGGTATTTTTGCTTTTTAAACCTGAAATAAGTTTTCCGAAGTAGAGTCCAATAATAAGAGCCGCAAAAATTAAAGCGATGAGTAAATAATCGTTCATTGAGAAATAGCAGTTTGCTCAAAGATACTTATTTGCTGGAATTGTTCTAAAAATCCAGGCTTAGTTTGGTGGGAAATTTAATGTCGACGTGAATTATTTTTTTGCCTCAAAATATTGAAAAGCGTCTATAATATCCAGATAAACGCCGTCAAAATTGGCATTTACAATTTTACTGAGGTAAGAGTTTTCGTTTCTGTAAATGAGATTTTTCCAATCTTCGTTCCAATAGGCTATCTTAAAATTCCCCGCCCAGTGTGGGTTTTCCTCTACCAACCAGTCAGGTTGATTGCTGTTCCAGGTTTCGTCCCAGTAATACCGGTAATCTTCTGCTTCTCCGATAGACATATAGGCGATTACAAGGCGATCACCGCCGTTCTTCTTCTTTTTTAGCTGCTGGATTTCTTCTGCGGTAAAAGTGTCTTTGTTAAAAAAGAGATCTAAAATGATAAGGTCGTAATTGGTAAAAGCAAGTTCAGAAATAAGTTCCTGTTTGCTAGGATACTCAGCATAATTAAGAATATATAGAAAGTTTTTAACCTTTGAAAGCTTATTGATATCTGCTTTGTTTTCGTTAAAAATTGGAGCGCCGGGGATGATATCTAATTCTCTTCTTGGCGCTGCAAACGAAATATAATTATTCTCTTCATTAAGACTGTAAGAACGCTCTATAAATTCTGGAGTTTTACAATAATCTGTAACCAATACTTTTTTATTATTGCTTTTAGCCGAATCCAGGTGCTTTTTTAAATAGGTATTATCTGGAGTGGGTGTAGGTTTATTGAATTCGGGATAACCATAAAAGAGATCTTCCTGCCCCACGGCGTCTATTGCGTTTAAATAATCTACCGCGGGTAGCTCGTTTTCCTCAAATATAAGTTCGATTCCATTCTGAGGAACAACCAGGAAATCTGGATTTTCAGCTTTTGCAGTTTCACTTATTTCAATCACGAAACTCCGCATTTGATGACGATAATCTATTTTATCTTCCGTATCCTGTGCGGTATTTTCCTGGCAGGAAAACAATAAACAGCAAAGAATCAAGCAGGGGAAGCGGAGTAAGTTCATTTAAATATTCAAATTTCACGCAAAGGTATATGAAATTGGAAAATGATAATTTTTTGATTTGATAAATTTTTATCTTAAAGACTATATTTTTTTAGTCTAAAAGGTGTTTCATTTAAAATTCTTTAATTGAAATACTACATTTTAGAAATTTTGAGCTAGAAGTTGTCAAGTATCTGATTTTTAATATATTTTTGGCGACAAACAAAATTTAATGCCTAGCCCCTCTGTATTGCTTATTTTAAGGTACTTACCCTTTTAACGGTGGTGGTGTGTCTACCTGGGCGCATCATTTATGTAATAAGGTTAGTAATGTAGATTTTAAGTTATATTCTATAAATGCCTCGTTCGAAAAAGAATCTAAATACGAACTTAGTGATAATATAAGTGAAGTTATTCAGGTGCCTCTCTGGACGCCAGATGAGCCGTACGATTATATTAGCTATGGGGAGGAATATTATAAAACGGTAGCTAAAAAGGAGTGGACTACCGATGAGGTGGTAGAACAAAAATTTATTCCACTTTTTAAAAGTCTACTGGAGTTTATTTATAGTGAAGACCAGAACATAGAAGATCTGGATATAATTTTTCACCAGTTGTGGTTTTATTTTGAAGATTACGATTATAAAGAAACCATAAGAAATAGGCACGTATGGACCGCTTATAGAGATACGCTTGCTAAATTTATTATAGGGGAGCGTAACCCTGATGCCTCTTTAATTGATATTACCATTGGATTGCGCTGGATTTATAGATTTCTAATTCCCCTGGCCATAGTGAATATCCCTAAAGTAGATGTTGCTCATTTAACGCTTAGTGGTTTCCCGCTTATTCCGGCACTTATTGCCAATTATAAGTATGGTACAAGGATTATGTTAACTGAACACGGGGTCTTTATTAGGGAAAGGTTATTGGCTATTAATAAATCTGAATACCCATACTTTTTAAAAAGTCTACTAATTCGCTTCTCTGAAGCTATTACTCGTTTGGCCTATTATAAGGCTGATGTGATTATTTCAGTAACCACTTTTAATCAAAAATGGGAAAAATGGTATGGAGCCGATCCTAAAAAATTCAAAATAATATATAACGGTATAGATCCAGAGGTTTTTAAACCGGGATCAAAACCGGCACATTTAAAGGGTATTCCAACCGTAGTGGCCTTAGCCCGGGTATTTGAACTGAAAGATATTATTACTATGATAAGATCTTGCGCGGTGGTGAAAGAAACTATCCCTAATGTTCAGTATATGGTTTATGGAGATGACCAGGCCGTACCCGAATATACCCAGGAATGTCTTGATCTTATAGATGAATTAAGCTTGCAGGACAATTTTAAGTTTATGGGGCCAAAAAGTAATCCTCAGGAAATATTTTTGGAGGGAGATATTTCAATTTTAACATCCATCTCTGAAGGTTTCCCGTATACTGTTATAGAATCTATGAGTTGTGGGATTCCGGTGGTATCTACCGATGTTGGCGGAGTTAAAGAAGCGCTTGATGAAAGTTGCGGATTTACCTGTAAGCCAAAAGATGCTGAAGAAATTGGAGGAAATGTGACCAAATTGCTTTTAAACGAAGAGCTTCGAAAAAAGATGGGAGAGAATGCAAGGGAAAAGGTTTTAAATAATTTTACTTTAAATAAGTTCATAGGGGAATATGAAGATGTTTACAGCGAAATTATGAAGTCGAAAAAACCAAAACCAAAATTAGCTAAGATTAAAGATTTTTCCTTAGAATGACTAAAGATCAAATTAAAGCTATTGCCAAACTTGTGGTTGCGGTTAAAGAACGTAACGGAAAACCCGTAAATGTTTATGTAGTAGCTGCCACCATAGAATCTTTTGGAATTAGGGATGTAGATGTTAAAGAGGATTATGGTTTTGATGATATTTTTCTACTTTCAAAATATATTTACAAAGCTTACGATGCCATAACCCTTGCAAATCTTAAGAATAATAACCAGCGTATCGCTGAAGCGAAAACCTTTAAAAGACTCGCACTAACCGACTATATTACTACAAAAAATACAAAGCGATTTATTGTAGATTACAGTTCTGGTCTTATCCATTTATTTCCCGTATTTCTACAGGTAGTTTCCATTATTATGTTTGGGTTTCGCTATGGACCTATTCAAAATTTAATAATCTACAATCAACAGCGGTAGTGTTGGGGGTAATCTTTGGATTTATATTAAGTGGTGGCTTTGTTCAGGTTATTGGTAAACAGGTTTCTTACTATTGGTACAACAAGGATTACCATATGGCGAGTTATTCTACAAAAAAGATTATTATAAACGGGGTCCTTGTTATAATAGGGTTTTTTATCCTATCGTTATTGGTGAATTTGGTGATTCCTCTTTACAGCTTTCTTTTCGTCATAATTACTTTTTTGTATGCACTTTTCATTGGATTCTTACTCCTTGTTTTAGCCCCATTATATGCGGTTAAACAAAGATGGATGCTCTCTTTAAGTGTTTTTATCGGAACCGTAGTAGCGCTGTCTTTACACTGGTATACTCCAATGCATCCTTATTTTGTGCACTGGATTGGTATTCTTACCGCTTCTTTAATCTCCGTAATATATCTTTACTTCTTTTATAAATACAAACTTCAGGAACATACAGCTGTAAAGAAGAAACCTAAAGTAATGCTTTCGTTATATAGAAATTTCAATTATTTCTTCTATGGGGCATTCCTGTTTGTTTTTGTTTTTATGGATAGATTGGTAGCCTGGTCTTCTACTTTAAATCGGGATATTCCTTATGTGATCTATTATGAAAAAGATTATGAGATAGGAATGGACCTGGCAATTTTAATTTTCTTTCTTCTGGGTGGGGTTATGGAATATGCGATCCATTCGTATATACGCCATATGGATTTTCATCAATTAGATACAAAATACTCCCAGTTTCAAAGTTTTAATGACAAAATGAAAAAGATGTATTTTAAGCATCTGCGTCTTTTTGCGGTTAGTGCCCTGAGCATCGCTATATTTTTATACTTATTAATTACCCAGCCCTGGGGTTATTCGTCTGGTTTTGATGAAAGTCTAAGCGATTTAAGTATTAGGGTATGTGTGCTAGGAAGTATAGGCTATTTGTTTTTAAGCCTGGGAATGCTTAATGTCCTATATACGTTAGGGCAACATAGAAAACCACTTGTTGCTATTATTATTGCCTTTTTAGTTAATATAATTATTGGGATCCTGCTAAGTAGATGGATTTCTTATGAATATAGCGTAGTAGGAATGCTCTTAGGTTCCCTGGTTTTTATGCTATTTACTACTAGAGAAACATACAATTTCTTTAAAAATCTGGATTATTACTATTATGCATCTTATTAAAATTCTTATGATAGCAGGCGCAATTTGTTTAAGCACTGCACAGGCAGTTGCCCAGGAACTTACTAAAGAAAAGCAGGTGCTTTTTACTTATGGTGATTTTTATCCTAAAGATGTTTCCGGTTATGAAATAGTAGTTCTTGAAAGTGCTCATTTTGATAGTGAAGATATCGAGATTTTAAAACAGCAGAATAACACCGTTATAGGTTATATAAGTTTAGGGGAAGTCAATGAATCTGCAGCTCATTTTCCGCAGGTAAAGGATTTCACCCTGGGAAAGAATGAGCTATGGAATAGTCATGTTTTAGATATTGAAAATGAAGAAACAAGAGAATCTCTTATGAATATCTTCCAGTTTAATATGAAAAAAGGCCTTGATGGGATGTTTTTGGATAATATAGATAACTATACCGTATTTGGACCAACTCCAGAGAAAAAAGATGCTCTTTTAGACTTTTTACAAACTATTCATATTGTTTTTCCAGAGATTTATTTAATGCAAAATGCAGGGGTTTCAATAATTGAAGATACTCATCCCTATATAAATTCCGTTGCCAAAGAAAGTATAGCAACCGACTATAATTTCGAGAAAAATAAATATCAATTACGTGAGGAAGAGGTATTTTATCAGCTTTTGCAAGAACTTGAAAAAGCTAGCAGAGATTATGAAGTTCCTGTAATTTTAATTGAATATGCCGATACCCAGAAACTGAAAAAAGCTATAAAGCAGAGATTAAAAGAAAACCCCTGGACATATTTTATTGGGAAAATAGATTTGCAAAGTATTCCTGATAAAAACTGAAATTTTATATGTTTTTAGAGCCCTACCTACTTACCGGACCTTTTAGGATAATACTGTTTTTTGTATTGATTTTATTAATACATAGAATAATCTCTGCCCGAGTTTCTGCACAAACAGCACTAAACTTCTTAATCCCTACCATTACACTAATTCTGGGCGCCGTGCTCTTAGGTGGCTTTATATTGGTGCTCACAAGAACATTTGATCTATTTGTTATAATAAGTATTGTAATTGGGCTTATTACCCTAACCTTTATGAATCTTAATTATACAAGATCAATAAAAAATCAGTTACAAAAGATTTATACGCGTACTATTTTATATGCAGTAATAAAACTTGAGAAAAGGGAAAATTTTCTGGATAGGGATAATATCATTAAACCCAAATACAAACATAGAGAACAGGGATTATCCAGATACCATAAAAACTGGCAATTGGCCATTGGATTTTTGCTGCCGGTAATGACTTATATTTCCCGGAGTTCCTTATTTAAGGAAGATGTCTATACACTTTCCTACAGTTGGTTCACAAAGCTGAATTTGATTAACGGATTATCTTTAAAAAACTGGTTTCTTCATCCAGGGGAAATGATGGGAGATTATTTACTTATAAATCTTTATGCAAAATTAACCCATATCACAAATGCGCAAGCTTTACAATCTTTTGGGCTTCTAGAATCTGCATTGCTTTCTCTAATTATTTATTGGGTAGTTTTTAAAATTTCAAGAAAACACGCCCCGGGAATACTGGCAGGTGCGAGTTTTGCTTTATTATATTCTTTTCTTCCCATAAACATAGATCTATTGGCAGAACATAAGTCGGTTTTTACGGCTTTAATTATTGCTGTGCCTACTATGTTTTTTAGTATTTATCCGCAAAGTTTTCGCTTTAATAGAAAATTGATATTTGGCTGGTTCTTTATTCTTTTTGCTACTATTTTAATATTAGATCTTTTTGTGGGACTTTTAATTGTTCCAACATTTCTGCTCATTTTGTTCTTTTTTAAGTTTCGGTATTATTTAAATCAAGTAACTCAAATTCTCTTTGCATATCTTTCTTCTGTAGCCTTGATTGCTATGATCTATGGAATAGCGGCATTTATTAAACAGGAAAATTTTGGGGCATTTATCCTCTCAAATCTATTTTCTTTTGATGCCTATACTTATAATCCTAATCTGGTAGTTCCCTTTAAAGAGCTTATATATTATTACCAGGTTGCCGGTATCGTCTTTCTTTTAATTTCTATTTTTAATTATATCAGAAAACCGCATAAATGGCTTGCCAACCTTATTTTTATCATTTTTATCAATGTATTATTTGCCCTATATCATATAGATGAAGTTTTATTGGATCTGGATCTTTTAAGTCAGGTGTTATGTGTATTTATTCCTATTTTCTTCGGAATTATACTCAATGTGATCGTAAATATTTTCTCCATTTTCAAAACACAAACCAGACTAAGCACAATAATAGAAGTTACAAGTGGTAGCGTAGTAATTTTGGTATTGGCAATCTTTACATTTCCACCTTCGGCTACTTTAAATTTTGATTCGGAAAAAACTGAAAATGTGGTTTTTGAAGCTTACTCCAAAATTCAATCGGCTAACCTACCTTATACTTATGCAGTGGTAAATTCTTTGCCATACTTCAGCTTTAGTAATAACAGTCATTATTATTATAATTACGATTACTTTAATGACAGTTATATAGCACGGGATAGGAGATTCCACAGGTATAAAAATAACCAGCAATATCTTCAGAGCAATCCAGATATAATTTTACCTGAAACTATGTTCGTTTTTATTTATAAGAATTTAGAGGAAAGCAATGTAGCTAAAAAGGAAATATTTAAAAGCCAACAGGCCTTAGCGCTAGAAAGGATCAACCTTTTAAAAGCTAAAGATAGAAATGTAAATATTTATTATGAGAGTGAAGATCTAAAGGTTTACCAAATAGAAAATAGGGAGCGAGCCAGCAATATTAATGAACTATTATTTTGATGAGATTACAATTACCAATTAATTTATTAAAATATACTGCTTACCTGTTGCTTCTTATTGTTATGGGGTGTGCCGTAGATGTGGAAGATTCCAGAGAGGAAGAAGACCATCCAAGGGTTCTTTACGATAAAATGAGTAAGAACCCACTGGTTACTTATATTCTTGAGCCTGGCAATGAGTTAAGCGTAAAAAATAGCAACCATATAAGAAAGACTCTTAATTATTCTAAAATTCCTTATGGTGAAATAAACCGTGACAAATTTAATGAGAAGCCGGCAATAGCAGCTTCGGTAAAAGTTATTGTTCTTTATGACCCCGCTCCGCTAAACGGAGATGCGATGAATTTTCTTATAAATTTTGTAGCTGAAGGCGGTCATATATTTATTCCGAGCGTAGGAACTAATAAAAATTATGGATTTTTAGCCGGTGTAAAAGCTGATGCCAATTTTGAAATAAACACCACAGCTCAGGGATTTCTATTTAATTCAGACTTTATTCCCGCATTTAAAGGGAAGCATTATAAAAGCCTCACTACACATTTTGGTTTGGAGCAGAATAACTTTGGGGAGGATGTTGAGGTTCTGGCAACCTCTTTTTCAGAAGAAGATTATCCATTAATTATTAAAAACGAAATTGGAGCAGGTTCAGTTATTGCTTTTAATACCGAACAATTTTCAGAAAAACAGGAACGAGGATTATTCTTTGCAGCGATTTTGCAAGGTTTAGAAGGAGTGCCTTATCCCGTAGCCAATGCCTCCAGTATTATGTTAGACGATTTTCCAGCTCCGCTTTACGACGCAAAAATGGAACCGGTACAATCTGAAATGGATATAAGCCAGGCGAATTTTTATTCTGATGTTTGGTGGGAAGATATGTTGAAGCTGGCAGAGGAAGAAGATATTGTGTATTCGGCTTATGTTTGCTTCGATTATTCTAATCATACTTCCCCGCCGTTTAACTTTCAGGAATGGGAAAGATCAATTTTAAATGGAGCAAATGGCGCCGATAAATTGATGACATCAATTAAAAATTCTGATCACGAGGTAGAACTGCACGGCTATAACCACGTTTCACTAACCCAAACAGAATGGCCAAATAAAAGCTATATGGGGCTAAGTTTGCAAGCGGTTAAAAAACGCTGGGCTGCCCGGGGTTATGGCAGGTTACCGATTTCTTACGTGCCACCTTCAAATATCATAGATAGTACCGGGTTTGTAGCTTTAGAAGAAAATATACCCAGTATTGTTTATAACGCCAGTATTTATCTTGGGGATTTTGAAGAGGGTGGAGGCCGTGAATTTGATCCTGAACCTTATAATTACCACTTTTTTAATTTCCCCAGGATTAGTAGTGGATATGCCATGAATTCCACCAGGGAGTTCAATCAGCAATCTCTATATCTTTATACCGGTATCTGGACGCATTTTATACACCCCGATGACATTTACCAAATTCCGGGAGACGAACCTTTAGAAAGTGCAGGAGATTATACTTTACGTAATATAAATAGTTATGGTTGGCGAGTTTCAGAAGATGGTTCGCCCGGTTTGCTCCCAAGGTTTAGAAATTATATTCAGGAAGTAAAGGAAACCTTTCCGCTAATTCGGTTTTTAAAGGTTTCAGATGCGGCAAAAATCACCAAAAACTGGAGAGAAGATACTTATGAATTCTCAGAAACCGAAAATACTTTTAAGGTAGCGGCCCAGGCTGAAAATTCAGAGAATAACGAAAACTTTTGGTTTGCTTATGCATCTAAGGAAATGCAGAGCAAGATGGAAGATTATTTAGGTAATAACAAGTTGAAATATACCAAAACTCCGTTCCTGGATGGGTTTCTTTTTAATATTCAGACTTCCAAAAAGCAGTTAAGTCTGCCTAAGTTTAAAGAAGATAATTCGGTAAATTCACTAAGTGCGTTACTGCAGGATTATAAAGCTTATCTTTTGGTAAAACCTTCAGAAAACTTTGAAGACAGTAATATATCAAATGAAATTACTGAATTGAAGTCTAAAATTACAGCAAGTGAAGATTACAATCGGGAAGACTGGTTAGCGCTATTTCAGTATTTGGGATGGGAAAATCGTCAAAATGAAATATGGCCATTACTGGAACAAAAATATAACAAAGATAAATCTTCAGTATATGTAAAGCTTTCTTCAGAATTTACAGCTCAAAGCGATTTTCCAAATTTGGAAACCAGGAAGCGTTGGATGCTGAGACAGATTGACCTAAATCCCGAGAATATAAAGCTTCGAAAAGATTTTATTGCATATTTTGGAAATGGGACCGAAGTTCAGTTAACTCGCGATGAATTGTTAGGCTTAATAAATAATACCGAATCTAATGCAGATAGATTTAGTTATTTAGTGTTGCTTAGCGAGAAATACCCCGAAGCTGCTTTTAATTTGGTAAAAGATATAGAATCCTGCCGGGAGGATTTTAAGCTTGCTGCTTCATCTATTTCCTGGATCCTTGCTGATGCTAAAGAGTTTAAGCAAGCTATTTTATGGTCTAAATGCAGTGAAGAAATTAGTGAAGAATCTGTAGATAATTGGCGCCTGCAAACTGGAGAATACGAGTTTTTAAAGGAAAAGAATTTTCCGCTTTATATAGAATATCTTATTGCTGATAACGATAAAAAAGCAGCCAGGGAACTGCTAGAAATAGAAATCTGTAGAGAAGATCTTAAACGTTTAGCTCCCACCATTGCTTATACTTACGCCGGGCAGGGAAGTTTTAGAAAAGCACTGGAATGGTCTTCTTGCGCAAAAGATTTTCCTTTGGTAGAAAGAATGCAATGGTTTTATGCGCTAAAAAATTATAAAGAAATAGAACTTTTATACGCTAATTATTCCGAAAAAAATAATCCAGAAGAAAAAGAAGCTATCCAGTCATTTATGGCCGAATACTATATGGGCCGCGGAGATATTGTTACCGCCTGGAAAATAGCCTCTAAATTGCCTAATTCAACCAATAAAGAGAGATTAAGAACACAGCTTAACAAAGACGTTATCTATTTAAATTCTGAACAAAAACGGCTGTTGTTAAATGAATATCCTTCAATTTTTTACCCAGAAATTGCTGCGCAAATAAAGCAAGATCTCAGAATTACAGAGGGTGATTTTCTTAGAATAGAAAACAATATTATTAGTGATAGGTTAGATCCTACTTCTTTTGGTACTGAAGCTACCTATGGCCTTCGGGATAAGAAACTGAATCAGCATCAATTTGGTTTGAGCCAGTATAAAGCTTACGCTATTCCTTTTCAGGAGGAATTTGAGAATAATATAGATGAACATTTATACGGCTTAATTTACAGGTTTAAATCGCATGAAAGAATTGAAAAGCTTAATTACGGTTTTGGCACTCGCCTGGAATTTAATGATGCCGGGAAGGCTTATATTCATTTGCAAGCTTCAGCTTCTATTGCAAAAGATAGTTTGTTTAGTTCATTTCAAGTTTCAAGGAAACCGGCTATTACAGGACCCGCTTACGCCCTAGATATTTATCAAACCCAATTAAATATTTACGAAGAACTTCAATTTAAAGAGAAATTCCAGGCTGTTCTCTACCTGGAGGGGAATCATTATAGCGACGATGTGCAAGATGTGCAGGCTTTAACCAGTATTTCTATGGATATTAAGCTGAATAAAAAATCGAAATTCAGACCTTATTCTGAACTATCGGGAATGCTCGGTAATTCCAGCAGACCTGGCGGGTATCCTTACTGGACCTTAGATGAGCGCTTATATGGCGGAATGGGTGTTGCTTATGAATATGAGAATAAACAGAATTTTTGGAAGATTAATCTGGACGCCGGATATTTTCTGGATACTTTTTCTGATGAATTTCAGCGCTATCGCGGGAATGTGGTATGGCCGGTTTCAAAATATTTTCATTTTAATGCTCAGGCTGAATTTTACACACTGAAAAACTTTTATTCTAACAACTTTACCTTCGGCCTAAAATATTTTCTAAAAGATAACTAAGGGTTTATTTTAAATGAAGCTGAAGCTTTGTCGAAAATGATTAAACCTTCAGGAAAAACAGTTGAAAATGCGCCAGATTCCAGGAGTTCTTTTGGAGAACCCATGGTAACTTTTTTATTCTGCATTAGAATGATCTTATCGCAAAGCTGAATAGCAAGATTGATCTCGTGGGAAGCGAAAACAATGGCTTTATTTGTTTTTCGGGTAAGCTTTTTAAGCAATTTAAGTACATAGGCTTTATGGTACAAGTCTAAATGTGTGGTAGGTTCATCTAAGATAACCAGGGGCGTATTTTGCGCAATTGCACGGGCTATTAATACTTTTTGTAATTGCCCATCGCTTAACTCGTAGCATTTTTTGTTTTGCAAATCTTCAATCCCAACATTTTGCAGGGATTTTTTAATCTGGCGAAGATCGTTTTTACTAAGGCGGCCAATCCAATTTGTATAAGGTTGTCGGCCAAGAGCCACCAGTTCAAAAACACTTAAATTTTTAGAAATGGGTTGTTCTGTAAGTACAAGACTCACTAAAGAAGCGAGTTCTAAAGAATCGATTTGCTGAATTTGTTCATTTTTTACCAATACTTTTCCCTTTAGCGCATCCTGAACTCCGCTTAAGGTGCGTAAAAATGTAGATTTTCCAACACCATTCACACCTATAACCGCAACCAATTCTCCCTGGTTTACTTCAATATCAATAGCTTCAGCGATAATGGTTTTTTCAGTTTTAGTACTGTAACCAATGTCGAGATTAATCGTTTTTAGGATGCTATGTTGTTCGGATTGATCCACTTTCAGAATAAAAATTTGCGTTTACGAACCAATAGCCAAATTACTACCGGAGCACCAATTAACGAAGTTATGGCATTTATAGGTAAAGTATATTCCTGCCCAGGTAATTGAGCCGCAATATCACAAATGAGCATTAGTGCCGATCCTCCCAAAATAACGGCCGGAACCAAAATTCTGTGATTGTTTACCGGGATTACCTGTCTTATTAAATGCGGAACCGCTAGACCTACAAAAGCAATGGGGCCGGCAAATGCAGTAATACTCCCTGCAAGTAAGCTGGTAGCAATAATAATTATAAGTCGGTTTCTTTGAATACTTACCCCAAGGCTTTTGGCATATTGTTCGCCAAGAAGGAGGGTGTCAAGATTTTTTATACAGGAAATAGCGAGAACCAATCCCACTAGCCAAAAGATTGCCAGTATGCCAACTTCATTCCAGGAAAGATCACCTAAACTCCCAAAAGACCAGAATATATATTGTTGTAATTGCGCTGCCGGACTAAAGTAAGAAAGTACACTAACTACCGCAGCAGTTAAGCTTGCAAACATCAGCCCGATTATTAAGATAGCCATGGTATCTCTAAGTTTTATTGAAGCCAGCATTACCGCAAGGAGTACCAATAAACTTCCCAGGCTGGAAGCGACCACAAGACTCCATTTTGATAATAAAATCCCGGCAAACGCACCTCCAAAAACGGAAGCTCCCATTATTACAATGGCAACGCCCAAACTGGCACCACTGCTTAAGCCTAAAACGTAAGGACCTGCCAATGGATTTCGAAAAAGGGTTTGCATTAATAATCCGCTAATGGCAAGTCCGGAGCCGGTGATTATTGCTGTGATGGCTTTTGGTAATCGGTATTCAACAATGATATAACGCCAGGTTTCTTTAGAAACTTCCATGTTAAAAATAGATGCAAAAACATCTTTAAAAGGAATATTTACCGAACCCAGACTTATATTTAAGAACCCAAGAATAATTACTCCTAGGAAAAGGAGTAAAAGCGGGAGAATATATTTCTGGGACTGCAACAATGCCGGTTATTTATTTCGGTGTAAATATCTGAAATAAAATGAGGAGATAAAATTAAAGAAGAGCGATAATAGGATTTTACGCGATAATCGAGATTTAATTATTCCGGGACCTTCATTGAAATCACACTATGTTCCCCGCCCTGGTTCCAAAAGATTCAAACCTCCATGCTTTATTCTTCTAAAGCTTTAAAAAACCTTTTTTCATAATCTGGAAGCAAGTTAGGATGAAAAATAGACACGAGATCCTTAAGTACTAAATCGGGGCGTTGTGGACCCAACTCAAAATAAAGTACACCACCGGTTTCTCCTTTGGTTAAACTTACACTGTATACCTTTTTATGCTGTACGGCTTCAAATTTTTGATAGTGGTTAGATTCTTCCAGAAGTTGGGTATAAGAAGTGAATTGCCCAGCACTTATCCAAAATTCAGCGTCCTGGGCTTTTGCGAGTACACTTTCAAAAGATAGGGCCATACTGCCGTTTCCTTTAGTTTCAGCATAAACGTAATTTGCATTTGCGTCCTTTATAAATTGTGACTGCCAGGAATTGCCATAAGGCAAATACCATTGATCTTTATACATTGCACCGCTTAAAACCTTTGGAGTTTCTTTAGCAGATTTTGCCAGTTCCTTTGCTCCATTGTAAGAGGTTTCAATTTCATTGAAAATAACTTCAGCTTTCTCTAATTTACCGTAAAAAGCACCGAAGAATTTGATCCATTCGGCTTTACCTAGCGGAGTTTTTTCTGTCCAGTCGCCATTATACATTACCGGGATTCCTGTTTTTTGAATGGTTTCAAAGGTTTTATTATTGCCATCTATAGCAAATCCAACCACTACATCCGGTTGCAAATCTATCAGTACTTCAGTATTGATATTCTCATTTTTACCAAGCTCTTTAATTTCTCCGGAATTGATCAGTTTCCTGGTTTTTTCTGAAGAAATATAATCGAGACCGGGGAATCCTATTAAGCTTTTTTCTTCGTTTAAAGCTTCCAGAGCCGGAATATGAGTAGTGGAAGTCACCACCATTTTTTCTATCGGAATTTGCACTTTTTGATCGTACTCCAAATCACCAGGAATTTCAGCGTTTTCTTTCGCGAGAAGATAAGTGAAGGCTTTTTCAGCATTTGGCCAGGGGGTTTCTACGGTTAGGAGGTAGAAATCACCAAAATCTTCAATGCTAAAGTTATTAGCATAGCTTAATTCAACTAAATTTACAGATTGTTCAGGATTTGTATTTTCCTCTTTTTGACTGTTTTTGCAGGCATTAAATAATAGAAAAAGGATGCAGAAACTTAGGGATTTTACAATCTTTATTTTCATTCTTATCAGTTTATATGCAATTCGCTTAATAGAGTTTGATTTTCTTTTTCAAGCTCTGAAGCCATTTCAGCTTGACGAAATTTTTTAAAATATCCTCTATACAAAAGTTTTCAAAAGTAAGATTAATTCGAATTTTTTAGTCGCAACTCAGATAAATGTTTAATTTCGCATTGAAATTTTTGGTTCGGATGTGAATTATATCACGCCGATTAAAAGGGAATCAGGAAAAAAGTACGAGGTTGGAAGTACAAAATACGAGGCAAGAATATTTATTCTTATTTCAAGCTTCTTCCTTCTAATTTTTGTTAAGCCTGAGCTGTTCCCGCAACTGTAAGCTTAGTCTGTAATAGGACGCTTGTTGTTATCACTTCAAAAACCACTGTTCTTTTTTGGAACGGGAAGGTAAACAACAAGACGCGAGACAGGAGACCTGCCAGAATATAACCAATAAATTCTTAGACTTTCGGGATAAAAGTCAGGGGCAGATGAAAAAAACGCAGTTTTATATTTTATACCTTGGCCTGCTTTGTAGCTTGCCAACACTTGCTCAAAACGATACGATAAATGTTTTGAACGAAGTTTTCCTGACCGATACCAAGCTGAAAGATTTTTCTACCGGCCAACAGGTTACTGTTTTAAACGATTCGGTTTTAAAGAAAAATGGAGCGCTGCTTACTTCAGCACTAAATTTTAATACCAATATCTATTTTAAGGAAAACGGCTTGGGGATGGTTTCTTCTCCTTCTTTTCGTGGCACCACGGCCTCGCAAACTGCGGTTTTATGGAATGGGATCAATATCAATTCCCAATTTAACGGGCAAACCGATTTTAATACCTTAAACGCTGCTGGATATGATAATATTAGTGTTCGCGGTGGGGGAGGAAGTGTAGTTTACGGTACCGGAGCTATTGGTGGCACGGTGCATTTAAACACCAATCTTGATTTTAGCGGAAATACTAAGCAGGATATTTTCTTGCAATACGGAAGTTTTAATACGCTGGATGCTCGATATAAAATAAAGACTTCCGGAAAGAATTGGAGTTTGAACGTGGCGCTGGCGCGAAATTCTTCAGACAATGATTACGAATGGCCGGTTGAAGGCAGAATTAATAAAAACGGGGAATTCTACAATAACAATCTTACTATAGGGCTGGCTTACCGTTTAAATGAAAAAAATACCCTCAAGTTTTACAGCGAGGTTTTTGATGGCGAAAGGTATTTTTCCCTGATTAGACCTTCAGAAACCCGTACAAAATATCGCGATTTAAATACCCGGAATTTACTGGAATGGGTAAGTGAATTTGGAGATTTTATCTCGGTGGCAAGACTTGCACATTTAGATGAAAATTATCGTTATTATGAGAATGTAGCTTCAGATAATTATTCATTTGGCGAGGCAAAAACCCTAATCGCTAAATATGACCTAAATTATTCAGTCTCCAAAACACTGGAATTCAATACCGTTTTAACCAACACTTATACCGATGGTGAGGGTTCTGGAATTGAAGAAAATACTCGAAACATTTTTTCTGCAGCTCTTTTAATGAAACACAAGCCGATGCAGAAATTTCAATATGAATTAGGCATTCGGAAAGAAGCAACCGATAATTATGAAAGTCCGATATTGTTTTCTGCAGGACTGAACTATGAATTTACAGATTTCTATAATTTGAAAATGAATGTTTCCCGAAACTTCAGAATTCCTACTTATAACGATCTTTATTGGGCAGGTGCTGGAAATCTTAATTTAAACCCTGAAACTTCTAACCAGGTAGAACTGGGAAAACATTTTAAATATCAGGATATAACTTTCAGTCTTACCGGGTATTATATTCAAATAGATGATATGATACGTTGGTTACCTTCAGAAAACGCAGTTTGGCGACCCAGGAATGAAGAAAAAGTTGAAACCTACGGATTGGAAATACTTACTAATTGGCAGAAACGACTTTCCGAAGATCATCAAATTAGCACCTCGGGTACTTATGCTTATACCGTTTCAGAAAATATGAATACCGGTTACCAGCTTATCTATGTGCCTTTTCATAAAGCAACCGGTGCATTCACTTACTCATTTAAAAACCTGAGCCTGGATTATCAGCTTTTATATAATGGCGAGGTTTTTACCAGGTCTGATAATAATTCTCGCTATAATATAGATTCCTACTCAGTTTCAAATCTTGGAATTGCATATGATTTTGGGAAAGATAATACCTATAAGATTGGTGCAAGAGTGCTCAATATTTTTAATGAAGAATACCAAAGTGTAGAAAACCGGTGGATGCCCGGTAGAAATTTTAATATATACCTAAACCTTAATTTTTAACCAGCAGGTTGCTGAAAGCAAATATTTATAAAATCAGATTATTTGCTCTGCTTCTTGCTAAAATTCTAACCAATGAAGAAACTAAGTAAACTAGTGACAATGGCCATTATAAGCGGCTTTTTATTGAATTCGTGTAGTAGTGATGATGATAATGTTGATCCTGATGGGCCACAACCGGAAGGAGATTTTACCGAAGGGTTTTTTATTTTAAATGAAGGAAGTTTTGGTAATAATAATAGTGCTGTTACTTATGTGAGTAATGATTTTTCTACAAATGATACAGAAATTTTTTTTAAGGCAAACGATGAATCTTTAGGAGATACTGGGCAAAGTATCACCTTTGATGATGATTACGCCTATATTATCGCTAATGCTTCTAATTTGATTAACGTGGTAAACCGCTATACTTTTGAATTAGTAGGCCAAGTTGATAGTGGGCTTGTATCTCCCAGATATGCGGTTGTGGAAAATGATAAAATGTATGTAACAAATCAAGGGGCTTACGAAGATGCAGAAGCAACTGAATTTGATGATTTTGTAGCGATAATTGATCTGGAAACTTTGGAGGTTGAGAAAACTATAGAAACAAATACAATCCTTGAATATA
>Ga0098069_100346_pt1 | contig 21757 bp, 18 predicted proteins | sample 27_taG_FD_92584 | JGI IMG/M metagenome (GOLD analysis project Ga0098069, IMG submission 92584) | Marine viral communities from Cariaco Basin, Caribbean Sea - 27_WHOI_OMZ | ecosystem: Environmental > Aquatic > Marine > Oceanic | place: Caribbean Sea: Cariaco Basin | collected 2014-11-09
GGCGCTGCCGGGCAGCGGGGGCGTCAGCTTTCCAGCTGGCGCAGCAGGCTGCGCACATCGCCGTCCATATCGGCATCGCGCTGGCGCAGGTCTTCGATCAGCCGCACTGCGTGGATCACGGTCGAATGGTCGCGTCCGCCGAACTTGCGCCCGATTTCCGGATAGCTGCGCGGGGTGAGCACCTTCGATAGATACATTGCCACCTGCCGCGGTCGGACCACGGCGCGCGCGCGGCGCTTGCTGCTCATCTCGCTGCGGTCGATGCGGTAGAACTGGCACACGGTGCGCTGGATCTCGTCGATCGTGATCCGCCGGCGATTGGCCGACAGGATATCGGTCAGCTGCTCTTCGGCCAGCTGGAGCGAGACTTCCTGCCCGGTGAGCTGGGCGTAGGCGATCAGCTTGTTGAGCCCGCCAACCAGTTCGCGGATGTTGCGCGTGATCGTCCGCGCGAGGAAGTCGAGCACGTCGGCAGGGACCTCGAGCGGCGCGAAGCGCGTCAGCTTGGAGGTCAGGATCTTCTTGCGCAGCTCGATATCGGCGGCCTGGATGTCGGCGACCAGACCCATCGACAGCCGGCTCAGCAGCCGCGGTTCTACCCCGTCCAGCGCCTGCGGGGCGCGGTCGGCGGCGAACACCAGCCGCTTGCCTTCGGCGAGCAGCGCATCGATCGTGTAGAGCAGTTCTTCCTGCGCGCTGGCCTTGCCGATGATGAACTGGATGTCGTCCACCAGCAGCAGGTCGAAGCTGCGCAGGCGCGCCTTGAATTCGAGCATCTGGTTGGCCTTCAGCGCCTGGACGAATTCGACCATGAAGCGCTCGGCGCTGCAGTAGAAGATACGGCTGCGCGGATGCGCCTGCAGGAAGGCGTGGCCGGTCGCGTGCAGCAGGTGCGTCTTGCCCTGGCCGGTGGCGGCCTTGAGGTAGAGCGGGCTGAACTGCGGCTTCTCGGTCGCGCCCATGCGCTGCGCGGCATTGAACGCCAGCACATTGGCTTCGCCGGTGATAAAGGCGGCAAAGGTGAGGCTCGGGTCGAGGCCGACCGAGCTGGTGAAACCGGTGTCGCCCAGCGTGTCGGCGCCGATCGCCATCATCGAGGTGTCGAGCCCGTCATTGGCCGGACGGCGGCCGTCAGAATGCAGCCGCAAATCCGTTACCTGGCGGCGTCCGGGATGGACCTGGATGCGGACGTCGCGCACTTCGCTGCGCGCGATCTTCCATGCCAGGCCGAGGCGGTCGGCAAAGCGGTCCTTGACCCAGTTGGCGCTGAATTCGGTGGGCAGGAACAGGTCGAGCGTGCCGGTTTCCTTTTCGATCCCGCCTACCTGGATCGGCTTGATCCACTGGCTGTGCAGCTGGTGGCCCAAGTCCTTGCGCAGACCCTGGCTGATGTCGGCCCAATCGGCGGCAAGGTTTACGGCTTCCTGGTCTGCCATGAAATCGTCCTGTGCCTTCTGCGCGCCGATGTCCGATGTCTTTCGCATACTACTTATCACCCCCGGTCGGCTGACCCGCCGCCTGTTTGTTGTTCTTACATCGGCAAGGCCGGGCACAGCACAGTCCCGCTCCGGAATCGGTTCATCCGGAGGTCGCCCTCGCACATCGATCATTTAAAAGCCGGAGCTGTCCCGCCCCCGACTGAGAGCCTTGGTGTAGGTCGCTCTCCGGATGAGTCGCAAGGGGGATAACTGTAAAAAACACGAAATATACTTGTTGACTCAAGTGGACCCCGCAGAGGCCCGTTCAAGTCGATGAATCTACTACGATAAGCCCGAAATGGCAGTGCGAATCGCGGGATTCCCAAGGGCTATGTTACGGCGTCATTACAGGCCGGTATCGGAATGAAACTGGAATACGACAAAAGGGCCGCCGGTACACCGGCGGCCCCTTCGAATGACTCGCTTGCAGCCGGCTGCGAAAGCCGGCGGCCGGAGATCAGAGCGCGGAAACGCGCTTGCTCAGACGGCTCATCTTGCGCGACGCCGTGTTCTTGTGAAGCACGCCGCGGGCAACACCGCGCGCCAGTTCCGGCTGGGCGTTGCGGAGCGCGGTCTGCGCGCTGTCCTTGTCGCCGCCTTCGATCGCGGTTTCCACCTTCTTGAGGAAGTTGCGGATGCGGCTCATGCGGGCACCGTTGATTTCGGCGCGCTTTTCGTTGCGACGGATGCGCTTTTTGGCTTGCGGCGTATTGGCCATGTCTGTCCTCGTCAGGCCGCACGGCATGCGCGGCGGAAAATCTCTGTATTGCGTACGGAAAGGCGGCACGGGCCGCCGGAAAGCGGCGCACTTAGCGGCGCCCCTGCGAATCGTCAAGCAAATCGTCGACCATTCGCGGAACCGCGTGCATCGGCTCCGGTTGGCCCTATATGGGATACCTCACTCGAAAGGACAAGGCATTGCCCGACCAGCAAGAACTCACCGATGCCGAATGGCGGGAGAAACTGAGCCCCGAACAATATCAGGTGCTGCGCCAGGCAGGCACCGAACGCGCCTTCACCGGCAAGTACGACAAGCATTACGATGAAGGCGAATATTACTGCGCCGGATGCGGACAGAAGCTGTTCGAAAGCGACGACAAGTACAACAGCGGCTGCGGCTGGCCCGCCTTTACTGCCCCGGCCGAGGGCGAGGCGGTGAACGAGCACCGCGATACCTCGCATGGCATGGTGCGAACCGAAGTCACCTGCGCCAATTGCGGCGGGCACCTGGGGCATGTCTTCCCCGACGGTCCGCGCGATCGCGGGGGCATGCGCTATTGCATCAATTCCGCCGCGCTCGATTTCGAGCCCGAGGATTAAGCGCCGCCGCCTGCCGTTCACATGCGGTTAGCTCTCGCCATGCGAGATTGCGGCAATTACAGGGCGGACAGCAACAAGGGTGCCAGCGTAAGCAATGAATAACCGACGCAGTGGTCGCCAGCGGACGCGACGCCAGAAACGCGGCTCCGCAGCGGGCGGCACACCGCCGGGCCGGCTGCGGACATGGGGCCGCCGGCTGGCGATCTGGGGCGCCGCGCTGGCCTTGTTGTTGGTGCTGTTCGTCAGCCTGGCAGTGGCCTTTTCGGTCCGCTCGATGCCCAGCTATTACCAGCTCAAGGCGACGCAGACCGCGCAGACCATCGTCGTGCGCGCGCGCGACGGGACCGAGATCGTCGAGCTGGGCCCCAGCTTCGGCAAGTGGCTGACCGCGGACGAGATCCCGCAGGTGATGAAGGATGCGATGATCTCGGTCGAGGATCGCCGCTATTATTCGCATTTCGGCATCGATCCGGTACGCACGGGCGGCGCGATCATCGAGGGGCTGACCGGATCGCGTGCGCGCGTGGGCGGTACCTCGACCATCAGCCAGCAGCTGGCGCGCAACGTCTTCCTCAACAACAACCGGTCGCTCGACCGCAAGCTGCGCGAGGCGATCCTCGCCATGGCGCTCGAGTGGAAGTTCTCGAAGGAGCAGATCCTCGAGCTCTATCTCAACAAGGTCTATTTCGGCGGCGGCGCCTATGGCATCGATTCGGCCAGCCGCAAGTTCTTTAGCCATCCCGCAACCGAGCTCTCGGTCGCCGAGGCGGCGATCATCGCCGGGCTGGTCAAGGCGCCCAGCCGCTATTCGCCTACTGCCGATGTCGATGCCGCTGTCGGCCGCGCCAGCGTGGTGCTGCGGCTGATGAAGGAACAGGGGCGCATTTCGCCCGACGTCACCGTCGATCCCAGCGCAGTGCGGCTCAAGGAAGAGGCCGGGCAGAACTCGGTGCGCTATTTCACCGACTGGGCGCTGCCGCAGCTCGACATGCTGCTGCCCGAAACCTTCGAGCCGATCGAGGTGTGGACCACTCTCAACGTCGGAATGCAGCGTGCGGCGACGGCCTCGATCAAGGCGAACACGCCCGATGGGGCGCAGGGCGCGCTGGTCAGCATGGACCGCGACGGCGCTGTGCTCGCGCTGGTGGGCGGCACCGATTACGTCCAGACCAATTACAACCGCGCCACCGATGCGCTGCGACAGCCGGGTTCGTCATGGAAACTGTTCGTCTATCTCGCCGCGCTCGAAGCGGGCTACACGCCCGACGACCGCGTGGTCGACACGGCGGTGACCATCGACGGCTGGAGCCCGCGCAATTCGAGCGGGCGCAATGTCGGCGAAATCGACCTGCGCACCGCCTTCGCCTATTCGATCAACACGGTCGCGGCGCAGCTGGGCAATGAGGTCGGCTTCACCTCGGTCGCCTCGATGGCGCGGCGCTTCGGGATCACCACCGAGATCAACACCTATCCGGCCATGGTGCTGGGCTCGAACGAGGTCCGGCTGATCGACATGACGCGGGCCTTTGCCGCGGTGTCGGCGCGGGGCGAATCGGTCGAACCCTATGGCATTCTCAAGGTCGAGACCGCCGATGGCGAATTGCTCTACCAGCATGAAAAGCCGCGCAGCTCGCAGCTGGTGCCCGACTACGTGGCCGCGGGGATCACCGATTTGCTGCAGACCGCCGTCGCGACCGGGACCGGGCGCGCGGCGCAGATCGGGCGTCCGGTTGCGGGCAAGACCGGGACCACCAGCTCGAACAAGGATGGCTATTTCGTCGGCTTTTCCTCGGGCGTGACCACCGGCGTGTGGATGGGCCGCGACGACAACACCCGCGTCGGCGGCCTGCAGGGCGGCACCGCCCCGGCGCGCGCCTTTGCTGCCTATATGCGCTACGCGGTCAAGGATCGCCCGGTCGAGGAATTCGACACCGATCTGCAATTGCCCGAATGGCAGCTGGAGCCCGACGATGAATACATGTTCGGCGATCCGGAAGATTACTATTTCATCGACGAGCAGGGGAACCTGATCGAACCGGGCACTGCGGACACGCCGCGCAACGACCCCTTCGCGCAGGACTTCGACCGCACGCTCGGCCCCGAGCGGCCGAACCCGTCGAACACCTCTCAGCCCGGGCCCGGGCCGCGGCCGCCCCAGCAACCGCCGCGCGGCGCCGACGGCGCTCCGCAGGCGATCGGCGACGATTTCCTCGAGGAAGCCACCGGGGCAAGCGGAAGCAATCGCTCGCCGCCTGCGCAGCGGCAGATAAACTAGGCTAGGCGAGCAACAGAAAGGGCGGCTCTCCCCATCCGAAGAGCCGCCCTGCTGTCGTCTGGTCCGGGCCGGGTGGCTAGCGCAGCCGCACCGCCACATAGGCCGCCGGCTGGCCGCGGCGCTGGACGCGCAGCAGCACGGCTTCGCGGTCTTCGCTTTCCGCCGTCCGGATAATGCTTTCCAGATCGTCGAGCGAGCGCACCTGGCGATAATTGGCCGTCAGGATGATGTCGCCGCGCTGCAGGCGCTTGCGGGCCGCATCCGAATTGGGATCGACGCGTGCCACGACAAGGCCTTCCGTATCCGCGCCGGCACCCAGCTGGCGCGCGATCTGGGCGGTCAGCGGCAGGACCTGGAGCCCCAGCCGTTCCTCGATCACGGCATTCTCGCCCGGCTCCATCGGGTCCTCGTCCTCGATGTCGGGGTTGAACTGCTGCTGCTGGCGCAGTTCCTCCTCGCTCGGACGTTTGCCCACGGTCAGCGTGACGCGGCGGGTTTCGCCGTCGCGGACCAGTTCGACCGGAATGGTAGTGCCCGGTGCGATGTTGGCCACGAGGAAGGACAGGGTCTGGTCGGGCGTGACTTCCTGCCCGTCGATCTTGGTTACGATATCACCGGGGCGGATGCCCGCCTGCTCGGCGGCTTCGCCGGGCTGGACGCCCTGGATGAATTCGCCCCGGTTCTGCGGGATGCCAAGCGAATCGGCCAGGTCGTCGTCGACCGGCTGGATCGATACGCCAAGATAGCCGCGCTCGATTTCCACCCCGTCGCGCAGCTTCTGCACGATCGGCGCGGCGATTTCGGCGGGAATGGCGAAACCGATCCCCACGCTCCCGCCCGAAGGCGAGAAGATCGCGTTGTTGATGCCGATCACATTGCCCTGCATGTCGAACAGCGGGCCGCCCGAATTGCCGCGGTTGATCGCGGTATCGGTCTGGATGTAGCGGTCATAGGCGCCGCCCTGGCCGGTGTTGCGATAGACCGCCGAGACGATGCCCGAGGTGACCGTGCCGCCAAGGCCGAAGGGATTGCCGATCGCGATCACCCAGTCGCCGGGGCGGGACTGGGTCGAATCGCCGAACTCGACGAAGGGGAAGGGCTCGCGCCGGCTGATCTTGAGCACTGCGAGATCGCTCTGCGCATCGGTGCCGACCAGTTCGGCGTTGTATTCGGTGCCGTCGGGCATGGTGACGGTGATCTCTTCCACTGTGCCGCGCCCGTTGGGACTCACCACGTGGTTGTTGGTCACGACATAGCCATCAGCCGAAATGACGAAGCCCGAACCCAGCGACTGGCCTTCGCGGTACTGCGGTTCGCGCTGCTGCCCGCCGCGGCGGTTGAACAGGCCTTCGAAGGGCGTGCCCGCGAAGGGATTGCCATTGTTGCCCGATACCTCGATCCGCTGGCGGGTCGAGATGTTGACCACCGCGGGCTGCAATTGCGCGGTGAGATCGGCGAAGCTTTCGGGAGCGCCCGCACGGGGCACCACGCGCGCCATCTGGCTGTCGTCGTTCTGGGCGACCTGGGCACCCGCCGGATAGCCGGTCGCGAGCGAAATGGCAGCGCCGCCTACCAGCAGCGCACTCGTTACGGAATATGCATATCGCACTGGCTTCACGTCCTTTTCGTCCTCTTCTCTACTGTGCGGGTCCCGCGGTCGGCAGATCGCTGACCAAGCGGGAACCACGCGTTCCGGCGGGTGAATGTCGGGCCCGCCGGTGAATGCCGATTGAACGGTTCCGGCGCCGTTCGACGAACCGTCAACGCCGCCCGCGGAACTGCCGCAGATATTCATTGTCCGGCGACAGGATGATGCTGCTCTCCGACGGGTTGTCGTCGTTCGAGAAGGTCGCGTCGTAGCTCTGCATCGCGCGGTAGAAATCGTAGAACTCGGCATCCTTGCCGAAGGCCTCGGCATAGATCCGTGCGCTTTCGGCATCGGCCTCGGCGCGGATGATGCGCGCGTCGCGGCTGCCGCCGGCGCGGATCGTGCGGGCTTCGCGTTCGCGGTCCGATTCCATCCGGCGGAAAGCCGATTGCAGCGGCGCTTCGGGAAGGTCGGTGCGCATGATCTTCACATCGACCACCTCGGCCCCGTACTGCCGCGCCTGACGATCGAGATTGGTGCGGACATTGGCCAGCGCGCTGCCGCGTTCGGCGGTCAGCATGGCCTGGAAGGTCCGGCGGCCGAGTTCCTGGCGCAGCACCGAGTTGAGGATCGGCTCGAGCGCGTTGCGCACGCCATCGGTCGAACCGGCGCGTTCGACCATGCGCACCGGATCGGTGATCCGGAAGCGGGCATAGGCGTTGACGAGCAGGCGCTGCTGGTCGGCCGAGAGGACTTCCTCGTCGGTCATTTCGAGATCGAGCAGGCGCTTCTCGATGCGGTTGACGCTGTCGATGAAGGGCACGCGGAAATACAGGCCGGCGTCGGTTTCGCCGCCGGGCGTGTTGACCGTGCCGACCGGTTCACCCGTGCGGATGATCACGACCTGGTCCTCTTCGGGCACCACATAGGCACTCATCATGAAACCGATCACCAGCACTGCCAGCGCGATGACCGTGTTGCGGTGATCCTGCAGGAAATTGCTCATGTTACTGACCCTCCGGTGCGGTCACGGTGGTGACGGGCTGCTGCGACCGGCGGCGGATTTCCGGCAACGGTAGGTAGGGTGTGACATTGTCGGTCTCGACAATCGTCTTGTCGGTCTGGCTCAGCACGCGCTCCATCGTTTCGTAATACAGTCGCTGACGGGTCACCTCGGGGGCGAGGCGGTACTGGGCATAGACCTTGTCGAAGGCCTCGGCCTCACCTTCGGCCTGCGCGAGGACCTGCTGGGCATAGCCCTGCGCCTGGTTGCGCGCCGCATCGGCGTTCTGTTCCGCGACCTGCACGTCGCGGAAGGCATCCACCACCTGCGCAGGCGGATCGGCCTTCTCGATTTCGACACCGAGCACCCGCACCCCGGCCTGGTAGCCGTCGAGCGTGCGCTGCATGCGTTCGCGCACGTCCATCTCGATGGCCGCACGCCCCTGGCCCGAGAAGGTCTCGTCGAGCTGGGTTTCGGCGACCGCGGCGCGCATGGCGGCCTCGGCAGCCTCGTTCACGGTTTCTATCGGGTCGACCACGCGGAATTTGTAATTCGCCAGATCCTTGATGTTCCAGCGCACGATATAGCTGAGGTCGACCAGATTCTGGTCGCCCGTCAGGATCAGCTTGGCCTGGTTGTTGTTGCCCGGGATCCGCACCGATCGCACGCCTTCGACGTCTTCCACATCGACCGTCTCGATCGGGAAGGGGGCGGAGAAATTGAGGCCCGGTTCCATCTTGCGGGTGTAATTGCCCAGCGTCTTGACCACGCCTTCTTCCTGCGGTGCCACCAGATGCACGCTGGTTGCCAGCAGGCCGACGCTCACGATCGCCACCACGGCGAGCGGGAACCAGCTCTTGCCGCCGGGACGCTGGGGAAAGCGGAAATTGGGGCCGCCGGGCCCGCCCCCGCCGCCCGAGCGACGCGGGCCTTCGGGGCCGCGGCTCTTGAAGATGTCTTCGATATTGGGCGCGCGCCGGCCATCGTCGCTGGTGCCGCCGGGTGGCAGCCACGGGTTGCGCGGGCCCTTCGGCTTGTCACCACCGCCCTGCGAACCGCCGGGCGTGTCGCCCGTGCCGCCATCATCCGATCCACCGCCCCAAGGGCTTTTCTTGCCCGCCATCGCGAGGGAAATCCTCTGTCCGAACCCGTCAAAAATTCTCATGCTGTTCCTTATAGGTGCGGTTCGGCGGAAAAACAGGGGTTGCCGCGCGCTTTTCGATGCTACAGCAGCCGCGCCCATGAGTTCGACCGATCCCAAAGCGCTGCTTCCCGACAGCCTTGCCGCCCGTGTTTCGACGCTGACCATCAAGGAAGGCAGGGCCATCGCCATCGTCGATGCCGCGGGCCTGGGCCAGCAGGAGCGCGACGATATCGAGCGCGCGATCACCGATATCCTCGGCCAGCGCGAAGAGGTTTCCGAAACCCGCGTTGTGATGACCGCCGAACGTACGCAGCGGCGGATCATCGCGGTGGGCAGCGGCAAGGGCGGCGTCGGCAAATCGACGCTGACCGCCAATCTGGCGATTGCGCTGTCCCGGCGCGGGCGCAAGGTCGGGCTGGTCGATGCCGATATCTACGGCCCTTCGCAGCCGGTCATCCTGGGCAATCAGGGTTCGAAGCCGGTGGCCCGCGACAAGAAGCTGGAGCCGGTCGACAGCCCGGTGGGGATCCCCGTGCTGTCGATGGGCCATCTGGTCGAACCGGGGCGCGCGCTGGCCTGGCGCGGCCCGATGGCGGGCAATGCGCTGGCGCAGCTGATCGATGCGCATTGGGGCGATGTCGATACGCTGCTGGTCGACCTGCCGCCGGGTACGGGCGATGTGCAGCTGACCATGCTGCAGCGCTACAAGCCGGTGGGCGCAGTGCTCGTCTCCACTCCGCAGGACCTTGCCCTGATCGATGCCGCCCGCGCGGGGCAGCTGTTCGACCAGGCAGGAGTGCCGGTGATCGGACTGGTCGAGAACATGGCGGGCTATGCCTGCCCGCATTGCGGCGAGGTGTCCGATCCGTTCGGCAGGGGCGGGGTCGAAACCGCGGCCGGGCGGCTTGACCTGCCGTTCCTAGGGCGCATCCCGCTCGACCTAGCGATCCGCGAAGGCAGCGACCGCGGCCAGCCGCCCGCTTGCGGCGAAGATGCGCTCGCAGCGCCGTTTCACGATATCGCCGCCAAGGTCGACGCGTGGATCCGCGCGCAGGGCTAGCCGCGCTGCCGGTTTCGCGGCGGCAGCTGCTGGCCGGGGCCGCAGTGGGCGGCGGGCTGGCGGTCGGCTGGTGGCTGTGGCCGCGCCGCTATTCCAGCCCGCTGGTTCCCGGACCGAACGAACACGGCTTCGGCGGCTGGCTCACCATTGCCGAAGACGGCGTGGTCACCGTGGCCCTGCCGCAGCTTGAGATGGGGCAGGGCGTGACCACCGTGCTGGCGCAGGTCGTGGCAGTCGAACTGGGTGCCGACTGGCGGCAGGTCGCGATCGAACCGGCACCGCCTGCAGGCCTGTTCGCCAACACTGCGCTCGCCGCGAAATGGGCGCCGCTGTGGTCGCGTCTGCCCGGCCTGGCCGATGATCCCGATGGCCTGCTGGCCGAACGCTTTGCGCGCAGCAACGCCTTCTGCGCCACGGCCGAAGGCCTTTCGCTCGCAGCCTATGAACAGCCGCTGCGCGCGGCCGCCGCGGCGGCCCGCGCCCTGCTCGCCATGGCGGCGGCAGAACGCTGGGGCGTGGGCTGGGAAGAATGCGAAGTCGCAGCGGGTCTCGTGCGCCACGGCGAACAGGAACTGGGCTTCGGCGAACTGGCCGCGCAGGCTACCACGTTCGACCCGCCCGATCCGCCGCCGCTGCGGGTCGAACCTGCGAGCGGGGATCCGTCCCCGGCGGAGGCCGAATTGGCGCCCGCCTTCCCGCGGCTCGACTTGCCCGCCAAGGTCGACGGCAGCTTCCTGTTCGCCGGCGATATCCGCTTGCCGGGCATGGTCTACGCCTCGATCCGGCACGGGCCGCTGGGGAAGGCCGAACTGACCGCCTTCGACAAGGAAGCGGTGGCCGGCCTCAAGGGGCTGGTGGGGGTAGTGAAGTCCAAACGCTATCTCGCGGCAGTGGCCGAAAGCTGGTGGATTGCCGACCGCGCGCTTGCGGCGATGCGGCCGGTCTTCGCCGGGCCCGCGGCCGTCGAGAGCGCGGGTGCACTGCGCGCGCTCGATACCGCGCTGGTGGAGGGCGAGGGCGAGCGCATCGTGACCGAAGGGGATCCGGACGGCGCTCTCGCACGGCCCGATTATGCGCAGGATTATTCCGTCGCCCCGGCAGTCCACGCCGCGATCGAGACCGCCAGCGCGACGGCGCGCTTCGACGGCGGCAAGCTGGAATTGTGGATCGCCGCGCAGGCGGGTGAACTGACGCGCCGCGCGGCGGCCAAGGCAATCGGCATCTCGCCGCAGGACGTGGTGCTCTATCCCACTGCGGCGGGGGGCAGTTTCGACGCGCGGCTCGAACGGCGGCACGCGATCGAGGTTGCGCAGATCGCGCAGCAGATCGGCCGCCCACTCCAGTTGACCTGGCCGCGCCAGCAGGAATTGCAGCTGGTGCCGGTGCGCACCCCCGTCAGCGCGCGGCTGGAGGCGGGCTTCGTCCCGGCGAGCGGCGGCAGCATCGCTGCCTGGCGCGCGCGGCTGGCAATGCCCGCGACCATGCGCGAATTCGGCCACCGCCTGTTCGACAACAACACGCCCGAAGCGGCGATGGAACACGCTGCGGGCGAGGCCGATGCGCTGGCCTGCGAGGGCGCGGTCCCTCCCTATGGAATCGCGCATGTCGCAGTCGACCACCTCCCGGTGACGCTGCCCTTCCCGACCGGGCCGATGCGCGGCAATGCCGCGGCATACACCGCGTTCTTCACCGAGAGCTTCATCGACGAACTGGCCGAACGCGCCGGGCGCGACCCGTTCCTCTACCGCATCGAGATGCTGGGCCAGACGCCGCGGATGGCCGATTGCCTGCGCCGCGCGACGCGGCTGGCCGGCTGGGACGGCGGGCGCCGCGGCACCGGTCAGGGGCTGGCAATGGTGCGCATGGGCGGACCCGGCGATGGGGGCGGGCGCATCGCCTGCGTGGCGCAGGCCGCGCTGGGCGAAGGCGGGCTGCGCGTGACTCGGCTGCACGCGGCGGTTGATATAGGGCGGATTGTCAATCACGACATTGCGCGCCAGCAGATCGAAGGCGGGCTGATCTTCGGCCTGTCGCTCGCCACCGGGTCGAGCGTGGCCTATGAGGATGGCCGGCCCGTCCCCGCGCGCCTTGCGGGGCTGAGCTTGCCGACGCTGGCCGATTGCCCCGAGATCATCATCGAATTCCTCGCCAGTGACGCACCCGCGTTCGATCCCGGCGAATTGGGCGTCGCCGTGGCGCCGCCCGCCATCGCGAATGCGCTTTACTCCGCGACAGGAGTACGCTTTCGCCGTCTGCCATTGCTTTCGGAGGGCCTATGACCTGGCAAGAACAATCGCTTCCCGCCGACCACCCCGCAGTCAAGTCGGGCGGCGTCGGGGTGCTGCTCGTCAATCTCGGCACGCCCGATGCGCCGGAGAAGGGGCCGGTCAAACGCTATCTCGCGGAATTCCTTTCGGACCGCCGGGTGGTCGAGATCCCGGCAATCGCCTGGCAGCCGATCCTGCGCGGCATCATTCTCAACACGCGGCCGAAGAAAAGCGCGCATGCCTATCGCCAGGTGTGGACCGAGGAAGGCTCGCCGCTGGCAGTGATCACGCGCGACCAAGCGGCCGCAATGCAGCAGCGGCTGGGCGATGAGGTGAAGGTCGACTGGGCGATGCGATACGGCACCCCGTCGATCCCCGAGCGGATCGAGGCGTTGATGGCGGCCGGGTGCGAACGGATCCTGCTGGCTCCGCTCTACCCCCAGTACTCGGGTGCGACCACGGCCACGGTTGTGGACAAGGCTGCGGACAAGCTGCGGGAAATGCGTTGGCAAGCCTCACTGCGGACCCTGCCGCCCTATCATGACGACCCGGCCTATATCGATGCGCTGGCGAGCGATCTCTCGCGCCAGATCGATGCGCTCGATTTCGCGCCCGAAGTGCTGCTGCTGAGCTTCCATGGCATGCCGCAGCGCACGCTCGAACTCGGCGATCCCTATCACTGCCACTGCCAGAAGACCTCGCGCCTGCTGCAGGAGCGGCTTGCGCGGCCGGGGCTCCGTTTCCGCACCACTTTCCAGTCGCGCTTCGGGCCGGCCAAGTGGCTGGCCCCTGCGACCGACGATACGCTGGAAGAAGAGGCGCGGGCCGGAACCAAGCGGCTGGCGATCGCTGCGCCGGGCTTTTCGGCGGATTGCCTCGAGACGCTCGAGGAGCTGGCCATCCAGGGCCGCGAGCAGTTCACCGAGGCCGGCGGAGCGCAGTTTGCCGCGCTGTCCTGCCTCAATACTTCCGACGCCGGACTGGCCATGCTGGAGACGCTTTTGCGCCATGAATTGATGGGGTGGATTCGCGCCTGAAAATTACTTACAACGAAGTAAGTTTTAAGGAGCTACCTAATGGCCACGCTTGCCCCGCACCAACCTGCCGAGACCGCGCCGTCGCATTGGCAGGAAGGCAATCCCAGCGAAGATGCGCTCGCGCACATCCCGGGCGAGGGGGGGTGGCCGATCGTCGGCAACACCTTCAAGATGCTGGCCGACCCGCATGGGCAGACGCGGCGCATGGTCGAGAAATACGGCCGCGTGTACAAGAACCGGGCCTTCGGTGGCTGGAATGTCGCGCTGATCGGGGCCGAGGCCAACGAGATGCTGCTGATGAACCGCGACAAGATCTTCAGCTCCGAACAGGGCTGGGGGCCGATTCTCGACAAGCTGTTCCCGCGCGGGCTGATGTTGCTCGATTTCGATCATCACCGCGCCGATCGCCGTGCGCTGTCGATCGCCTTCAAGCCCGGCCCGATGCGGCATTATGCGGACGCGCTGAACCGCGGCATCGCCAAGCGGGTCGAGGAATGGGGCGGCGATGGCTCGGGGGCGCAGCTGCTCTTCTATCCGTCGATCAAGGAACTGACGCTCGACCTGGCGGCCGACAGCTTCATCGGAATTCCGTGGGGCCCCGAGGCGGACCGGATCAACACAGCCTTCGTCGATATGGTCCAGGCCAGCGTCGCGCCGGTGCGCAAGCCGCTGCCGTTCACGCAGATGAAGCGCGGCGTCGATGGCCGCGCCTATCTGGTCGACTATTTCACGCGCGAAACGCGTCGCCGCCGCGCCGAGGGCGGCGGGCAGGACATGTTCAGCCAGTTCGCCACCGCCGAATATGACGATGGCAGCCTGATGCCGGTCGACGAAGTGGTCGATCACATGAACTTCCTGATGATGGCCGCGCACGACACCATCACCTCCAGCGCCACCTCGCTGCTGTGGCTGCTCGCCAAGCATCCCGAATGGCAGGATCGGCTGCGCGACGAAATCGCCGCGGTCACCGGGGGCAGCGATGCCAGCGGCCGCCCGCGCGATCTCGAATATGACGATCTGGGCAAGCTCGACCTGACCGAAATGGCGTTCAAGGAAGCGCTGCGGTTCGTGCCGCCGGTGCCCTCGACGCCGCGCCGCGCGCTCAAATCCTTCGAATATGGCGGCTACCGCATTCCCGCCGGGGCGCATGTCGGGATCAACATCCACTACACGCATCACGACGAGGAACATTGGGAGGATCCCTACACCTTCGACCCGATGCGCTTTACGCCCGCGCAGGTGAAGGCCCGGCACAAATACGCCTGGGTTCCCTTCGGCGGCGGGGCGCATATGTGCCTGGGGCTGCATTTCGCCTACATGCAGGTGAAGATCCTGCTGGCGCAGATGCTGCCGCGCTACCGTATCGAATTGGCGGCGGGCGATCCCGAATGGCAGGCATGGCCGATCCCCAAGCCCAAGGACGGGTTGAAGCTCAAGCTCACCGCCATCTGATTCGGTTTTTATCGGGCATCCTCGCTCGCGCGACCTGACGGTCGCGTCGCTGTGGGCGGCCAGTCGGCCTTGCCTCGCCTGCGGCGCGGGGATTCTCGCCCAGCGATCGAGTAGTGCTAGCCCCGGCCCGGAATGAGGGCCGGCAAGGGCGGAAGCGAAGTCGAAGACACAGCTGGCCAGAGGCCACCTGCATGCCCGCCCGCAGGGGCCTGCGGCGAAGCGGAGGAACAGCCCCGAGGACGCACCGACGGATGTCGGTGCGCAACCGGAACATCATTTCAGAAATCGATGGCGATGCCGTCTTTCACCCAGTCGCCATAGCGCGTCGGGCTGAGGTCCTCGTCGTCGCTGCCCTTCCTGGGCGCAGGCGGGGCATCGTTGGTCCAGTGAGCGGGCTTCTTGAACCCTTCGGGGCGGGTGGTTGCGCGTTTCGGCATGCCGCCAACATGATGCCGCTGGCGGCTTTGTGCAAGTGGGGGTAGGGGCTGGCCCCCATGGCCCAACCTACCGGTATCCACGCCCGCCGCGCTGCGCTGCGCCTGCTCGATGCAGTGCTTCGCCAGGGCGAAACGCTCGACATCGCCTTCAACGGCGCGATCCGCGACATCCGCAAGTTCGAGGACAAGGCGCTGGCGCGGGCCATTGCCAGCGAAGTCCTGCGCTGGCTGGTCGATCTCGACGCGCTGATCGACAGCGCGACCAAGAAGCCGCTGCCGCATGATGCCAAGGCGCGCATGGTCCTGCGGATGATGCTGGCGCAATGGCTGCGGCTGGACACCCCGCCGCACGCAGTGCTGGCAACCGGGCTCGACTTGCTCGCCGGGGGGCAGCGCCGGCTGGCGCATGGCGTGTTCTCCACTCTGACCAAACGCGGCGACACGCTGCCCGACGCCCCGACGCTGCCCGAGCCAGTCGCGGTGCGCTGGGGCGAGCGGGGCCCGGCGATTGCCGCGGGCCTGGCTGAACCGCCCCCGCTCGATCTTACACTGCGCGATCCTGCGGACACCGCGCAGTGGGCCGTACAGCTTTCCGCCGACAGCCTGATGCCCGGGCATCTGCGCCTGCCGCGCGGAGCCAATGTCGAAAAACTGCCGGGCTTTGGCGAAGGGGCCTGGTGGGTACAGGATATCGCAGCTTCGCTGCCCGCACGGCTGCTGGGCCCGGGCGAGGGGCGCCACGTGCTCGACCTGTGCGCAGCGCCGGGGGGCAAGACGCTGCAGCTGGCCGCACAGGGCTGGCAGGTGACCGCGCTCGACATATCGAAACGCCGGCTCGACCTGCTCAAGGCCAATCTCAAGCGCACGGGTCTGAAGGCGGGCGCCGTCCGCGCCGACGCGCTCAAGTGGGAACCGAAGCACACATTCGATGCGATCCTGCTCGATGCGCCCTGCACGGCGACCGGGACCGCGCGGCGTCATCCCGATGTATTGCACCGCATCGGCCCGCAGACCATCGAGCAGATGGCGCAATTGCAGGCCGCACTGCTTCAGCGTGCGCAAGGCTGGCTCAAGCCGGGCGGAACGCTGGTCTATGCGACCTGCTCGCTCGAACGCGCTGAGGGCGAAGACCAGGCGGGCACCGTCTCGCTCACCCCCGATCCGATAACCCGTGATGGTTTGCCGCAGGGCGTCGAGCCGGGCAGCGCGGGCTGGCTGCGCACCGACCCCGGCATGCTCGAAGAGCACGGCGGTCTCGACGGCTTCTTCATCGCGCGATGGCGACGGGACCTCTGATCAGCGGGCGATGAAGTCCCGCAGCTGCGCGATCGCGAAATCGGGATCGGTCATCAACACATAGTGGGCCGCCGTATCGCTCGCCGCCAGTTCGATATCGCCCGCAGCATCGAGCCGCTCGGCAAGGGCTGCCGCCCCGGCGAAGGCGGTCTTGGGATCGCGCTTTGCGTGCAGCACCAGCGTCGGCGGGATTCGTTCGGGCAGACGGCCCAGATCCGCGGGTGCTTCATAGGTCGGGAACCCGCCGGGCAGCAAGTGCCGCGGCAGCGGGCTGGCGAACAGCAGCCCGGCTTCTTCGCTCTCGATCATTTCCTCTGTCAGCTCGGCGCGGCGGTTGTTCTCCGACCGGCTGATCAGGCTCACCAGCGGGATCGACGAACCGAACTGCGGGAAAGCGGCGAAGGTCTGCTGGACGCGCCCGAGCTCGGCCTGCGCGTGCTCCAGCCATGCCGTGTCGCCGCGGTGCAGGCCCGCGATGATAAAGGGCAACATCGCCCGCGTCCGGGGAAAGTCGATTAATGCGGCGAGCAGGTATTTCGGCTTCGGCCCAAGTGGCTCCGACAGTTCGGGATCGGCGAGCAGGGCTGCCAGCGCCTCGTCGAGCGGCTGTTCGAAATAGCGGCTGCAGTCAGGCCGCATATCGCAATCGCGCAGCACCTGCCGCCCGGCCGCATCGGTCACCTGCGAACGCCGGCTGAGGTCGTGGCGCAAATCGTCGTCGGCGGGGACGAGCGAGTCGAGGATCACACCGTCGAGCAGCTCGGGCGGAGCGACTGCCAGCGTGCGCAAGATCAGCTGCGTGCCGTAGGAGACGCCGTAGAGAAACCGGCGCGTGTCACCGCCATGGCGGTCCATCAGCAGGCTCACGTCGCGCGCTGCATTGCCGATCGTGAAAGCCTGCGTGCGCTGCGGATCGGCATGCAAAGCGCCGATGCAGCTGCCCCATTCCGCACCATCCAGCGCCATGCCGCCGGCGCTGTCCGCGCTTTCCTGGGACGGGCACAGCCGTGTGGACAGGCCGGTCCCGCGGTGATCGGGCACGATCAGGTCGAAGCCGGGCGCCGCCGCGCGTAGCGTGTCGATGAAGGGGTAAAAGGACGCGCCCGATTCCCCCGGTCCGCCGGCGATCAGCCATAGCTCGCCTGTCGCAGCCCCACGTGCCGGGAACTTGCGGACGAACAGATCGATGGTGTCCGTTGCGGGCGCGCCGTGATCGAGCGGGACGGCCAGCTGCGCGCATCGCGTGTCGCCAAGCGCCGGATGCGCGTCGGCGTCGGCGCAGGGGGTGAACCCGGACCGCTCTGCGGGTTCGCCCGCGGCTGCCGGAGTGGCCGCGGCAAGCGACAGGACTGCGCAGGCGGCAAGCAAGGATATGATCGGTGACACGCTAAGCTCCGGCAATATCGGGAAAATCGACGGCTAGGCGCCATCCTTCCCCCGGGCAATGGAACCCGCCTGCCGCTTCGTCGAAGTGCTGCCTCCTATCGACCGCCGACAGCTTCGGCGAGCAGCAGCCCCGACATATAGGCCGCCTCGACCCGCGGACCGATGAGCCAGTCGCCGCAGGCGCCGATCCGCTGTTCTGCGTCCCACAAGGCCTCTTCGCCAGCCGTGCCCGACCTGGCAAAGCGCCAGCGATGGGCGGTTGCGCCCAATTGGCGTGGAAGCGGGCCGCCATTGGCTTCGGCCAGTTCGGCCAGCAGCGCGGCTGCAACCGTTTCCGCGTCCTCTTCGAGATGTGCGCACGACCATTCGGGCGAGGCTTGGACGACCCAGCATTCCTCGCTTGCGCGCCCGGGCTTGGCATTGTTGCGCGCGGCCCAGCCAATCGGGCCGCGCTGGCGCAGCGTGTCCTGCACCAGCGCCAGCGGTGCCTCGAACCCGGCCATCAGCGTCCAGCATGGGTCCGAAGCGGTTTGATCCGCGAGCGTGGCCATGGCCGGGGCATGCGGCTGCAGCAGCGGGCCGGCCTGCTCCGCCGGCACCGCGACGAGCACTGCGTCGAAACGCGCATCCGGCGCGCCTTCTCCGTCGATCTGCCAGCCCTCGCCATCGCGCACGAGCTGTTCGATCCGCGTCCCGAATTGCACGCCGAGCTCACCGGCCATCGCCTTGAGCGGCGCATTCATCGCGGGCGTGCCGACCCAGGCGTCATCGCCTGCGGCGGCCCAGCGCGCGGCCACGCCGGAGGCTTCCCAGTGCGCAACCTGCTCGACGAAGCGCGGGTCGCGCGCGGTGAAATACTGCGCGCCGTGGTCGAAATGCAGCGTGGTGCCGCCGTCTTCCATGCGCCGAGTCGCCATCCGCCCGCCAGGTCCGCGGCCCTTGTCGAACAACCGGACCTCGTGCCCCAGCCGGGAGAGCCGCTGGCCGCAGCTCAACCCGGCCATACCGGCACCGACGATCGCGATCCGCATCGCGCCGCCCGCGTCAGGCATCGGCCTTGAGATACTTCTGGAAGCTCTTGCGCAGCTTCATCAGCTTGGGCGGGATCACTGCCTGGCAATAGGGATTGCGCTGGCCTTCGCCTTCCCAATATTCCTGGTGGTAATCTTCGGCCGGATACCACTGACCGCTCTCGATCGTGGTCACCGCCTGCTGTCCGGGATGATCGTCGTTCCAGCGCCCGATCGCCGCGCGGGCTTCGTCTTCCTGCCCGTCGAGCGGAAAGATCGCGCTGCGGTACTGCGTGCCGACATCGTTGCCCTGCCGGTTCAGCTGGGTCGGATCATGCGTCCCCAGGAAGACATCGTAGAGCTGGCCCAGCGTGATCTGCGCATCGTCGAAGGTCACGCGCACGCCCTCGGCATGGCCGGTATTGCCGGTGCAGACCTCCTTGTAGGTCGGATCGGGCTTGTCCCCTCCGATATAGCCGCTTTCCACCTTACTGACGCCGATAACGTCCTTCATCACCGCTTCGGTGCACCAGAAGCATCCACCGGCTACGATCGCCTGTTGTTGAGCCATACTCGTCAATCTCCTTGTGCTCCGCAGATAGGAAGCCGTCTTCGCCTTGTCATCCATCGGCGGCAGGTCCAGAACACTGCCGGATGAATTGAGGAGGATTTTCCATGCGTCTTATGCTGACTGCCGCCATTGCCGCTCTTGTCGCGTCACCGCTCGCCGCCGACAACCACGCCGCCGATCTCGAAACCGTGCTGGCAGCCGACGTGCGCGATGACGACCGCGCGCGCGACCAGTACCGCAACCCCGCCGAAACGCTCGAATTCTTCCAGGTCGCGCCCGGCATGACCGTGGCCGAATACGGCCCGGGCGGCGGCTGGTACACCCGCGTGCTCGCGCCCTATCTGCATGGTTCGGGCAAATATATCGCCTTCGATCAGGACAGCGACGGCCGCAATTACAACAGCCGCGCGCAGGAAGCGCGCGCCAAGGGCTGGACCGAACGGTTCAAGGCCGAAGTCGCCGAAATGACCGGGGTCGAAGCTGACAGCGTCACTGCATTCGAGATCGACGAAATGCCCGAAGACCTCGCCGGGACGGTCGACCGCGTGCTGATCTTCCGCTCGATGCATGGGCTCAACATCGGCAATGCCGCGGACGACGTGCTCAAGGCCGCGCGCATGATGCTCAAGGGCGACGGCATGGTCGGCGTGGTCCAGCACCGCGCGCCCGAAGGCGCAAGCTACGACGATTACGGCGCGCGCCAGCGCGGCTACATGCGCAAGCAGGATGTCGTCGCGATCTTCGCCGCCAACGGCTTCGAACTGGCCGATGAGAGCGAGATCAACGCCAATCCGAACGACCCGGCCAACTGGGAAGGCGGCGTGTGGACGCTGCCGCCAGTGCTGCGTTACGGCGACCAGGACCGCGCGAAATACGAAGCGATCGGCGAAAGCGACCGCATGACGCTGCTGTTCCGCAAGGCGCAGTAACCATTGTCTGGACGGCGGCGGCTGCCTATCTCGCGCGCATGAGAAAGCTGTCCGTCGCCGTCCTGCAATTGCCGCTCGCCCGCCCCGAGCCGGCCGACAACATCGCTGCCGTATCCGCGCTGGTCGAAGAGGCCGCGGGTAAAGGCGCGCAGGTCATCCTGCCGCCCGAACTGTTCGCGGGCGAGTATTTCTGCCGTACGGAAGAAGAAGAGCTGTTCGGCCTCGCGCATCCCACGCTCGAAAGCCCGAGCGTGCAGGCGATGCAGGAACTGGCAGCCAAGCTCGGCGTGGCGATCCCGACCAGCTTCTTCGAACGCGACGGGCAGCACTATTACAACACGCTGGCGATGATCGGCCCCGATGGCGCCATCATGGGGACCTACCGCAAGAGCCATATCCCCGACGGGCCGGGCTACGAAGAGAAATACTATTTCCGCCCGGGTAATGACGGGTTCAAGGTGTGGGACGTGTTCGGTACGCGCATCGGCGTGGGGATCTGCTGGGACCAGTGGTATCCCGAATGTGCGCGGGTGATGGCACTCAAGGGTGCCGAAGTGCTGTTCTATCCCACCGCCATTGGCTCCGAACCCTATGACGCCGATCTCGACACCAGCCGCATGTGGCGCCGCGCGATGATCGGTCATGCGGTGTCCAACTGCATGCCGGTCTGCGCCGCCAACCGGATCGGGCACGAAGGCCCCGCCGATCGCCAGCAGAGCTTCTATGGCCACAGCTTCATCAGCGACGAATGGGGCGATCTGGTCGCGGAATTCGGCGGGTCGAGCGAAGGCGTGCTGACCGCCACGCTCGATCTCGACCGCGCGCGCAAGCACCGCGCCGGCATGGGCTTCTTCCGCGACCGGCGGCCGCAGCTCTACGGGCGCATCAGCGAGGATATCTGAGCTTGGCGGGGGGCATCGACCAGACACGGCTCGATGCCCTGTTCACGGCCGCACTCGAAGCCGCGATCGCCCGGATCGAAAAGGACGGGACGTTCTTCCCGCTGGTGTTCGAACTGCGCGCCAATGGCGTTATCCAGAACGTCGCGGTGCTCGATACCGGCGCGACCGAGGGTGCGCAGAAGGTCATCGACCGGCTGGTCCAGGTGCTCCGCCCGCGCGCTGCCGATCAAACCATCCAGGCAGCCGCCATCGTGCTGTTCCGCAGCGCCGAGCCGGCGATCGAGGTGCGGGTGCGGGCGGCGAATTATTCGCGCGACGTGACCGCGCCTTTCACGCTCGCGACCAGCGGCGTGTTCCGCCGCAGGCGCAAGCTGACGCTGGGCGAATTCACCACCCGCGAAGCTGCGAACGAGCTATTCTAGCCGCCCGCAAGCTCCTTCAGCACGATGCTCCAATGGTCGAGCCCGGCATAGAAGGCCTCGACCCGCATCCGTTCGTTAAGGCCATGCGCGTAGATGTCCTGCGGCCGGCTCGCGCCAGCGCCGATGGCCACCGTGTCGTAGCCCAGCGCGCGGTAATGCATGCCGTCGGTCCCGCCCGAA
>Ga0098069_100347_pt1 | contig 21672 bp, 23 predicted proteins | sample 27_taG_FD_92584 | JGI IMG/M metagenome (GOLD analysis project Ga0098069, IMG submission 92584) | Marine viral communities from Cariaco Basin, Caribbean Sea - 27_WHOI_OMZ | ecosystem: Environmental > Aquatic > Marine > Oceanic | place: Caribbean Sea: Cariaco Basin | collected 2014-11-09
GAAAATCAGTACAGAAAGTTACAATCAATAAGTGAGTTCGACACTAAAACTTCAAGCTGGTTAAAAACACCCGATAATATTAGAAAATTAGGAGGAGCTATTTTTGGGGATTTCCGTTATGGAAAAGTCTTTATCTATCATAATGGTGCAGATTCCTACTATGCAGCACGAGGATTTCGTGGAATATTAAAAATTTAAAACCATTGCTGGATGTTCCCTATATTTTTTGATAATTCCCTTGGCAGGATTCAGAAGCGGAAGTTTTACAGACTGCTGCGTTTTTTCTCGTTTAGTATAAATCCAGTCTTTGCCATCCATCCCTTTTACAAGTTTCTACTGTCAGCTCTTTGAGCTCAATATACAAAAGTTTGTAAAAACGAAAGTCCAATCAACCTCTATGTTCTTCTAAGATAGCGAATTGAAGGAAAGAAAGTATTCACCGAATCATTCACTAGAATGGATGAATTCGTTTGATATAATATGGGATCAATAAAAACAAAAAAACACTGAAAATCAATAGATTAACAGTGTTTTTATATCCGTTTAAAAACGGTTCGTCGGGATGACAGGACGCTTAACAGGATCTCTCATCACCAGTATTTATAAGGGTTTACAGAGCTTCACATTTTCAGAACTCACGATTAACTCACATTAAGAATAGAACGTATTGTTTCAGTTTGATATCTGTACATAACAAAGATACAGTAATTTGCTTAAGGAATATTTTCAGTGAAGGTTTTTTGAACACTAGAAAACTTCCCAACTTAGGATATATGCCAGAATCTTCGAAAATAAGATTAATCAAATATCAGACATTTATAGAACAAAGCTGATCTTTCCAGTACACCATTCAGCACATTCCCCTTCCGTGCCTCCAGGGAAAAGAGCTTCATTATAGAAAGAACCGGACACAAGTGAAAAACCGCCACCTCCCACTCCGCTTCTTCCACACAAATGGCGGAAACGCTTCATTCCCGGTTCTGGTTTTCCACTTAAGTCCTTTAAAAGGATTTCCATATTAATTTAATTCCCCTTCCTGTTCCATTGGTATTCTCCCATTTTCAATAGAATTTCCCTTGGCCTCCACTGCCATAACCTTTTTCTGTAATGCAAAATACCAAAATTTAGAAGTTAGTACAGACTGCATAAAGCCGGTCGTTCCTCTCCCTTTTTATAAGTCCTCCCTAATTCTAAATTTTGAAAGTGTATCAGCATCAAAAAAGGTAACAGTGAAGGCTCTACGGGAAGTAAATCTAAATATTGAAAAATGAAATCATACGAAATCCACAAAAAGAAAGCGGAATTAAAAATCAAAAAAGGAAAACGCTCAGGATACAATAAGTAAATCAGTTAAAAATCAATTATAAACCTTTAAATCTTTTAGTTATGAAAACGCTTAGAAACACAGTACAGTTAATTGGAAATGTGGGTGAGAATCCAAAATCCCACAGGTTTGAAAATGGAATGTTGGTTTGCCGATTCTCTTTGGCTACCAATGAACAATTTTTTAAAGATGGTGAAAAAATTCAGGAAACACAATGGCATCAGCTTGTAGCCTGGAGTAAGCAAGCAGAACTTGCCAGTAAGTATATTTCTAAAGGAAAAGAAATTGCTATTAAAGGCAAATTAACTTATCGCTCGTATAACAATGAAGCTGGAGAAAAACAGTACATCACCGAAATTCTGGTAAATGAGATCCTTTTATTGAGTAACTCAAAACAGGATATTAATTAAAAGCAAAGAGGGCGTCATCGTCGAAAATTGCGCCCTCTTTCATTATCTAACTTTAAACAAATTAATAATGGAAACCAAAGTTAATGAAATCGCAATAAGTTACAGCGGAAGTATTAAAACAAAATTACTTCCAAAAATATCATCTTCCCGTGATGCTGCTACCCTTCTATTTGAGCATTGGGATAAAAACAATATTGAATTCTACGAAAGTTTTAAAATGTTGCTTCTTAATAATACCAATAAGGTAAAAGGTATTTATACGCTCTCTACGGGAGGTATCACTGGAACATTAGTAGATATTAGGATTGTATTCGCAGTAATCCTTAAAACAGTTAGCACAGCCATAATCCTCGCCCATAACCATCCCTCGGGAACACTGCAACCCAGCCAACCCGATAAATTGCTTACTGAAAAGATTAAAAAAGCCGGGGAACTTTTTGATATTAAAGTACTGGATCACTTGATCCTGACTCCTGAGGGGGATTACTTCAGTTTTGCCGATGAAGGTTTAATGTAAAAAATCCTTTTTATTTTAAATGGCCTTTGTTTTCAAGGGCCTTTTTTATTTTAAATAAACCGATGAAAGTTAGAACTAAAAAGTATTCCTGTACTGTTAGAAAAGGCAATTAACTACAATTAGCAGCATATTTAATTTAGAAAAAACACAAGACTTAACTACTTTCAAATCATATAATTAACTATTTTTAAGGAGCTGAAATAAAGTAGTTTTTTTAAGTACTTAATTGTCTAATATTTTGGTTTGACTTCACTGACAAGAGTACACATCTAAAATCATTATGGGAATTCCTGCCTTTTAAACCAGGTATTGGTTGAAGGCAGAATTGTATGAAATTTTGTCCCGCCCTGGCGGGACAAAAAGGAATAGCAAGAGGGTAACGGGCAGAGCCACGTTATATACTTCCTTTTACATTTTAAAACACTGAAGTATAGTATTTTATGATCTATGGTAGTGATTTTAAATTAACAGAAAGGTCCTTTTTTTACTAAAAACCTTTCGAAACCCCAGAAAAACCAGCAAAATTTTACTAAAAAAATGGATGAAGAGTATAAAAATGAGAAGTTCGAGACCTTTAAGATTAAGTCTTCCGTAGCCAAAAAGTTTAGACGGTTCAGCCGATCTATTTCTAAATCCCAGTCGATGGCTTTATTGTCAATGATTGAGTTTTTTGAAATGAATAGTATTTCACCAAACGAGGTAATGGGCCCGAAAATGGAAACATTGGAGAGCCTCATCAAAAAAAGAATTAATGGGGTTATTGCGATTTTGAAAGATATCGAAAAAAGTCAAACCAAGCCAACAGTAGCAATGATGCAATCTCTTTTTGAAGAGGCCGAACCTAAAAAGAAACCTCTCATTCTGGAGAAAAAAGTAATAGAAGAAAAACAGAAAGTTCGTTTCCTCGAAAAGCAAGCTCGGGATTAAGAGCTCTAAAATATCAGCTTATGTATATCACGATCACACCTCAAAAATTGGGAGGGAATTTTTCCAAAAGTTCAGCCGGTTTTGTCGGTTACCTCGAAAAAGAAAATCAGGGCCTGAAAATGGAAGAGATGGAACACTTTTTCAATCAATACGGGGACCAATTTTCAGCAGAAGAAGTGATAAGAGAAATTGATGGGAATACCGCCAAATTAGAGAAAACAGAACCCCGATTTTACTCCATAACCGTAAACCCTTCCAAATACGAACTCAATAGACTGCAGAATAAAAACCAGGACTTAAAAATGTACACCAGAGAACTGATGAAGGATTACGTTTCTTCTTTTAACAGAGAAATTAATGGCCGACCGGTCGAATTGGGAGATATAAAGTATTTCGCAAAGATTGAGCACCAAAGGGCGTTTAAGGGTAATGACAAGCAGGTTCGGGAAAACCAGCCTTTTGCAACCAAAATCCTGGAACTGAAAAATGAGATTCGGAAAATCGAACGCGGCGAGATGGAAGGGAAAATTAAATCCCTTCAACAGCGAATTCATAAACTGGAAAAAGAAGCACCCCACCAACAAAACGGACAACGAATTGTTCAGGGAATGCTAAAAGATGGACCGCAAAGCCATATACATATTATAGTCAGCAGAAAAGATGCATCCAATCGGTATAGTTTATCTCCCGGAAGTAAATATAAAGCTTCCGAAGTGGCAATGAATGGAAAGATGATCAAACGAGGATTTGATAGGGATACTTTTTTTAAAAATGCGGAGAAGACTTTTGATAAAACCTTCGCTTACCAGAGGAATTTTGTTGAATCCTATTATTCCAGGAAAGAATTTATAAGAAATCCGAAGATGTATTTTTCCGCTTTGATGAAGCTTCCCACAAACGAGAAAGCGATTGCCTTTAAAATTCTTCGGGAATCGGGAATGCCTATGCCGCCGGGGATACCTACAAACAAGGCGCAACTGGCTTTAAAAGTCTTCATTAGGTTGAGGAAAGGTGTTGATATAGCTATTAAATCAAGTACCATAGGAATTTAAATAAAATGGAAGTTTATAATCTCATACATATCACCTTTTTCCTGATTCTGGCGTCTATAGTTTTCTACGGAATGTACAGGCTTTCCAGGTATGCTTTTATTATAAATACGATTTTACTTTCTGTAGCGATCTATTATTTATTTTATCCTGAAGGAATCGTAAAAGCAGTGCTTTATCTGGGGTGCCCATTGCTACTGCTCAATACGATAATGTATGTTTTTCTTCACAATAAAATTTCAAATCCAGGTGCCGAAGAAAGGTACCAGGTAACATTTAAATCAGATTCCCAGGATTTTAAAATTGATAATATAAAGCGGGGAGCGTCTGTTATCGGATCTGCCGGAAGTGGAAAGACCGAGAGCGTGGTCTATGGATTTTTGAAACATTTTCAGAAGCATAATTTCTGTGGGGTCATTCACGACTATAAGGATTTTGAGCTTACCGAAATGGCATACCCTCTTTTTAGACATTCACAAAATCCATTTTATATCATTTCTTTTGATAAGATCATTCACCGGGTAAACCCAATTGCACCCCGATATCTCGAAAATGAAGAAAGTGTAAATGAGATTTCCAGGGTACTTATTGAAAATCTCCTGGAACAACGGGAGGCTGGAGCTTCAGGAAGCTCCAAATTCTTCAATGATGCAGCCGAAGGACTAATAGGAGGACTAATTTGGAAACTGAAAACATCCTATCCACAATTCTGCACCTTACCGCACCTAATCGCCATTTACCAATATTTAGATACCGATAGCCTAATAAAATTTTTAGAGACTAATACAACGTCTAGGGCAATGGCAGACGCTTTTATCAGCGGCAAAGAATCTGAACGACAAACTGCGGGAGTAAAAAGTACCCTTGCCAATGCACTGAAACGCATAAGCACTCAGAATATTTTTATGACCCTATCCGCAGATGAAGTGCCTTTAAATATCAATAGCCCTGAAAATCCTGCGGTGGTTTGCGTAGTGAATAATCCCAAGTTCGAAACCTCCTATTCTCCCGTTATCGCAACTATAATCCATACTATTATTAAACAAATGAGTGTGCGAAAAGCTGAACCTTCTTTCCTGTTGATGGAAGAGGCACCAACCATCCGTTTATTAAATATGCAACGCATCCCGGCAACTCTAAGAAGTTATAATATTGCGACTATATATGTAATGCAGGATAAGATCCAGAACGATATGATGTATGGAGACAAAGCAAGCAAGGCCATTTTAAGTAACCTTTCCTATCAGTTCTTCGGAAAGGTAAATGATCCCGACACTGCAAAATACTATGAACGCTTCTTCGAAATAGTCAAAAAACCCACCACCAGCGTAAATCGCGGATACAGTTTAGATTTTGATACCCGTATCACAACCGGAGAAAAAGAGATCCCTAAAATAAGAGCAGATGTTTTTTTTCGCTTAAAACAAGGCGAGTTCATCACCTACGCTGATGGTGTGGACAAAAAAGTACAGTTTAAATTACCCAAAATTCGGCGAGAATTCCCAGGTAAGGCAAAGCACTATTCACAGACTGATTTGAAAACTAATTTTGAAAGAATATACGAGGAAGCGAAATCAATATTTAAATCTTAAAGAAATTTAAAATGAAGGATTTTGTATCTCATAAATAAAAACAATTCCCCAAATTCCTCTATTTCATGGAGGAAATAGAAGATTGTATCAATCTTCCAATTATACAATTAGAGGTTAATCAATAGCTTAAAAATCTAGATCACATTTTTAAATACGTAATTTCACAGGCCTTACATTTTCTCCACCTTTGATCTACATCTCCAATTGAAAATCGGCCTTCCCGTTTCTCGAAAATATCCAAACCCCTACCCAGGATTATTTTGTTGCCATTATTAGCCTCAATAAATCTGTCATGATGCCTCTCTAATCGATAGCTAAGGTTCACACCTAAATCCTGCACGCTTGTAGATAATTCTTCAAAATATTCCTTACTCAAATTTAAATACTCTTCAGAATTCCAGGAAACAACCTCCAAACCAATCTCTTTCCCATCTTCTTTATTATTCCCTAACATTACACAAAATTCCAGCAAATTATTAAATTGATATGGCAACCTTATCCACGGATCCTGCAGCATGATATTATCAGCTCCTTTTAGATATCTGGCAAAAATCTTTTCATATGTAATATTGGTTTGATCCTGTTTAATGATTCGTTGTTTCCGAATTTCAGAAGGTATATCAGACGAAGATTCATGTTTTGTTCGGAGAGTCTTCAAAGGCTTATCCTCTAAAAGAATTTTCATCTCCTCAGGAATAGAAAACCTTTCTATTATAAAAGGTTTAAAATCTACCTCTGTACCTCCCGAAGATATATCCTTAAAATACCTTTCCTGACGATCACTTGAAATTAAAAGGTCAGCTGCATTTTTTGACTCCCAAATTCTAAAATATCTTTCAGGATTTTTAAAAGTATTAGCAGGGATTTTTAGCCAGAATATTTCATGTTCCCCTGCTAAAACTATATTCCAATCCTTTTTAAAATTCTCCAGTTTTATATTCATCCACCATGCCGCTCTGTTGCCACTTATACTGATACTCGCAAAGGTGGTGTTTCGGGTTTTTAATTTATTGCCCCCCAATTGTTTGTTTATGAGTAAAATCGCCTGGCTTTTTGTCATCGTTAAAAGTTTAGTATAAAAAAAGAAGGGTTTTTATAAATATAGAATTTAAGATTTAAACCTGCCAATTCGAATTCTTCCTTCCCATAATAAGTATATACCTCATTATTCTCTCTTTGGCAGTTCATTCTCGGAGAGGATAAGAACATTATTTAAGGTTCTAATTTTTAATTTTTTCCTTCTATCAATAATTTTCCCGTATCCGTTGTACTTTGTAAAAACAAACTGTGGATTATTCTCCGATAGACCTGCTATTTCATTTCTAAACTTTATTACTACCTGGGGATTGAAATATAAGTTCTTATAATATTTCGAATAATCCTGAATAAACATCTGAAAATCTGAATCCAATGGCCCCAGGGTTTCTAAAAAATTAAGACCAATCAATTTGATTTTGTCCAAAGCAACTTCTTCCATCGTTCTTCTCTCAATTAAACTTAGGTATAAAAAAATTCGCCTTTTGGCTGATTTTAGACATACCTCTTGTTTTTCCCTTAAATCAAATTCTTCTTGATTATATATTTTTGGTTTGTTCTGCTGGCAAAATCTTAAAAACTCCATTAGAATCTCCAGCATTAAATCCTGGTACAGTAGATCGAGCTCCTTTTTTAGGTCTGATTTATTGAATTTCTTTGAGTGAACTTCATAATCTGTAAAACAACAAGTGCTGGTTAAAAGTGTTGTAACCAATAAAAATTGGTAGTAATCAATAATGTCCAATTTATAATCCCTATTTCTCCTCAGCCTTTCTACTGATTCCAAATAATTGTGAACCATTTTTTGGAGACTACGGAATTTATGTAAGACATTTTTTTCTGATTTAATTAAAATAGTTGGCTGTAATGGATCCGCGGTATTTCCCGGGATTGCTCCATCTTCAGCACCTTCCTCCTCCTCGTCCATTAGCTCCTGCTCAATTTTATCTTTATTACTTTCAAATAATTGTTGAAGGCTATCCCAAATTCTGGAGGTAGAATGATTACTGATAATGTTTAATGGATCTTTTGAATCTTCAGATGCTTTGATAGCCTCTTCATAAGTAAGACCCGAAATATCCTTTTCTTTCTCGGCTGCTGATTTAGGCCGAAGAGATTGTGTCTGCTGGATTTCTAATTCAGTTTTCTTATGAGAATGCAATTCATTTAAATACTCGATTATCTCGAACTCATTGAACACCCCACCCTCTATTGTATTAATAAGTTCTCTTATTTTTCTATTACTTGCACTGGGATCAGTGTTATTGAGCCTTGTTACAAAATTAATTAATTGCTTATTTGATACTGGTTCAGAGCTTTTCTCTGCAATTAAACAATACATAGAGGAGCTTTTTAATTCCTCCTCGCTTAATTGAAATCGTAATTTAGAAGACGAAATGTCTTCAATAGGAATAGAAAAAGTTTCTTCCCCTATCATATTATACGCAATGAGATTGTATTTTTTTTCTTCTAATTTTTTATTTAGAAATACTTTTAAAAAATACCCCTGTAAGTCCACACTGTTTATTCGAATTTTCAGATGTCGCCTTATCCCAGGTTCATCTCCTAATATTAAAGGAGGTCTTTGAAGATTTTTGATGTTTAAAATTGATTTTTTACCGGTTACACCCAAATCCTTTAAAAAATCGATCTGTGCCGACTTATAAAGAGCACCAAATTCTTCATTACTTGGTCCCGTAGAAAAACTACCAATTGCATGCCTCGTTGCGTTGGGACTACCTATTAAACAGTATTCAGCTGAGTCTGTTTTAAAATGAAAAATCTTTCCATGAAGTTTACGACGGTATGAAGTTCTACCCCCAATTTTCTTCTTACCTCTTAATGTATCATCCCAGTTATAGAAATTTATCTTCTCTTTAGTTGAAATTTCAGAAGGAGGAAGACCTGAGTCACTCTGGAGGTAAACATCTATGCTTGCATTTTCGAAAATCTCTTTAAATAAGAGGATTGTACTTCCATCTTTATCAAAGTAAGGGGAAACTATCGTGATTTTTTTGACTTTTTCCTCTGCTAATAATCCCCTTAGCTGTTCCAGGATAGAGGTGGCCTCATTATACAACAAAGCTACTTCAACTTTATCATCAAGTTTGTGTAGTTGATGTTTAGGTCCTTTAAATTCTTTTAATAACGAACAAGAAAAGGGTAACTTTTGATTAATACGATTAGCAGCATAACCGCTAATCTGGTTAGTTTGGGAGCTTATATAAGACCATGTTTCCAATATAAGTGGTAATTGAGGAGAATTCTGGTCATCAACATAGAAACCTGAAAAAACCTCATGATTTTTACCATGCCCCCCTGGAGTAATATTACCGGACCCAAATAATACGAGCGCTTTGGTGTCTCCTAAAAAAAAATTAATCTTAGGGTGAAAAGCTCCCTTACTGGAAATACCATTTACAGAATATGTTTTACTTATTGACTTAAGGTTTCCGGAAGCAAGACCGAGAATGTCATCAAGAATATGTTGATCTACAAGAATATTAACGCTACCAATCCAACGTTGTTTCAATGAACTTAAAACTTCATTTTCAAAATGGTGAAAATTGAATGAAAAACTTGTAAGCACAGCAGAATGAAAACTGTTTTTACCTCCCGGGATATCGTTAAATATTTTTCTTTCGACCATATCAATTCATTTCCTGTTCTATTACCTCATTCCCTAAGGATGTAATTATATTATTGGAATCTATGAGATTTAAATCATTTAAAAAATGCTCTAAAGCTTTTAGTCTCGGATTGGTATATCTGGGTGACATTGTTTGGATATGACCTATAATGTTATCCTCAATTACGAATTTGAGTAAATTAGCATCATTACTTCCCATCTTTCGATAGGCAGTAGATATGTGATTATTTATTAGAAATTTTATTATTTTACTTACATAGTTACTATAGGTTAAATCAAAATGTTTAGTAACATACATTTCCATAATATGCGAGACACTCCCTTGTTGATGCTGCAAGGAATTCAAGATTTCAAACTCCTTAACCTGTTTCATCATAGGCTCGACTTCCAAATAGATCAAAGACAGCATTTCCACAGCCTTAGATAGTGCCTCCGTTCGGTTCTCTTCTGAACGCGTGAGATACTCTAATTCAGTTTGTTTTTCAAGTAGAGAGAAAGATTCAGAGGCCAAAATAACATCTAGATATTTTGTATTTTCAGTGACAGTGAGTCGACGGCAATTCTCCTGAATAATTATTTCTTCGATTTCCTTAATGAAATAATTTACAGGAAGGAAACGGCCATCCAGATTTACCAGTATTGCCCAAAAAATTGTCTCCAAAGCATAGTGACTTGCTTCACTTAGGTGATAATATGCCCAACCGAAAAATGCACCATTACTTTTGGTAGCTTGAGTTAGAGATTTAAAAATAAATTGTTCAAATCTTAAATAAGAAGAATACCCACTTCGAAGAAAATCCAGATATAAAAACATTGTCTCCTTCCTTTTGAAGGATACTTTTTCATCTGAGGTTTGAAGATCAGGACCATCATCTTGTTTTAGCATCTTAACCAAAAATGTCCACTCTTCTGAGTGGACAGGAATCTGGTTCAAACTAAAATCCTGAATTTCATGAATGTCTTCATAAAATAATTTTCCGTTTTTTATGATTAATTTAAATTTATCTCTCGCTTCTTTAGAAACATTTTTTTCAAAGGCTGAAGCAAGCCTTCGTCCCGGTGGCAAAATGTGGAAAAAATGATCTAAGGTTTCACTGAGTCCCATTCCTGCCATAGAAGAGGAATAATATTGTCCTAAAGCCCCGGCGGCTTGGTCCCAATATAAGTCCTGATCTTTTATATCTTCATGCGGCCTATCTTTTTTTTTAATTTTATCCGCACCTTTCTGAATATTATAAAAACCATACTTTTCCAGATCAATCAGATGTTCATTTACATACCTACTTCCTATAACTCCGGTAACAGAAGGGTGCAAATTGACCATCGTAAACGCAAGGATTAGTTCAGCCCTTCTTATGTACTTGTGATGGTGATCTAAGGTCTTTTCGTGAGCTGGGATAGGAAGTTTATCGTATTCCTTGAGCAGCCAACTGTAGAAACTGTAATATCGCAGCCTTAAAGTTAAATTAGTCATACCGGGTAAAAGACGTGCGTAAAGTGCAATAGATGCCGATTGCACTCCCAGAGCATCCCTTCCTGTCTTAAAACCATTATTTTCCGAATAGAAAGGTTCTATAAAATTCGAAGCACTATAATTCATAATAACAGTTTTTTACATAGACCACTAAAATTATAATTCTACTTTTAGATAATTTCTTATTAATAAAAAAACTTCTGTTCTATTCAAAAAAGTCTAAAGCTGTCTACCACTACTTCACTATCCTAAAAGGGAAAACCATTTTATAAATTCCTCTTTTACATTCATAATTTAAGTAGTACTAAATATCCCTCAGCTTTACCTTATCAGGTTCAATAAACTCAAACAGATGAGCATAGGTTTTACCTCCTTTTGTATTAGGGTGAGTTCTTAATCGGATTTGGCTTTTTGGTGGAAATGGCCCTTCTCCGTTTTGCTGTCTATAAAGTTTTCGATCAGCTATTTCTTGAGTTATTTCTTGTAGTGATGCTGTTCTATCAACTTTGTTATATTATACTTTTAAACAGTTCGTTTTTAAGGGAAGCTTACAGCATCATTGAGACTATGAATGGTCGCGAGGTAAATGCCAAACTAAAACTTGAGGGAAAGTATGCCATTGAACAAGCCAGAAAAGCCCAAGTACCTGACTACTCAAAAATCAGCGATTCTGATGAAGAATTAAAAGAACTTTTGAAAGAGATATTATCCGAGATTAAAAAATCAGGATATGGTCAACAAATCATTTTTGACGAGTTTGAAGAGTTACGAAATGACATTCCACATCTAAGCAAAAAATCGTTTGGCCAATTATTGAAGTCAAAACTTGGTGATTTGGTCGCAGCCAAAGCCTTTGACAAGACTTTGGCCAGCGACATATTTAAACAATTTACTGACCAAATGTTTCCATTTTAACATATGGGAATAATGGCAGACATTAAAAATAGAATAGTTCAATTTTTCCGAAATGAACCACCACTGGAATATGAGGTTACAGAATATGTATTTTCGGACAGACAACCTCTTGATGATTCTTCCAACATTTCATTTTTCGTAAACAATCCCAAGCCAGATGTAAGTGTTACCAGAACTTTTGATAGTGAAAACCAAGCTGTTAATTGGCTTATAGAAAATCGAGATTTCAAAAAGATGTTATTCGCTGCTGAAAAACCTTTTGCTTTTCTTCTGAAAGATTGCGATAATAGAGCACATTTTCTAACAACGACCCGTGCCAATGTTCTAGAAAAGGCTTGACCTTCCGTCGCCTCGCTTTTCTATAAAAATGAACGGCAAAAAAAATGACGACACCTAAGAGGATTACGTAAACCATCCTTATTCAGAAGTGTTAATCTATGGACTCCGCTTTGAACCCTACTTTTTGCAAAGTCGCCTTTACATCTTCTTCGGTTACACCATCGCTTTCAATGGTTAGGATTTTATCAGGATTAGAGGTATCTACTTCCCAACTTTCTACACCTTCTTGTTTGTTTAAAAAAGGGGTGACTTTTGATACGCACCCACCACAATTGATATTTGTTTTAAATTTTAAAGTTTTCATAGTATTGAATTTATTTATTATTAAAGTTTTACTCGTTTAAGTCTTAAGCTATTTGCAACTACGGATACACTACTGAATGCCATTGCTGCACCTGCAATCATCGGATCCAACAAAAACCCATTTACAGGATAAAGAACTCCCGCTGCAATTGGAATGCCAATAATGTTGTAAATAAATGCCCAGAATAAGTTCTGACGTATGCCCAACACGGTTCTTTTTGATAGTTCCAATGCTTTTGGGATAGATTGTAAATCTGATGTTATCAAGGTCATTTTTGCTACATCCATTGCGATATCCGAACCTTTGCCCATAGCAATACTCACATTGGCTTGCGCCAGGGCGTGCGAATCGTTGATACCATCGCCCACCATTGCTACTATCTTTCCGTCCGCCTGTAATTTTTCGACAAAAGCCGCTTTGTCCGAAGGCATCACTTCTCCTTGGTAATTTGTTATTCCTACTTGTTTTGCGACAGCAGATGCGGTTTTATTGTTATCTCCAGTAAGCATATAGACCTCAATGCCTCGTTCTTGAAGTGTTGCTATGGCCATTTTTGAAGTTTCCTTAATCTTGTCTGCAATGGCGAGTATCGCCAGCACTTGATCTTCGTTACCAAAGAATATGACTGTTTTTGCTTTTTCTTCGAGACTTTCTGCTGTTTGCATTAAAGTAGCGTCGATTTGAATATCCTTTTCGACCATTAGTTTATGGTTGCCCACATAATATTTTGAACCATTCTGCTGTTGCGCCTTTACACCTTTTCCGGTAATACTTTCGAAGGAAGTAATTTCTGCTTTTTCAATATTTTCATCTTTTAAGTGATTGACTACAGCTTCCGCCAAAGGGTGTTCTGATTGTGCTTCAATAGCTAGAAGAACTTTTTTGTATTCGTTGATATCTTCGAGTTTATCCTTCCAAAATATATCAGTTACTAAAGGTTTTCCTTCTGTAATTGTACCTGTTTTATCAAGAATGACAGCATTCACTTTATGACCGAGTTCTAAACTTTCGGCATCCTTTATAAGGATATTATTTTCTGCGCCTTTACCAATTCCCACCATAATGGCGGTAGGTGTTGCCAATCCCAAAGCACAAGGACAGGCGATTACCAATACTGCTACAGAGGTCAATAAGGCTTGTGAAAAGGCATTATCGCCTCCTAAAGACATCCAGACAATGAAGGTTACAATGGAAATACCCAATACCACAGGAACGAAAATACCGGCAATCTTATCGACCAGTTTTTGAACGGGTGCCTTACTCCCTTGCGCTTGCTGAACCATTTTAATGATTTGGGAAAGCAGGGTTTCTCCACCTACTTTTTCAGCGGTAAATTGAAAACTTCCTTTTTGATTAACAGTACCAGCGAATACCTTTTCCCCTTGGGATTTCTGAACTGGAACGGGTTCTCCAGTAATCATACTTTCATCTACATATGAGCTTCCCTTGGAAACTTCGCCATCCACGGGAATCTTTTCTCCGGGACGCACCAAAATGGTCTGACCAACCTGTACGGATGAAATAGGGATTTCCCTCTCTTCCCCATTCTCAATAATTTTAAGGGTTTTAGGCTGAAGCCCCATTAGTTTTTTAATGGCTGAAGATGTATTTGATTTTGCCTTTTCTTCCAATAGTTTCCCCAAGGAAATAAAGGTTATAATTACCGTTGCCGCCTCATAATAAACGTGAGGCTCGATACCACGACTTAACCAAAATTCAGGAAAAAAGGTATTGAATACACTAAAGAGGAAGGCGATTCCGGTACTCAACGCCACCAAGGTATCCATATTTGCTTTACCGTGTTTGGCCTGCTTGAAGGCATTGATGAAAAAACTGCGCCCAAACCAAAAAAGAATTGGAAAGGCCAATACCAATGAAATCCATTTGCCTGGTTCCCATTGCATATAGAACATTCCCAACACAAAAATGGGTAGCGTAAGTATCGCCGACCAGATGGTTCGGTTTTTTATGTCCTGATAATGCTTTTGCTGAAGTTCTTGCTGTACTTCCGAAGGGTCTTCGGCATCAATTATAATATCGTAACCGACCTCACGAAGCGCGTTTTGAAGTTGATTTGGACTCAACTCCTTGTCATATTCCACAAGAACGGAACTATTGGCAAAATTAACACTTGCATCAAACACACCTTCTGTGTGTTTTAATACAGATTCAACACTCGCTGCACAAGAGGCACAGGTCATTCCCGTAACTGGAAATGATTCTTTCACACCCTGTTTATGATTCTTCTTTTTGGTTTCAAATATGTTGATTGTCTCCATAAATCCGTTCTTATTTGTATGTTACAAATTTCAGGATTAAAAGACTGTAATGTGTTACGTTATATGCTGAATGATTTGTAGAATTTACTCTTCACGAATTATTACTACCCAATTGGATAAGTCGTTTTTAATTTATCTTTTATCACCGCAATGGATACGTGTCTATCAGTCTCTACTATTTGTAATCAAATACCCTTTTGATTGAATGACCTTTTTTATCTCATCGACATTCGTTTTAGTGGTATCAAATTCTATAATTGAAGTCCCTTCTTCAAAAGACGTAGATACATTTGTAACCCCGTCAATTTTATTTACAGAATGGTTGATATTTTCTTCACAACCAGAGCATACCATCCCTTCAATATTCAACTTTACAGTTTGAATATCGGTATTGTTTGTTGCAACAATTCCTACTTTCTCCGTTGAATGAAATACTTGTGGATAATAAGAAACCAATGTCATTACAACAACAAACACTGTAACCAACCACAAATAGAATTTCGACTTAAAAAATGATGGCTTAGCCATATCACAGTTACCACAATCGTCCACCTTCTTTTTTTTATAAACCTGATAAAAGGCCAGTCCCAATGACAAAAATGCTATAACCAACAGATAAGGTTTCAAGGCAATAAGCCAAGAAAAATACACCGAGCTTCCACCAATACCAGCTACACTTGTAAGTAGCAAAGGACCCCAGCAGCATAGTTTAAGGGAAACTGCTGAAAATACAGCAGTCCCCATAGATGCCTTTTTGTTCAATTTATTAATTGCCATACCTAACAACTTCCTATTCCCGCGTTTACCAAATCCTCTTTTGTGATTTCGATGTTGGTGCAGCAATTCAGTAGTTTTCCGTCCACAGCAATGGCGGGAACTCTTGTAACCCCATATTCCTTCATTTTTGAAACACAGATTTTACTTTCGCATTGCTCGGACAGATTATGAAGTGTGATTTCGCAGTCCTTTCCTGCTGTCTCCTTTACTAATTGTACCACAGGCTCGCATACCGGGCAACCTGCTGTAAAAATCTCAATTTGTCGTTTCATCTTATGTTATGTTTAAATTAATAATGGAACAAAGATGAGAACGTTAGGTAGGGGGTCACCAAACTTTTTTTAACCTTTTTTTTCGTTGTAGTTTTTTAATCGAGTTTCAATGGCTTGAATTTCTTTTAACTTGTTAGTTAAATCGGATAATTCTAAGTTTGGGAATTCACTTTTTAAATATTCAATTTTATCTTCATTGCCACAATTGCCTGGGCAAGAGTCCACGGCCTTTACAATTCCAATAGCAAGTGCTTTTCGATAGACTTCATCCAGCAGTAAGTAATGTGCTTTTTGAATCCCCTTATCAATGGATTTGAACTGTATGTTTATTTGTTCGGGGTCCTTTCCTTCATCAAGCATTTTAACAATGCCGTTTAATTGACCACTCAAAGTTTTTAATCTGGATTTAATATCCAAGATTAAATCAGTAGGTAATTTGTACTGTTCTCCTTTCATAACTCAAACTTAACTCGCGCAGCAACTTAATTTGGAAACATCTTTCCCAAAGGTAATCGCTGCCAGTTTAACAGATTCTCCTAAAGTTAAATATGGATAAAAGCTTTCTGCTAAATCTTTTACAGTGATTCCAAATTTAATAGCCATACTCAATTGTTGTATCAGTTCACCACCTTCAGGTGCAACTACTCTTGCGCCTATTAATTTATCGGTTTCAGTGTTGCGTATCAGTTTTATGAACCCTCTGGTATCTTGAGCTGCCAAGGCTCTTGGAACGTGAATTAAATCAAGTTTACTGACTTCAAAAGGAATTTCCTTTTTTTCTGCTTCAATTTCATCTATACCTGCTCCTGCGATTTGAGGGTCTGTAAATACTACCCAAGGTAATGATGAATAATCAATACTTGTTTTTGTTGATGAAAACGCATTGTTCACTGCTGTACTACCTTCGGTTGCTGCTGTATAAACAAATGCCGGTGTAATGGTGACATCTCCTGCTGCATAAATATTGGAAATATTGGTTTCCATTTTTTCATTTACAATAATATGGCCGCTTTCTGTTAACTTTAGGCCAATATTCCCAAGCCCTAATTTAGAGGTGTTAGGCTTCGTCCCTGTAGCCACCACAATATGTCCTTTTTCAACAATTTGAGTTGTGGAACCATCAGGACAATTACAATGAATAATTGTATCGTTACCTTTCTTTTCAAATTTAAACGCTCTAAAGTTTGGAAGGATTTCAATCCCTTCACTTTTCATTTGTTCTACCAAAACATCTGTAATATCTTTTGTTTGACTGCGTAATGGCCTGTCGGTAAATTCAATGATACGTACTTTTGCACCCAATCTGTTGTAAGCCATCGCAATTTCCAAACCAATATAACCAGCTCCCATTATGGTTAAGCTTTTTGGTTTTTCTTCTAAATCGAATAAAGAAACATTCGTTAAGTAGCCTACTTTATTCAGTCCTTCAATACTTGGAATGTTTGTTGTCGCTCCTGTTGCTATAATGATGTTAGCTGCTGTGTATGTATCTTTTCCATTTACAAGAATGGTTTTATTATCTACAAATTCTGCCCAACCTTTAAGCATTGTTAAGTTTTTGAAATCACTTACCACATCCATATATTTATGTTGTTGTAGTGTGGAAACTAATGCTTTCTTGTCTTTTATAATTTGAGTAAAATCAATGTCTGCTCCTTTAGGTTTTATACCCTTAAAATTGGAATGCGTAGCGAGACGTACCGTTTCGGCAGCCCGAATAAGGTTTTTAGACGGTACACAACCCACATTTACGCAAGTGCCACCAAAATCTAATCCTGCATTTACCATAAGTGTTGTGAGCCCTAAACCTTCAGCTTTAATGGCTGCTGAAAATGCAGCTGAACCACCACCAATAATTATTAAATCGAATTGATTTTGGCCTTTGGAATTTACAGCGGAAACCTCTTCCTCGTCGACATTATTTACAACCGAATAATCACCAACGCTGTTTATAGCATCTATTACATTTGCCTTACTCATCTTATCAGCATCAAAATTAAATTCGCCTTTTCCGGTTTCGTGGTTAACTGTGGAACTTAAAACTCCTTCAGTTGCGTTCATATCCTTTTCGATATGTGTTGCACAACCTTCACAGGTCATACCCTCGATTTCCAATGTAATGGTTTCTCTATTTTGAGGCATTTTGATTTTCATTTTAGCTGTATTTTTCATTGAAATCGGTACTGTTTACTTATTAAAAATTAGACCTTCCCTTTAATTAATTCGGCCTTAAACCCTTTCTTTTCTATGATAAGCATTAGGGCTTTGATACTTGTTTTTGAACCATCAAACTCAATAACAGCAATATCTCCAGGGTATTCAACCGAATGTTCCAAAACACCATCTACTTCCTTTAATGCATTATAAATAGCATTGGAACAACCAGCACAAGTAATGCCTGTAATTTTAAATTTCACCGTGATTGCATTGTGTTTCTTTGAAGCTACTTCCACAACTTGATTTGTAACCTCCTTGCTTTGTGATTTGGCCTGAAAAGAAAACAGCATTAAAGCCAAAATAGGCACTATTGATAGTTTTTTCATAATGGGTAATTTTGCGTTTATTTATCTTTTATAACTTTGTATCCTGTTGAATTAATTGCCTTTTCAATAGCTACTTTAGAGGTTTTAGACTTATCAAACTCTACGATGGCATTTCCCTTTTCATACGAAGGGGTTACATTTATAATACCGTCCAATTCATTTACAGCGTGTTTTATGCTTTCTTCACAGCCAGCACAAGTCATTCCTTGAACATTAAAGTTTACAGTTTGAATATTTGATTGGTTTACAATGACCACTTCTTTTTTATTATCCGGATAAAAAATGGATGAATAATATGGAAATGCCAGCATTATAATTGCAAATGCTGTTACTATTCCCAAAAAGGTTTTTGACTGTATAAATTTTGATTTTCCTTCCTTACCGGCAGGCAGGTCGTCCGTATCGCATTCACAATCGATTTCCTTATGGGGTTTTAGTTTTTGATACCAAGCAAAGCCGAGCACTAAAATTGTTAGCCCGATTAGATAAGGTCTAAAAGGCTCAAGCCAAGAAAATGTTGAGGCAATTCCACTTGTTCCCGCGATTAAAGCCAAAACGGGTGTAATACAACATAATGAAGCTGTAATAGCAGCAAGTAAACCTGCACCAATTAATTTGTTCTCACGTTTCATATCGTTTCTAAAACTTTGTTTTTATCGAGTATTTCAAAAAACGGATTTAATAATGTTGAATATTCAGGGGTTAGTGAGTAAAAAATCGTTTGAGCATCTCTTTCGGTTTCCAATAAATTTCTGTCCTTCATTTTTCTCAAATGTTGAGAGATAGCAGAAATATTCATTTCGAGAATATCACTTAAGTCGCAAACGCAAAGTCGTTTCTCCTCAAAGAGTAGGTAAAGAATTTTTAGCCGAACATTATTTCCGACTAAAGAAAGTCCATTTGCCAAATAGTCAAACGATTCATTTAATTCTGAAACTGTCTTTTTACAATGGTTTATCTGTTCAATATCTGCCTGTTGTCTTATGCAAGAATTATTTTTCATAAGGCAAAGTTACAATTATTTCTTATTTAAGCAAATACTTAAATACAAAAAAGAATGATATGTAAATTTTGATCATTATGTTCCTTTTGTTCTGATTTGTGTTTTGCAAAAACTAAAACTGCCGAATTGTACATCTGTTCTTTTAGCTTGTAGGTGAGGGTATTGCTGGCTTTACAGTTAATTGTCTTTTAAAACTACAAAACAGAAAATTCTGTATGGTGTTGAATGGTGTTGTGTGGTCCTCTGATACACAGCGAATTTTGTCAAATCCTTTTTTTAATTCCGATGTTAATTCCTCTTCATTGTATTGTTTTATTTCAAGTCCGCTACATTTTTTTGGTCCGTTTTGTGAAAAGGTTCCTATTATTAAATAACCTCTTACAAATTTTGTCGCTATGTTAGTATATTTTTTAATCTGATCATCTGTTGTAAGAAAATGAAAAGTTGCTCTGTCGTGCCAAACATCGAAAGATGTATCTGGTTCAAATTCGGCAATGTCGCTTACAATCCAATTTACTTTACTTGCCTTTTCTCCCAGTCTTTTTTTAGCTTTCGCAATTGCTTTTTCTGAAATATCAAGTACAGTAATGTTATTATACCCTTCCTAGAGTAAATAGTCAACAAGTTTACTGTCGCCACCACCAATGTCTATAATTTTTGCCTTTTTATTTAGTTTGAACGAACGTATAAACTTCAGTGAAGTTTTTGGTATTTCTTGCGTCCAACTTACCTGGTCTGGATTTTTAGTTTCGTAAACTGTTTCCCAATGTTTCTTTCTGTCCAATTTCATTTTGATATCTAAATTCGGTTCATTGGTAAATCAATATATCATCTATTGATTTAAATATCCCTTTAATTGTGGTAAACACACCTTAAATCTCATCCAAGGATTTTCGGTTTTTGTCTACAGATTTCTTGAACTGCGTAGGTGTCATTCCGGTTACTTTTTTGAATTGATTGCTTAAGTACGCAACGCTACTATAATGTAGTTGAAAAGCTATCTCGCTTAATGTCAATTCGTCGTAGACAATGAGTTCTTTTACACGTTCAATTTTTTGGTTGATGATGTATTGCTCGAACGTGATGCTTTCTACCGACGAGAATAGGGAACTTAAATATTTATAATCCAAGTTAAGTTCGCCAGTAACAATATCTGCCCATTTTAATTCGGTCTCTTGATTGGAATGATGTATTTTCTCAATTACCAAATTCTTCATTTGCTCGATAAGCTGACTTTTACGGTCGTCAATCAAACTAAATCCTGCATTTTGCAGCTTTTTTTGCAAAGATTTTTTTTCGAATTCATTGAGCATCGAAACCAATTCTACTTCTCCTAACTTGACAGCTTTGTAATCAATGTTCAATCTTACCAAAATTTTGGATACTGCCGAGATACATCTTGGGCAGACCATATTTTTAATATAGATAATCTCTCTCATATAATACTTGTCTTTAAAACAAGGTTAACCCAGATTTGTGTAGAGAATAGTAAACAGCAGCTATCGCAGCAATTACAAAAATCAATACTATCACAACAAAAGCTATAATTTTATCTTTTTTAGAAATAGTATCTTTCTTGTATTTTGTCTTTTTCCGGTTTTTATTTTTTCTTCTATCTCTTCTATTTGCACTAATTATATTATATTTATATGATTGGTAAAATTGTCCAGTTAAGAGTTATTTCTTATAATTAGCTAAGAATCAAAAGATATGATCGTCCTAATTTTATTAAGTAACCTCAGGCAAAAAACCGCCCTGAAATTACTTTAAACGCATATATGAAAGTGAAAGGAAAGAGTAGTTTTTAAGGACTGCGAAAGCACAAAATATTATAGATTAAGAGCATCAAACTGGCAATTGACCAGTTGCGACTTCAAAAACATTGAGGTAGTTTTCAAATAGGTTCAAAAACTAACATAGCCTGCTAAATCGTAAATAAAAACCCGGCCTAAACCGGGTCCCAGTTACAATTAAGCCAGATAAGCTTCACAAGCTTCTACACATTCTCTACAAGCCTGCGCACAATCCTTGCAGTGTTGATGATCATGCTTATCGCATTCATCTGCACAATCCTGACATACCTTTTTACAATATTCAACCAGGGCATTCACATCGCTATAACTCGTGGCTAAAATTTGATTTAAAGCAGCACAGGCTTCAGCACATACCCTGTCAATTCTAATGCAATCTTTCATCATCTTTACATTGTCTTCATCAAGACAGGCATCAGCACAATAATTGCAATGGTTAATACAATTTCCA
>Ga0098069_100348_pt1 | contig 21668 bp, 24 predicted proteins | sample 27_taG_FD_92584 | JGI IMG/M metagenome (GOLD analysis project Ga0098069, IMG submission 92584) | Marine viral communities from Cariaco Basin, Caribbean Sea - 27_WHOI_OMZ | ecosystem: Environmental > Aquatic > Marine > Oceanic | place: Caribbean Sea: Cariaco Basin | collected 2014-11-09
ACATGGGCCTGCTCAATCAGCGGGCGAACGTCGTCTGTGGCACCCGGGTAGTCCACAATACCCTCGGCCTGCCACTGGCGAACCTCCTCCTCCGAAATCGCCGTCCGGTTACTCACCCCCAACGGACCCACCAACAGGCAACGCACATCCAGCCCTTCGGCTTTCAGCTGCCGGCAGGCTTCGGCGTATTCCCGAACGCCCTTATCCCCCAGCAAACGGGCAATCATAATAAAGGTGAACGGCCCGCCTTCCGGCAGGGGCGAGGCCTGAAACCGCTGCAAATCCACCCCGGACCCCGGTACCAGGGTAAAAGGCGTATCCCCCAGCATTCCTTTGCCCCGGAACACCCCCAGATCTTCCTCGTTCTGGAAAAACAACCGCTGCGCCCGGCGGTTTACCAGGCCATACACCTGCCGCACCCGCCGGAACAGCCAGGAATCGTGAATAAACGCCGTACCCAGGCCGGAAATGTTGTTGGCAAACGGAACCTTCTGCAGCGAGCACACCAGGCCGCAATAAATGTTCATCTTCACTGTAAAGTTGAACACAAAATCCGGCCGGTACTGGCGCATCACCGCCCAGATAAACCGCAGGCTGCGCAACTCCTGCACCGCGCCCGTGCTCTTGCCATCCAGCGGCAAGGCAATATGCTCCGCCCCCAGCTCATCCACCAGCCGCTGGCTGAAGTCATCCGGCGGCGACAGGCAAATCACCCGGTTACCCTGCTCACGCAAGGCCTGAATCGTGCTCGCGCGAAAGTTATACAAATACCAGGAGGTATTAGACGTAAGAAAAACCACCGGCTTCAAAAGCGCACCCGCCTGCCCGCTCAATGCTCCAAATACCAGGGCATGGCCCTGGCAATCCCCTCAAAAATCCGGAACTCCGGCGCATACCCCAGCTTACTCGCCGCCTTACCAATATCCGCCTGAGAATGCCGAACATCCCCCGGCCGGAAATCCCGGTACACCGGCGCTTTCTCATACACCACGCCATTCTCCGCCAAGGCACTTTTCAGCGCCGAAAACAAATCATTCAGCGTGGTGCGGTCACCCACCGCCACGTTGTACACCTCGTTCTTGGCAGAGTCCTCCGCCGTGGCCGCCAGCAGGTTGGCCTGCACCGCGTTCTCGATAAAACAAAAATCCCGACTGGTGTCGCCATCGCCGTTGATGAACACATCCTCTCCGCGCACCATGGCGGCGGTCCATTTCGGGATAACCGCCGCATAGGCCCCATCCGGGTCCTGCCGCTTGCCGAACACATTGAAGTAGCGCAGGCCAATGGCCTTGAAGCCGTAACTGCGGGCGAACACCTCCGCATACAGCTCATTCACATACTTGGTGACCGCATAAGGCGACAACGGCTTACCAATGTTCTCCTCCACCTTCGGCAACGCCGGGTGATCGCCATAGGTAGAGCTGGAGGCCGCATAAGTGAAACTCTTCACGCCCGCATCCCGCGCCGCCACCAGCATGTTCAGAAAACCGGTAATGTTGGCCGCATTGGTGGTGATGGGATCATTCAAGGACCGGGGCACCGAACCCAGTGCCGCCTGGTGCAGCACGTAATCCACGCCCTCGCAGGCGCGGGCACAATCCTCAAGATTACGGATATCGCCCTCGATAAACTGAAACCGCGCCCACTGCTCTGTAGACACCAGGCTGCGAACCTCGTCCAGGTTGCGCTGATAGCCGGTGGCGAAGTTGTCCAGCCCTACTACGCGCTGGTTCAGCTTCAGCAGTTGCTCCAGAAGGTTGGAGCCGATGAAGCCGGCTGCGCCGGTGATTAGCCAGGTTTTGGGCTGGCTGGGGAGTTGGTCGAGAAGTTGCGGGTAGCGCCGATTATCAGCAGACAGCATCAGAGAACCTTTTAGAGTTTATTGGCCACGAAAACCACGAAAGGACACGAAAAATACGGAAGAGATAGTTAGCGCCCCACCAAACGCCCGACAATCTCTTTGATCGCCCGGCTACTTCCATCCAGCGCACTGGTTTCAGGGAGCAGGTTTCGCCACAAAGGCCGGGACAGCACCTCGTGGTCGGTAGCAACCGGAATAACCTCCAGGCCCTGAGCCTCGAATAATCCCTTCGCCCTTGGCATGTGATAGGCAGAAGTAACCAGCAGAATCCGGTTAACGCCCTGCTCTGCAAGAATCTCAGCAGAATACTCTGCATTCTGGCTGGTATTCCGGCTCCGATTTTCCAGAACCAAGGCCTGGCCGGGAACTCCCAGATCCCGCATAAACTGGCCCATAGCTTCAGCTTCAGACGCAGCACTGTGCGAAGGATCGCTGCCACCGATTAGCAACACTAGCGGTGCTTTAGAAGCATGAAACAACCGGGCGGCATGCCAAACCCGATCAGCACCGGACTCCAGGTTCGGATACAGATCACCGTGGCCCGCAGGCGACACGCCGCCGCCCAAAACCACAATAGCCTCTGCCCGAGGCACATCTTGAATCACCACTGGCGGGTGCTGATCTTCCAGGTAACCAAGCAACCAGTTACTGGCGGCAGGCAAAGACCAGAACCACAGCCAAAGCAACGCCAACATACCCAGTGATATTGCCAAACGCCGACGGCCCCAGAAAGCCAGAACAACAGCCAGCAAACCGCCGAACAGTGATGCGCCCAAGGGCGATATCAGGGCTATGGCGAGCTTGGAGACTACAAACATGGAGCGCCCGTTTCGTTAATGCTCAGAGCCAAACAATATTCTCATACGGCAACCACACATACGCATGACTAGCAAAAAACAGCCACACAGCCTGAACCAACATGTAATACCCAACAACCCCCAAAACTACCAAAGCACGGTGCCGGGGATCGCTCATTACAAACGGTAGCCGAGCAAACACAAACAACTGTATGGGAATGAGATATAACGCAACCCGGTCTGTCGCGGTGGAAGACAAAACAACCAGAGGAATACACACAAGCGCTAGAATGGACATCCAAAACCAAAGCTTGCCCTCAGCTTCATCAAGCCGCAATTGCCTACGTAATAAGAAAAACAAAACAGCAGGAACCGAGTTCATCAGTACCCGAATCAAACCACCCTGAGATTGATAGTCCGCTTCTACATAGTTGGTCCAAAGAGCATCCGCCGAATCAAAGACAAACAAGTAGCCACCAACCAGAGATATCAACCCTACCCAAAGCAGGCTCCAGAACCGGTTGGAAGTGGAGGCCAGCGCAGCAACGGGTAACATCAAGACTGCAGATTTATGAAAGGTGGCGCCCAGCATCACCCAGAACACGAACCAACGCATCTTAGCGTTCGCCAATGAAACCAAGCCAATCAACAAGAACCCGAGGGCCGCCGACTGGCGCGTATAGCCCATACCTACAACAATAACCAGGTAGGGAACCGCCACCAAAAGCGCAAGCCACGGCAATGGCTGGGATCTGGCAAATCGCACTAAACCCGTCATCAGAATCATTCCGCAGGCAGTGTTCACCCAATAAATGGCACCGCCAGACTGTGCAATAATCCAGTTGATAAGGTAGTAACCCGGATCTGACATCAGCAAGACTTCAGACAACGACATAGTCGTTCGCATTTCAAGATGGCGGAGGTATGCGAACCAATCACCCCCCACTTCGAAACGCAAACCGATCGCAAGCACAAAAAACAGCCATACAGAAAGCCAGACCCAAACCTGTGAACGCTCAGACAATCGGCGGTTAGCCAATATGACACCAACAGGAAGGGACAGAAATAACCAGTAAGGTAGCATTGCGTTTTGAGTTACCTGGCAGCTGATTTCAGGATGTCGGCAAGAATCGGGGATTGGGTCTGGAGCGAGTATCTTTTCACAACCGCCTCCCTGCCAGCACGCCCTAATGTGTTTCGCACGTCAGCGCCAGAGAGAAGCTCCAGCAAAGACTCAGCCCAATCATCTTTCGATTCGGCCATCCGCCCACAGCCGTAGCCATCTACAATCTCAACATTGACGCCAACGGGGGACGCCACAACAGGAACACCTGAAGCCATGTACTGGATGAGTTTGTAGCCACATTTCCCCTTCTCCCAGGGACCATCAACAAGCGGCATAATGCCCACATCCATCTGTGCAATGTTCTCCGCTTCTGATTCTTCACTCCACGGCACAACCTCAACAGGAATGCCGCTCAACTGATCAACCACTGCATCTGTTGCTCCAACAAGCATGAGGCGGGCACCGGTTTTATCACAGACAGCCCGGAGTGCATCCTGAATATCGACAACATAACGTTGCGTTGATGGGGAACCAATCCACCCAATAACCAACTGACTATCACCCGTACTGGGTATTTGAGAATATCGATTGTGGTCTACAACCGTCGGGATGATCTCCACCCGCTTAGCGCCAGCCTGGCGGGCTCGCTCGGCCAGGTACTGGTTACCCGCAATAACGCAGCTTGCCCCAGCCATGACCGCATCAATCTTCCAGCCCAATACCTTCCGGATCAGGCCACTGCCGGAAAGGTCGTAGTTGTGGAAGATAGCATCGTCATAATCAACCACATACCTCACGCCCAAGAATGCCAATAGCCGTTCAAAAAACGCGGGGAAGTAAGGAAAAAGCTCTTTCTCAATCCATAAAACGTCATACCGAAAAACTGTCAGCAACACCAAAAGCCGCTTCAAATACAAAATAAGCGAACGCAGCTTCGAGCGCCGCCCTTTCGAGTAGAGTTCTGTGAGGTATTCCTCACCAAACAGACTACTAACCGTAACCTCAATACCCTCGTCAGCCAAAGCAGGAAGGTATTGCAGAGAGCGGAGCCGGGAACTGGCACCCATGCGAGGGTACTTCGATAACAGAAGTACCCTCATTTGAGAATATCCCGGTAAAGCTCCCGATAGGCTTGGGTGCCTGCCTGAAGAGAAAAAACTTTCTCCGCCGCACGCCTACACCGCCCAGGTAGCTCTGCATCATTCATCAGCTCCAAGAGCTCTCGAAACGCAGACTTCATCGCATCCGGCGTCCCTTCAGTAACCAGAACACCCACACGGTATTTCTGGATAATCTCAGCCACATCCCCAACCCCAGGATTGGCAACAACAGGTAAGCCACAACCAAGAATTTCCGCCATACGGGTTGGAGAACGTCCCAATTCCGAAACTTCCCCGCCGGCATAAAACATCACAGAAGCAGTGTGGCGCTGAACAGCTTCGTGCACTTCGTGAGAAGGCATCGAGTAGATTTTTAGCCTTGCATTCAGATCACCAGCCAGACCAAGCTGTCTTCTTACCTCGCTGGGATCATCCCGAGTGACAATTTCAAAACTAGCAGTCGGTTCGTGCGATCCAACCTCCTGAAAAAAAATACGGAGCCAATCCAGGCGAAACCAACCGCTTAGCACTGTTCCCAAACAACTGAATACAGGCGCACTCTCCTGAGCAGAGAACCTTTCTTCTTCATCTAAAGGCACAAATCGGTCAAGGTCAGCACAGGTCGGAATAACAACCAACTTTTGGTTTCGAAGTTCATCCGGGTACGTCTCTCGAAGATAAGCGGTTGCCGCATCGGTTAACGAAACGACCGCCGCTGCGTTCTTCAAACATGAGCGCTCAACCCAAGCGATGGCTTTGTGCATGACAGAGCCTCGTTTCAAGCGGCCAGCAGTAATCAATTCCTCTGGCCACAGCGCCCTCATATCGAAGATGAAGGGTGTACCGGTCAGCTTATTAACAAGAAAAGCAACAGCAGCAGGGATGTAGGAGCGCGCGTGAATCAGTTCGGCGTTGCCCTTACGAACTTCCCGAAGGCACAAGAACAGAAAAACAATCATGCTCCAGGCCGGCGCAATCACCTTGGGGTGATAGTGGAATCTCTGCGGGAGCCAGCGAATTCCATGTCTTTCGCAATCGTTCTGCACGCTGCCGAAGGCTTGCTGGTCTGCGAGATCCTCTGGTTTCTCGAAGCTAATCAAGGATACTTCGTGATCTTTTGATAAGCCCTTCAGGTAGGAAAGAACCTGGCTTTGGCCGAGAGGCTCCAGCATTCCATTGCGGGTGATATAAAGCACCGTACTTTTCTTCAAGTAAACCTCAGTCAAAATATTAAAAGTCGTAACCTAACGCACGAATATCCCGCTGATATATATCGCCAACGATATCAACCATTTCAGCCGTAAAGGCCTTGCGGTAATCCTGGCCCGTGCCTGGCCGCAACTGAGGGAGCGATAGATCTCTTAGCCCCACTCGATCGCAAACATTCTGAAAATCTACATCCAGCGATTCGAAACGGCCAATAAAATCCATTACCCCCCCCCGTCCAGGGATTGAGATCCAGTCCATCTGGTCCCGGAAATGCACATATCTCTTTACCTCACGGAGGTAACGGGGGTCACGCAAACGCAATATAAATTGCTCGAACGTAGGTACATCCGACAGGTAATGCGTAGCCCAAGTCCAGTCTACGAATTTATCGCCCTTGCCGACGACACGGTGAAGATAATGATAAGCAGAATGAATTCGAGACCAGGGATTACGAACAAACGTGAATTTGAATGACTCAGCGAACCTCTGTTCATCATGTGCTGCATAACGCAGGATAGGGACGTGACGGCTTTTTTGGCCAAATAGACTGTCGACAATCGAAGTGCCCGCCGACTTGGGTACGTGCGTGAAGATTACTCCCTGTTCACGCTCACCGGGGAGCCATGGGTCAGAGCGGAGCCCGGGTACCACTTTAACAGCCGCTTTTTCAATACTTAACGGCAATCGAAACTCGACCGACTTCGCGCGAAGCCGGAGCTGCTGCTTAATCGCAAGTGCCATGGGCCTCTCCAACCAACATTAGATATTTATCGGCGGCAACTGACGGAGCAAAGTCTTTGCTCCGAGCCTTAAGACTGCTTGGATCATGCCGTCTACTTAATGCGTCAATAATTGCTTCCGACAAGGCCACTTCGTCCTTAACCGGAACCAGCGTTCCAAACTCTCCGTCCAGGAGAATTTCTGACGGACCCGATTTACAGTCGGTCGAAACTACTGGAAGTCCCGCAGACAAAGCCTCTATCAGCACCGTTGGCAACCCTTCACGATTCGATGAGAGCACAAACAAATCTGCAGTGAGGTAGAAGGGGGAGGTATCGACCTGAAACCCTGGCATGATAACGCGATCAGATACCCCCAGATCCTGAGCCAACTGCTCCAACTGCTTGCGCTGGTCACCATCACCCAAGATCATAAGCTGTGCATCAACACTATCTAGAGATCGTTTGAATGCTTTCAATAACAGCGGCAGATTTTTCGCTTCCTTGAAACTGCCCACAGTAAGAACCCTGAACATCCTTTTCTCTGTCTGCCCCCAGCGTTGGGCAGCCGCATTTAAATCTTCAGTCGAAGGAACCCGACACTCGGGAACTGGATTGTGTATAACGCATATCTTTTCTGAATAACCCCCAGCTAAACTGGCTATGTCAGAGGCGACACCAGAAGAAACAGCAATGTACCTATCCGATACCTTCCGGGCAAATGCAATAGAACCACGAAGCATTAATCGGTGTACGTAGCTTTTCTCTGCATACTGAACGGACAAAACACTATGCTCAACCAACAAAAGCTTTAAACTTTTTCTGTGAACAGAAAAACATTTGGCGCTGGCTGCAAGAGCTGTGAGTGGCCACATTGAAGCGATGAGAACATCAGGAGCATTCCGATTGACGTAACGAGTCAAAGGTTTTAACGCACCACGGACTCGCGGAGATTTCAGGTCAAAAACACTGAAATTCCGCTCAGCCTCCGCGAGCAAATCGCCTTGATACCGCATCAATACGAAGTGTACTTCATATCCGCGCGCAGAAAATTCCTTCGCGAGGCTGAGGCTTACCCTTTCGGCGCCACCACCTCTTAGGTCTGGTAAAAAGAGTGCTATTTTCAAACTTTCACCGACTTCAACCGTCTTAGAAAAAACTCTGATCTTTTAGGGCCCAAAATACGACACAAAATCCTATACCCCATGCGCCCAACTCCAGCATTCCCATCTAGTCTCTTGGCGATAGTGAAAAGCTGCTCAGATTCACTATCATGACCGTCCCTCAAGTTATTCCTTGCGGTAACCCAAGCGCACGCTGCCAGTGCTTTTGCAATATCAACTTTCTGTGAGATTTCTGCCCTGCCAACTAATTCAGAAAGTTTCTCAAAAAGATAAACCTCATTCCTTGCCCGCAACGGTGAGCTCTGTCGACTAATTCTGATTCCAGAATCGTGATCCCGATAAACAAATGACGAGCTATTTATATATCTTGGCGAAAAACCTGATATCAAAATCCGAACATAAACGTCAAAATCCTGCCGGACCATCAAATTCTCATCAAACCCTCCAATACGAGCAAGCGCTGATTTAGGATACAGCGGAGCACTGATAACTGGAACGTCTGCTACAGTTTCATAGAAACCAAAATCTCTCACAACTTCTGCATCCCGATAAGCATGAGGTCGAATGATTCCTGTTCTGGCGTCCATCCGATAGGATCTACCCACAGTAAACTCCTGATCGGCGCAATCCAAACTGGCCTTTACTTCACTTTCAATCGCACCGGGAAATAGGATGTCATCCGCATCTAAAAATTTAATAAATTCTCCATTAGCAACTGACAATCCTGCGTTTCTAGCCGAACAAGCACCTTTGTTACTTTGAGTGATCAGTTTGAAGCGGTCTAACAAACCCAAAAGCTGCTCAGAGTAGGGCTCTGTTGAGCCGTCATCAACGAGAATGATCTCAACCTCACTGTACGACTGACTCAACGCACTTAGAACTGCTTCTCTCAGGAATCTCCCTGGATTATAGAAAGGTATAATCACCGAGACCAAAGGATTATTCATGGATCACCCATATAACAAAGACTATCGATATCACACTGCATACTCTTCCTTTCGGCTCCAGCTGATTCTTTTGCGATCCTGGTCAACCGATTTTAATCTAACGCCCTTACAACGATCGGCATCCTACTTACCAATCACCCTTTTGAGCAATACTTTCAGACCAGAGCGCTTAATCAACCTGCCAAACATCTCACTTAGGAGCCGCTTAAACCCAGCATTTCTCAAGACTCTTTTCTGATACAGTCCCTGAAAATAATTAGGGAGACTCTGAATAAGTCTCTCTAGTGTCCCGTCTGGGTAATTCCTTTATTTATTATCAATAACACTCAGCTTTGCCCGCGCCACTGACGTCATAATCGATTCTGCACTCTTGTGCCAGCGGAACGGCTTTGCCAGTTTCTCATTATGAGTTTGGATAAAGCGACGAATCGCTTTCTTCAGTTCGCCGACACTGGTAAAAATGCCACGGTACAAATCGCGGCGTTCCAGTTGACCAAACCAGCCCTCCATAGCATTCAGCCAAGAGGCGCTGGTTGGTGTGAAGTGAAGCTTGAACCGGGGATGTTTTTCCAGTCAGGCTTTCACCTCCGGTGCTTTGTGAGTCGAGCTGTCCAGAATCAGATGAAGGTCTTGCTCTTTCGGTGTTTCTCGATCAATTTGTCGCAGAAAATCAAGAAACTCTTTGGCGCGGTTACGCTGTGTACAGCTTTGGTTGAGTGCGATCCAGTGCCTGGAACTGCGTTTTTTCGTCAACCAACAGCACCAGCGCGTTATCCGGCGCATTCAGGTACAGGAGTGCAGCACGCGCACCCAATAGAATGCTGAGCCTCAACCACCAAACAACTTCCCTCCAACCTCCCGAAGCCGATCCATGGAACCATCTACCAAAGCCCCAAAGAAAGCTGACGTCTCTTTAATCACCGCTTCCCCGGCATCATCCGCCACCCTCTTGGCGAATTTCGCTGCCGCTGCATTCACTATCCCTTTAAAGCTAGTGTCCGGCGCACCGGCGTCCACCAAAACCTTCCAGACCGTCGTCAACTCGTCACCCAGACCGTCTTCAACCAGCGCCACAAATGCACTGACTGATAATTTCACAATACTTGGGGAAAACGATCCATCGCTGATATGACCAAGCTCCTGAACCTTCGCCCTCAGATGATCCAACACCAAAGGATTCTCGACCTCTAAAATGAAGTGCTTCCCAGCTTTGTCAATCAGAGGCTTACGGAGAATTTCCTTCACACGCTCGTCTAGATCTTCTGGCTTTGATCTACGCAATTCCCGCTCATAGATCAGATTGCGCGCTTTGGTGCGGGTAACCCGCAACTTTGTCACCAACTCATACACCTGTGGTTCCGCACTGATAGCGCCCAATTCCTCAAGAGTATCGAGAATAATCAGCTCTACTTCGGATTTAGGAAGCGCACCGAATGCAGGGCTAAGGTAGCGGCTTAGCAGCCTTTTGAGGATGGTTTTGCTCTCCTCGCCGTCGGTGTTGCTTCAAGATAGAGTCAAAGTTCATTTCAACCTCTGGTGCTCGGTGTCTGCACTGTAACCGTTGTAAGCCTGTGCCTCCGTCTCCGCCTTCCTCAAGCCCCTGGTCTCCCGGCACTGCTGCCCGGCACCGTTATCCTTGGTTACCCAGAGATAAGACTGCAGCACAAACACCCAATAATCCGCTGAGGACTCTCGGATCTTTTCCCGGTTAAGCGTCCACCACCCGCAGGAGACCAGTTTGTCGCGGTATTCAGGCCTGCCGTGGGTCAGGAGGAAGTCCTTGGAGAACTTTACCTGCAGCGACGTGGTCTTTTTGTTGGTTTTGTCGGTAACGAGCAGGTCGATGCCTGTGTCTTTAGACGGCACCCATACGTTGACTTTATCGCCGTTCGGGTCTCGCAGGTGCTGCTCGATGTGGGAGCCTACCAGATATTCGCCGGCGTGGATGGTGAATAGGGGTTGCATGGCGGTGGTTAACCCACCAAATCCCGCAAAACTGCTTTAACTCCGCTGCTATTGCGATATCCCCCCCGAAAAAGAAGCCCAAGGGTTGCAAAAATACGGGGTAGAAGCGATTTCTCACGAACACCAGCCCGAAGTTTATAACTTCTTGCGTTGGTTTCAGCAGTTTCCAACATGCTCTGCAATCCTTTCTGATAGCGCTCTGGGGCTACAGGAAGCACTCGCCGGATGCCCTCAATCATCAGCTGCTGTTGAGCCATCTGCTCTTTTTCTTTCTGACGTGCATCTCCGGAAAACAGGTTTCTTACAGAGTGAAAAAAGGCCTGACTCTTGGTCACCTTGGTAGTGCGATTCGCAATAAATTGAGACTCATTGGACTCATGCCGACGATAGTATTGGAGCACACGGTCATCAACCACTTTGCCGTTCACGGCCTCGGCGAAATGCACAATCCAGTTGTCATGGCCTTTTATACCATCAGGAATAGGCATACAAAAATCCAGCAATTCGCGCCGAACCGCGCAACAACATCCCATCACAAAAGCTTTCATAGAGAAGCCGGCGGATCGGATCTGGCCTACTTTAGTCAGCCCCACCTCGTTCAACTCACCATCTGTAAGCGCCGCATCATTCATTACCACCAACGCCTGCGGATTGCGTTCCGCAACGCCAACCATGTGTTCGATCTTCTCAGGAAACCACACATCATCCTGGTCACTGAGGAAGACCAGGTCACCGGTCGTCTTCATCAACGCCGCATTAAAGTTGCCGCAGTAGCCGAGGTTCTCTTCGTTACGATAAAACTCAACGGCAAAGGGCGCAGTTTTGGCGAACTCGCGGACGATGGCTTCGGTTTGGTCTGTGGAGCAGTCGTCTGTGATGATCAGCTCATCCGGTTGGCGGGTCTGGTCTACGAAGCTTTGGAGTTGCTCTTGTATGTATTGGGCACCGTTGTAGGTGGCCATGGCTATGGAGACTTTCATTATGACTAGCTACCCGTTATCTCACCCACTGAATTTTTCCTGATGCTGCGTTTATTAAACATTTCATTAGTTCAATTTCGTTCTCCGGGCTACAGTGGCACTCAAGTAGTTTAGCTTCATCGTATTGAATCAATGCACCGTTCTTTCCAATTGTCTGCCTTGCAGAGAGTGGGTCATCGGACATAGCAAAAACAGTTATTTTTTTAGCGCAGCCAAAAAAATAGATAAGAGCCAAACAAACCAAGCCTGAGCGAGGAACCCCCCCCATCTTTTTAATAGAACCGCAGTTAAAATTCGAGGAAAGGATATCAACCATCTTAATTGGCAAAATCGCAGGGTAATAATGTACGCTGTGAAAACGTTCAACATTAGACAAATGACCTAAGTTCTTATCTGTACTTAATAGCTTGGTATCCGGTTCCAATGAAGACAGAAACTCATCTAAATATCTTTCATCATTAACACTTTTAACATTGGCGCCCAAAAAGCAGTAATCAGTCTTACAACCAAACACGTCCTTGTCATGATTTCTTGGCATATTGATCCTCACGACTACGTCATGATCATCAATCATCGTTCCAGTATTTTTTGTCGCCATCGAGGGGGCTCCTCCGACAACAGCCACACTCTTCCCTTTAAATGCCAGCTGTACCTTTCTATTAAATATCGGAAAAAATAAATGCCAAGCCAAATAAAATTTAATTCTTAGAAAATTTTTTTTTACCAATGAATGTAAAGTCATAGCAGTAGTTCCTTGCGAGCATCCTCTAAACTCTTACCCTTTCGATCTTTTTGGGATAACATCAGATGCTCTGCTGTATCAATACCCCATTTTATGCCCACGGAGGAATCATCCCAACGAATCGAACGCTCGTACTCCGGTGCATAAAAATCTGTGCATTTATACTGGAAATCTGCTTCATCACTCACGACAAGAAAGCCATGTGCAAACCGCGGAGGAACCCATAGCATTCGCTTGTTCTCTTCCGAAAGATACTCCCCAACCCATTTACCAAACGTAGGAGACTCAGGGCGCAAGTCTACGGCCACATCAAACACTTCACCACGAGTTACCCGTACCAGCTTTCCCTGGGGCTGTTTGATCTGGTAATGAAGGCCGCGCAGGGTGTTTTTGACGGAACGGCTGTGGTTGTCCTGCACGAAGGTGGCGTTGATGCCGGCTTCACGGAAGGCTTTTTCGTTCCAGGTTTCCATGAAGAAGCCGCGTTCGTCTCCGAACACTTTGGGTTCGATGAGTTTTACGGCGGGAATCTTGGTTTCGGTGATTATCATAGAGTTGACTTACTTGGTTTTGACCAGTTTTTTCAGGTAGGCGCCGTAGCTGTTCTTTTTGAGGTTTTCCGCCTCGGCCAGGAGTTGCTCTTCGCCGATGAAGTCCATGCGGTAGGCCACCTCTTCCAGACAGGCGATTTTCAGGCCCTGGCGCTTTTCCAGGGTTTCAATAAATCCGCTGGCTTCGTGCAGGGAGTCGAAGGTACCGGTATCCAGCCAGGCGAAGCCGCGGCCCAGCAGTTCTACGTTCAGATCGCCCCGTTCCAGGTAGGCCTGGTTGACGCTGGTGATTTCAAGTTCACCCCGGTGGCTGGGTTCTACCTGTTTGGCGATGTTAACTACGTCGTTGTCGTAGAAGTAGAGACCGGTTACGGCGTAGTCGGATTTCGGGTTAGCCGGCTTTTCTTCGATGGAGATGGCGCGGTGGTTGTCGTCAAACTCCACTACGCCGAAGCGCTCCGGGTCGGTTACCTGGTAGCCAAATACGGTGGCGCCCTTTTCCCGCTTGGCGGCGGCTTGCAGCATGTTGCTGAGGCCCTGGCCGTAGTAGATGTTGTCGCCTAGGACCAGGCACACGCTGTCATTGCCGATGAAGCCTTCGCCGATGATGAAGGCTTGGGCGAGGCCGTCCGGGCTAGGTTGTTCGGCGTAGTTAAGGTTGATGCCCCATTGGCTGCCGTCGCCCAGCAGGCGCTGGAAGCCTTGTTGGTCTTCGGGGGTGGTGATAACGAGGATGTCCCGGATGCCCGCCAGCATGAGTACGGAGAGCGGGTAGTAGATCATGGGTTTGTCGTACACCGGGAGGAGCTGTTTGGAGATGCCTCTTGTGATTGGGTAGAGGCGGGTGCCGGAGCCGCCGGCCAGGATTATTCCTTTCACTTTTGCTTCCTTTGATTTTGGTGCAGAGGGGTCTGTCCTCGTAGGGACAGACCCCGTCGTAACATTTTTGCCACGAAATCCACTAAAGAACACGAAATAAAAAACAAAGATTTAAAGATTTTTTAGTGTTCTTTCGTGGGTTTAGTGGCAAATTTCTTCGAGATATTCATTGAGCGTCAGCGCCAGTTGGCTTTGCCAGTCTGGGAGCTGGATGTTTAGGGCTTGTTGCAGTTTGGTTATATCCATCCTTGAGTTCAGCGGGCGTGTTGCCGGTGTTGGGTAGTCGCTGGTGGGGATGGGGTTTGCTTTTGTGTTATTGCCGGCCAGGCGGAAGATTTCTTTAGCGAAGCCTTGCCAGCTGGTTTCGCCGGTTGGGGCCAGGTGGTAGAGGCCTGCTCCCAGTTGGCTGTGTATGGCCAGTGCGGTTACCTGGGCGATGAGCTTTGCCGGGGTGGGTGCGCCGATCTGGTCTGCCACTATGTTGAGTTCGGTTTTGCTTTCGGCCAGGCGCAGCATGGTTTTCATGAAGTTGTTGCCGCGGGCACTGTAAACCCAGCTGGTGCGAAAGATGAGGTGGTCTGCTCCGCTTTGCTGGATGGCTTCATCGCCCTGAAGTTTGGTTTTGCCGTATACGCTCAGGGGGTCTGTCGGGCTGGCTTCCTGCCATGGGGTTGTGCCGGTGCCCGGGTAGACGTAGTCGCTGCTGTAGTGGACCAGGCGGGCGTTGTTGGCCTTTGCGTATTCTGCAAGCTGTTTGGGTAAGCCGGCGTTCAGGCGCTGCGCTTCGGCTTGCTGGGTTTCGGCGGCGTCTACGGCTGTCCAGGCGGCGGCGTTTACGATCAGGGTTGGCTGGGTTTGGGCCAGATAATTGTTCACGGCTTGTTCGTTGGTTAGGTCGAGCTCAGCTCTCCCCGGGGCGGTTATGGGGCCCAGGGGGGCGAGGGTGCGGTGGAGTTCGAAGCCTGCCTGGCCGGTTTTGCCTAGTAATAGTATGTTCATGGTTTGGGTGTTGCCGGGTTTGGGTGCCATGGGGGTCTGTCCACGTAGGGACAGACCCCTTCGCTTACTCAGGGATTTAAAAGAAAGAGGTTTTTGTCCGTGAGCGTCTGTGAGTGTCCGTGGCTAATCATTCAACTCCCTGCGCCAAGTCTCTCCCGCTGATAGCTGCCATCCTGAACGCGCTGACACCAGTTCAGGTTATCCAGGTACCACTGGACGGTTTTTCGGATGCCGGTTTCGAAGGTTTCTTCGGGGGCCCAGCCCAGTTCCTTCTGGATTTTGCTGGCGTCTATGGCGTAGCGCATGTCGTGGCCGGGGCGGTCTTTTACGTTGGTGATCAGGTCCCGGTAGCTGCGTTCCTGTGGACGGAGGTCCTGGAGGATGTCGCAGATGGTGTGCACTACTTCGATGTTCTGTTTTTCGTTGTGGCCACCGATGTTGTAGGTTTCGCCGGGTTTGCCTTCGGTGACGACTTTGTAGAGGGCTCTTGCGTGGTCTTCAACATAGAGCCAGTCTCGGATTTGGTCGCCTTTGCCGTACACCGGGAGCGGCTTGCCTTCCAGGGCATTGAGGATCATCAACGGGATGAGCTTTTCCGGGAAGTGGTAGGGGCCGTAGTTGTTGGAGCAGTTGGTAACCAGTACCGGCAGGCCATAGGTGCGTTGCCAGGCGCGTACCAGGTGGTCTGAGCTGGCTTTGCTGGCGCTATATGGGCTGCTTGGGGCGTAGGCGGTTTGTTCGGTGAACAGGTGCGCCTCCGCGTTAGGCGTTTCGCTTGGGTGCGGCAGGTCGCCGTAGACTTCGTCTGTGCTGATGTGGTGGAAGCGGAAGTTGGCTTTCTTTTCGGCTTCCAGCGCCTGCCAGTATTGGCGGGTGGCTTCCAGCAGGGTGTAGGTGCCTACGATGTTGGTTTCGATAAAGTCTGCGGGGCCGTCGATGGAGCGGTCTACGTGGCTTTCGGCGGCCAGGTGCATGATGGCGTCTGGATGGTGTTGGGCCAGTACGCGGTCTACTTCGGCGCGGTTGCAGATGTCTACTTGTTCGAAACTGTAGCGCTCGTTATCGCTGACTTCGGCCAGGCTTTCGAGGTTGCCGGCGTAGGTGAGTTTGTCGAGGTTGACCACTTCATCGTTAGTGTGGGTGATGATGTGGCGGATGACGGCGGAGCCTATGAAGCCGGCGCCGCCGGTGACTAAGAGTTTCATTTTGTTCTCTTCAACACGTGAAATAGATTACACAGACGTTTAAATGTGAACTATGAGGCCCTTGCTAACTGGGATATTTGCTCTTACGTCCCGTAGAACCTCTTGCCCAATCACCCGCTTTCATATCTCTCACAAAATACAACGAGCGCCGAAACTGAGCGTTACCCTGGCTACAGGATTTGCTAAGCGCTTGCCATACCAGTGGGTGAGCCTTCACAGCAAACGGTTTGCAAATTTTCTAGCCGCTAAAGCGGTCATTGAGGGTCGGGCGTGCTCAGAAAGCTCAGTCCGTAGAATCCCCCGGTGATGTTTTACCTTTGCACTGTCTGGTGCGATTCCTTGCAACTCAAGTACCTTCTCGACAAGCTTGCCCTCATGTGCATGGTACTTCTGCACTTCATCAGCAAGCAGCTTCATCTTCGCTTTTAGCTTCAGCATTACCGATAGACCGATGATGCCAACGCAAGCTGCCAGAACTGTCGCCAATCCGCTAATAATTGCTGCTAATACAGTGTCGCTCAACAGATTACCCTTACCGCCATCATTGCTTCAGCCGCACTTACTCCAACACAGCTGCCCCTTAGCTCCGCAAGTCGTTTGGCATTTACTATAGATCGAGAATGAGGCGAGTCTCGCATCTCCAACTCATAAGCAGCCAATGCCTTCATTTTCGTTTCCAGATGGTCTGAGATATCCACGAAAACGTTTGGAATGAAGGTGGAGGCGCCAGGGCTATTCCACTCCGTCGCTGACAACACTTCAAATGCATATATTTCCCTGACAAACGAGCCAGGTACGGGCCGACATGCCGTTAATGCCGCCTGATGGGTAATTCGATGATCAATATTGAGGTCACCGTTGTGATGTGTGTAAACAACCTGGGGGTGCACGTCATGCATCACCTGCTCCAACTTCTGCACGATATCCAGCAGTGGGACTGTATCCATGCGATTATCGGGGAACCCGAGCATAAAGCTTTGTTCGATTCCCAAAATCTTATGTGCCTGTTTGGCAGCCGAGTTGCGCTCATCCAGCTCGTGTTCGCTGGCATCCGGCCGGGATGTGACACCATCGGCCAAAAATACAGCATACACCGTATCGCCCTGCTCTACGTGCTTAGCGATAGTACCGCCACAGCCCAGTGCTTCGTCATCGGTATGGGCCGCGACCACCAAGACAGCTCTACTCATCAAACTGGTCCCATGCTGTTGGCGTCCCCTTCGAAACACTTACCTTAAGCGTTTTACCTATTAAACTTCTGAAGTACTTTGGTTCTATTCCTGAACCCGGCCTTATTCTCCGGATATCCCGCTCCGAAACTATCTCACCGGCATTCATATCACGCATAAAATAGATCGACCGTCGGAACATCTTATTCGGCTGTTCAACCTCTTGACGCACGTAACCGGCTTTACCTACAGCTGACCAGGCATCCTGCGTGTCTTTACACAACCGGGTTAATTCGTCAGGTTCAAGAGAAAATCCACTATCTGGCCCACCCTCATCACGACTCAGGATAAAATGCTTTTCGATAAGACATGCCCCCAACGCAACAGCAGCTACGGAAGCTGTAGTGCCAAGGGTGTGATCTGACAAACCTGGAACCGTATCAAAACGGCGGCCAAGCTCAACCAACTGAGCGACATTGGCTTGCTCAATGGGCGCAGGGTAGCTGCTTATGCAGTGGAGTAAGACCAATTCTTTGCATCCAGCAGCCCGCGCAGTAGACACAGCCTCTTCGATTTCTGCCTCGGTAGCCATCCCGGTAGACATAATCATTGGCTTTCCGGTTTGTGCCACGTACTCGACCAGAGGAAGGTCTGTCATTTCAAACGATGCGATTTTGTATGCTGGGGCTCCCAATTGCTCCAGCAAATCAACTGCAGTTTCATCAAAAGGCGTGGAGAATACCGTTATTCCAATTTTACGAGCATGATCAAACATCGCTTTATGCCACTCGAACGGAGTCTCCGCCCACTTGTACAGGTCATAAAGCTTGTAGCCATCCCACGGGCCACCCTTTATTGAAAATTCAGGGCGATCACTGTCGATGGTCATAGTATCAGCAGTATAAGTCTGCAATTTTATTGCAGAAGCACCACACCGCTTTGCCTCATCTATTGTTTCAAGCGCTCTCTCCAAGGACCCATTATGATTTGCTGACAGTTCAGCAATTATATAGGGCGGGTAGTTTGGCCCGATCTTCACACCATCTATCGTTACAGTCATAACTATTCCTGCTCAGACTTTTTATAAATTCTTACCGTTGCCGTCACTTCTTCCTCACCCAGTCGAGCCTCAGAAAACTCTATTCTGAATTCGCCATGATCCACAAATGCATGTGGATATGTTGGCGCATCCAGCATACGCACATGGTCATAAACCTGTCGCATTGACCCTGCTATTGGCAGCTTGCTTTGCGTTGGATTTCTACGTTTGAACACCACTGGTTGACCACTCTGCGCCACCGGAGTCGGCTCACTCGAGACTATCCAATCAATTATTTCAAAACTTAGCTTACTTGCCCGCAAGTAGATTTCATGAGCAGTACCGTCTAAAGACAAGGGACGCTTGGTATAAACCGGACCTGCATCCATTTCGTCAACCATACGGAGAGCAGTCAAGACAGTATCTTTGTGACCTCTAATAATCAGGTTCTGTAAAGGGCTACCACCACGGCCATAAGGAACATCCGTCATGTGGAAACAAACACACTCGTATTGGCTCCAAATAAACTCTGGAACAAGCCAGTTCCAATGCAGGAAGAAAATGTATCGGATATTTGGCGAAGCGTTAATAAGGTTTTCGAGCTCTTCCGGGCTATGGACCCACTCAGATTTAGACTCCGAATGCAGCTTAAGATCTTCTGTTAAGGATCTATTCCATGGCTTTGAAGATGCAAACACATAATGTTTAACGCTCAAAATTAAATCCCCTTCACCTCTATTCTAATACTACCTGCACCGAGAATCTCACACACTTCTCCATTCGCACTCAATAATTCCGAAGCAGGTCACGTCTTCATATCCTGACAGGCCAAAATAATTTTCTCGGAGGACACCCTCTACTTGAAAGCCTAGTTTCCGATGAAAGTGGTAACTTCGCTCATTGCTCTCCAGAACCTCTGCATTGAGCTTGTGAAACCCCAAATCATTAAAAAAGTGGGCGAGGGCTTCTCGCCCCATCTTAGTGCCAGTTCCTGCTGGGGCATCAGGGGCGGCGTAGAAACCCCAAAATGCATTACGAGAAACTCTGTTCATTTCTGTGAAATACACCACTCCGCGCGGAGTATTGCTCTCATCTATAAACAATAGCCAAACAGAGTCGCTCTTCTTGGACTCGCGCTCAAACCAAAGCCTATGTTGTTCGAGCTCTATAATTGATTGGGAGAACATCCTTGACCGAACCGAAGGATGATTTCTCCACTGCAGCATCAGCTCTAAGTCATCTTCTCCAATTTCACGCAAAGCCATTATCTTGTTTTTTCCAAAAGCTTTCTGACGACATACTCTGTGCCACGCCCATCCACAATGTTTTTCATCAACGCTGAACGTCTTGCATTAACATCCGGATTCTGAATAACGCTTTCAACCGTATGTGTCAAAGCCATATCTGTTAGCTTATTTACAGCCCCAACAAACTCAATCAAACCTTCATCCGCCAGCGTTCGATTAATCTCATCCTGGTTACTCGCAACACTTGTAACTACAGAATTCAATCCTAAACACATCCGCTCCCAGTTGGTCGCCCCTCCGGCACCTAACATAAGGTCTGCCCGAACCATCAAAGCCGCTAGGCTTGGCAGGCCTGAATATAGTCGCGTTCTAGCGCGCGCTTCAACCAGGCTTTCGACATTCGCTGGTGCCGGATGATTCTTTCCAATCACAACATCCACGAACAGATGCTTAAATTCTGGAGCTGTCAACGCTCTGAGGTAGCGCTCGGTGAGGTGGTGAGGGTCGCTACCTCCCACGAAAATCATAACCCGTGATATTACGCCATCACGCTTCGGCAGAGATTTTGCCAGTTCTGCATACTCAGGACGTAACAACGCGTATTTAGGCCCAAGAAGTAGGGTGCAATACTCACTCGTTAAGCGTTCATAACGTTTTGCAATCCTGCTATCCAGAACATTCTGGTCTAAAAGAAGCGAACACTCATGTGGCCGATTCGCCAGATCGTCAATGACCATGATGCTGCCGACGTGGTTCGCCAGGGCCCGCTCCCAATCAGCGTCCAGTGCGTAGTGATCAACCACCAGCCAATCTGGTTGCCAGGGTGTCAGGGCATAGAGTGTTTGGCGGGCGTCTTCTTGCCAGGGCACACCCAGCCACAGCGCGTAGTTGTCATAGCCGCTGTCTGTCGTGTGCAGGTCGTTATCGCTACGGGAGGGCAGCAGAGTTAAGCCGTAGCCTTTGCTCGTAATCAGATCACCCAGATGGCCTTCATGTTCACGACAAACAAACCGGCATTGGTGGCCCTGCCGAGTAAGCTCATCGGCCAGTGTCAGGCACCGCATCACGTGGCCGGTGCCGATCTGTACGGAGGCATCTGCGCGAAACGCAACTCTCACTGCAAACCACCTTCTGCCTGCATCGCCCGGAACAACCATTCGGCCCGGCTCCAGTCTTCCGGGGTATCAATGTCCTGAACCCGGTGGCGTGGCAGCTTAACGGGTACCGAGTCCTCGCCGAAGATGGCCCGCTCTTCACACCAGGCCTCAGCCGTGCCCCAATAGAACTGCCCCGCGTCGTGCCAGGCTTCTTCCAGGTCTTGTGAGCGGGTCTGAAAATGCTCCGGGTTGAACATAGCCACGCGACCATTATCGGTAATCCGGATAGCGCGCTGAATCGGGAACGCATAACTGGTTACGGAGAACGCATAGCTGCTGCCCGAATCCTGGATAAGCTGAAGGCCCTGCTTAAGGTCTGCCGCCGAGACAAACGGAGCGGTAGCGTAAAGACAACAGGCGTACTCCACCGGACAGTCATTCTGATTCAGCCACTCCACGGCGTGGCGGATCACTGGCAAGGTGCCAGTGAAATCATCCGATAACTTCGCAGGTCGCAGGAACGGCACCGTGGCTCCCCATTCGCTGGCGACTTTGGCAATCTCGTGGTCATCGGTGGAGACGATGATCTGCTCAAAGCAGCCACTGGCTTTCGCCGCTTCAATGGACCAGGCAATCATGGGCTTACCACAAAAGTCTTTGACGTTCTTGCGAGGGATGCGTTTGCTGCCGCCACGGGCGGGGATGATGGCCACTCGGGACATTTACTGCCCGCTCCCGGCCAAGGCGGCGGCCAGCGACGCCACTACCTCATCCTGTTGCTCATCCCTCAGCCCCTGAAACATCGGCAAACTGATCGCTTCACGGTAATACGCCATCGCCTCCGGGAAGTCCTCGGCGGCGAATCCCATGGCCTGATAATAGGGCTGGGTATGCACCGGGATGTAGTGCAGGTTTACGCCAATGCCCTGCTCCCGCAGGGATTCAAACACCTGCCGGTGATTTTTGCTGAGG
>Ga0098069_100350_pt1 | contig 21575 bp, 14 predicted proteins | sample 27_taG_FD_92584 | JGI IMG/M metagenome (GOLD analysis project Ga0098069, IMG submission 92584) | Marine viral communities from Cariaco Basin, Caribbean Sea - 27_WHOI_OMZ | ecosystem: Environmental > Aquatic > Marine > Oceanic | place: Caribbean Sea: Cariaco Basin | collected 2014-11-09
CCATAAAGAACTGTGGCTCTCCAAAGTTTTTTGGTTAGAATAGGCTCCTGCGGGTCCCTTGGAGGATCTTTCATAATATTGGGATCTCCTTTTCCCACGCCTAGCGCCAAAGCAGGAAAAACATCGGTTATAAGATTTAGAAAAAGAATTTGCAGTGGCAATAAAGGCATAGGTAAATTACTCAAAGACGCCAGCGCTACCGAGATTATTTCTGCCAGGTTACACGAAAGTAAAAAGATTACAAATTGCCTGATATTTTCAAAAATGGTGCGACCCTGCCTTATGGCAAGTTCTGTAGAAGTAAACTTATCGTCCATCAAAATCACATCGGCAACTTCTTTGGCAGCTTCTGTTCCCCTAATTCCCATAGCAATCCCAATATCAGCCTTTTTAAGAGCGGGTGCATCATTTACACCATCGCCAAGCATACCTACAATTGCTTTATTTTTCTGATAGAATTCTACCAAATCCAGTTTTTGACCCGGAACCATCCTGGCAAAAATCCCCGCTTCCATTAAAGTTTTTTGCCGATCTTCTGTTATCGTTTTTATATCTTCTAGTTCACTGCCTTTTATCACCATCTCGGCAGGGGCATCTTCCGTAATAAGCCCGACTTCCTCTCCTATTTTTCTTGCGGTATCCGGATGGTCTCCAGTAATCATTACCACTCTTATTCCGGCGTTTTTGTAGGTTTCAATAGCTTGTTTAATATCTTTTCGCGGTGGATCTAAAAAACCAAGAATCCCAACAAACGTGAGATTGTCCATCAAGGATTCTTTCTCTGGCTTTTCTTTACTTTCTTTGTAGGCGAAAGCCAAAACCCGCATCCCCTCGGCAGCGATTAATTCGGCTTGTTTTTCCCATTTTTCTTTATCCTGAAACTCTTTTGGCCCTTCTTTAGTTAAAACTAAATCGCAAGATTCCAGCAAAGCTTCCAGGGCGCCTTTTACACATACCAGGAAATTATCTTCAACGCGATTAAGCGTGGCCATCTTTTTGATTTCAGCATCAAAAGGAATTTCCTGACTCCTGGGATATTTTTGCTGAATTCCTTTACAATCAAAACCCATTTCAGTCGCGAATTCTACCAGGGCGATCTCTACGGCATCTCCGGCCATTTCGCCATTTTTCATTTTGGTATTGTTGCAGAGGCAACCAATATCTATCAACCTTTCAAAAGCGGGATCTTTTTTGAAATTTTCGGCTTCTGTAGCAGGGAATTCTGAAGAACCAAATACTAAATGATTAATGCTCATTTTGTTTTCGGTAAGCGTACCGGTCTTATCAGTGCAAATTATCCCGGTTTCACCCAAAGTTTGAACGGCTTCCAGTTTTTTAATGATCACTTTCCTTTTGGAAAGTCGAAGCATCCCTCTAGCCAGCGCGATGGTTGCCACAATAGGCAATCCTTCCGGTATAGCTGCCACTGCCAGAGCGATCCCGGTTTCTATCATCAACATTAGATCTTTACCTTGAAAATAGCCGGTAACAATGATAAGCAGGGCGAGAACTAAGGTAAGCCAGATGAGCCATCTGCTTAATCTTTTCAGTTTTTTCTCTAAAGGTGTACTTTCTTTTTCGGCACTACTGGTTAGTTCACTAATACGCCCTATTTCGGTTTTGAGGCCTGTAGCCACTACAATTGCTTTCGCATTTCCCCTAACCGCAATAGTACCTTTATAAAGCATATTTTTGCGATCGGCCAGGGCTACCTGGCCAGAAATTTTTTCTATACTTTTTTCAATCTGATTGCTCTCACCGGTAAGAATGGCTTCTTTTACCGCGAAACTTTCAGTTTCCAGCATTCGGCAATCGGCGGGGATAACATCGCCACTTTCCAGAATTACAATATCTCCAGAAACCAATCCCGCCGCCTTGATTTGTTCTTCCTTACCACCACGCAAAACATTGGCCTGGGTTTCTACCATTTTCTGAAGAGCCTCTACCGAGCGAAGCGCTTGCCACTCCATAAAAAAGCCAATTAAGGCAGTAATAAGAATAACTATGAAAACCGCGGTGCCTTCTAACCATTCACCAAAGAAATAAGCCAATGCCATGGCAGCAGCCAGAATATAAATTATGGGATCAAGAAATTGCTCTAAAAATATGAGACCTATATTCTTAGATTTTCTCTTTTTTAAACGATTATAGCCGTACTTTTCTAATCTTGATTTAACCTCAAAACCAGTTAATCCTTTATTGGGATCTACATCAAATTCCGACAGGATTTGTTCAACAGAGAGCGTGTGCAGATCTTTAGACATTTCTTAGTATTTTACGCGGTAATAGCGATTAAATGTTCCGTGGCTTATCTTGAAATCAGATTATATTTTCCAATATCAACGCTTCGTGAGCTTGCTCCGAATTTACTGCACGGCCTCGGCCTTATTAATATTTTCTATTCCTTTTAAAAGTGCATCAGGATTGAACGAAATACTATTTATTTTTTCTTTTACCAGAAATGAAGCGAACTCGGGGAAATCACTTGGCGCCTGCCCGCAGAGTCCTATTTTCTTGCCAACTTTCCTGGCTTTCTGTATCGCTGTGGCAACCATTTCTTTGGCAGCAGCATTATTTTCATCAAAAACACTTACCATTAATTCTGAATCGCGATCAACGCCAAGCGTTAGTTGGGTGAGATCGTTAGATCCTATGGAAAATCCATCAAAATGTTCTGCAAACTCTTCAAGGAGAATTACGTTAGAGGGGATTTCAACCATCATATAGATTTCGAGGGAATTCTTTCCGCGTTCCAATCCGAATTCTTTCATAAGATCGATTACGGTTTTTGCTTCTGTTATTGTTCTACAGAAAGGGATCATCACTTTTAAATTATCGAGGCCCATTTCTTCCCTAACTCTTTTAATAGCTTTACATTCAAGTTCAAATGCCCCTTTATAGTTAGGGTGCGGATAGCGCGCAGCGCCTCTAAAACCAAGCATAGGATTTTCTTCTAAAGGTTCAAATTGGCGACCTCCAATTAGGTTTGCATATTCATTACTCTTAAAATCACTAAGCCTCACAATTACCTCTTTTGGGTAAAATGCGGCAGCCATTACGGCTATTCCCCGGGATAATTCTTCAACAAAAAAATCGCGTTTATCTTTATATTGCCAGGTAAGTTCATCTATAGCCTTTTTCGCCGCTTTTTCTTTAACCTCATCATATTTCACCAAAGCCATTGGGTGAATTTTTATTTTATGGGTAATTATAAATTCCATTCTTAATAATCCAATTCCTGTGTTAGGATAAAAAGAGAGTTGAAAAGCCCTGTCTGGATCTGATAGAATGAATTTAGCTTCGGTTTTGGGAAGTGAAATTTTTCCAAAATCAATTTCTTTCGTATCAAACTCCAGGGCACCTTTATAAACAAAACCGGTTTTACCTTCACAGGAAACGGTAATCATTTCGCCGTCTTTAATTTTTGTAGTAGCATCGTTTGTTCCCACTACTGCCGGCACACCAAGTTCTCGGGCTACAATTGCTGCGTGACTGGTTCTACCGCCTCTATCAGTTACCACTGCAGCTGCCAATTTTAATAGCGGGTCCCAATCCGGGCTGGTATTATTGGTAATAAGAATTTCACCGGGATTTAATTTATGTCCTTCTTCGGGTGATTTTAAAAATCGTGCTTTGCCAGTAGCAATGCTGGAACCAATCGCGCTTCCGCTGCTTAAAATTTCGCCTTTTTGTTTTAGGTGATATTCAATATAATAGCGTTTATCTTCATCTTTATGTACTGTTTCCGGCCGGGCCTGGGTAATAAAAAGTTCATTGGTTAAACCGTCTTTTGCCCATTCCACATCCATTGGGCGATTATAATGCTTTTCTATTAGTAAAATCCACCGGGAAAGTTTAATTACCTCATCGTCATTTAAAACAAAGCTATCCTGTTTTTCCAGAGGTGTTTCAATGTTTACGGTTGAAGAATGACCGCTGGACTCGGCGTAAACCATAGAAAGTTCTTTATGTCCCAGTTTCTTCTGAATAATAGGATTTTCGGCTTTATCAATAGTTGGTTTAAATACATCAAATTCATCGGGGTTCACCAATCCCTGCACTATATTTTCACCCAATCCCCAAACACCCGATAAATGAATAATATTCCTGAAACCAGATTCGGGTTCAAGACTAAAACCAATCCCCGAGCAACTAATATCAGATCGCACCATCTTTTGCACACCCACCGAGAGCGCTATTTCGTGATGTAAAAAGCCCTGGTCTTCCCGGTATTTAATGGCCCTGTTTGTATAAAGTGAGGCAAAACATTTCTTAACCGCATCAAGTAAAGCTTCGTTTCCTTTAATATTTAGAAAGGTGTCATGCTGACCAGCAAAACTCGCACCCGGTAAATCTTCGGCCGTGGCACTACTTCTCACCGCAACCTGGATATTTTCTCCTTTTCCCAAATCGCTATATGCCGCAAGAATTTCTTCGGAAAATTCTTTAGAAAAATGTCCTGCTAAAATTAGCTCCCTGGCTTCAGAGCCAATACTGCTAAGGTTTTCATAATTCTTCCTGTCAAGTTTTTTCAATAAGCTTTTTATGTCTTCTTCAATATTATTTGACTTTAAAAAGGCCCAAAAACCTTCAGAGGTAGTGGCAAAACCATCTGGCACTAAAACACCTTCAGAAGATAATTCGTTATACATTTCGCCCAGAGAAGCATTTTTCCCGCCTACCTTTGTGACATCTTTTATAGATATCTCTCTAAATTTTTTAATAAATTTCATAAGCTTAATTTTTATTGTAACACGAGTCCATAACCCATATTCAGTAGGAAAATCCCCAATAAGAAAAGCAACACATAAATTGTTTGTACAAATTTGAGGTTTAGTACAGCAAGTTTGCGCGTAGTAGGTTCAGGGAAAACAAAGAGGCCAAGACCTATAAAAAGTGAAGTCCAACCCAGGATGGTAATTATAAATTTCCAACTTAGTTCCCAGATATTATGAAAAAGAATATTCAGTAAGCCAATAATTATAGCGGCAAAAGCAGCCAATATCAGGAACTTTTGATCTTTTAGATCTTCAAAGATCTGTTGTATTCTCCTGGGATTAAAACTCAGTACAAAAAAGAAAATAAGGAGATACCAACCCCAGAATTTAGCGAGAAATAAGGAAGTATCCATCTTTTACAGGCCTTGGTTACTCTCTCAAAGTTAACCTGTATAAAAAGATTTTAATATGATAAATATCAGCTGAATAACTAATAACCTATCTTATTTAAACTGTTAGACTTTTGTAAAAAAACCAGGTGTTTTAAGCAAGATCAATTAAAAAAGTTAATTTTAAATATATGAAAGAACATTACTGGATCTTAGCGGGAATTGGTTTCACCACACTTATTATGGCCTGGCTGCCATCAATTTCAAAGCGTATTAAAATCAGCGGACCTATAATTTTACTTCTTATAGGATTTTTATTATTCGCATTAGGACTACCAATTGGATGGCCAGATCCTATATGGGCCGATAAAGGTCTTATGTATTTTTCTGAAATGATCGTAATTATCTCCCTGATGGGCGCCGGGTTAAAAATTGGTAATAATTACAGTTTTAAGGCCTGGAAAAGACCTTTTTTATTGGTTTTTCTAACTATGCCGCTTTGCATAATTTCAGCATATTTCCTGGGTCAAAATTTTCTATATTTAAGTGTGCCTTCATCCTTGTTACTTGCCGCCGTTCTTGCTCCCACCGATCCTGTTCTGGCTGCCGAAACTCAACTTGACGATCCAGAAAGAGAAAAAGAATATAAAGGAAAAATAAGATTTGCGCTTACCGCAGAAGCAGGTTTAAATGATGGGCTTGCTTTCCCTTTTACCTACATGGCGGTTTTGGTAGCCCAGGCCGGGAGTTGGGCCGCATTCGATTTTTCTGACTGGGTACTGGATAAATTCTTTTTAAAAATTATAATTGGAACTATAGCAGGTTTTGCAATTGGCCGATCTATAGGCTTTTTACTGGATAGAGTTCATAAATACACCGGTATAAAAACTTTTGACGGTTTTCTTGCGCTTTCCCTAACGCTATTTAGTTATGGGGCCACAGAGCTAATACACGGTTACGGCTTCCTGGCGGTCTTCTTTACGGGCTTAAGCCTGCGGCATTACGAAAAAGTTAGTGGAGATTATAAAACAAAAATGCACGATTTTATTCACGAAGTAGAACGTTTACTCCTGGTTGTATGGATCATTCTTTTTGGAGCTTCTATAATGAATGGGATGCTTAGCCTTACCGACTGGAAAGGAATTGTTTTTGCTTTCGCTTTTGTATTAATTATTAGACCCATTGCTGGGATAATAAGTATGATTGGAATAAAAGATAGTTTTAAAAATAAGCTTGCCATTAGTTTCCTTGGAATTAAAGGAATTGGTTCGGTTTTCTATCTTTCCTGGGCGTTTGTAGAATTTGAAGGTTTTGAACATAAAAATGAACTCTATGCTATTACCGCATATATTATTTTAATTTCAGTTGTCCTTCACGGACTTACCGCACCTTCAATTATTGAATATTTTAAGCGGAAAACTGAACAAAACGAAAACGAATCAGGAGAAACTCCCAAGGAATAACTGAAGCAAATATGGAGTAAAAAGTGCTGTGATAATTCCGTTTACGCACATTGCAAGTCCGCTGTAAACTCCCGCCAGTTTGCTTTCCTCAAAAGCGCGGGCAGTTCCTATTCCGTGAGCTGCGGTTCCCAGCGCCGTCCCAATGGCAATTTTACTTTTAATGCCTAATTTCTTCAGGATAAAAGGGCCAAAAGCATTTCCAAAAATCCCAACTGCAATTACAATTCCGGCAGTAATTTCAGGGATTCCACCGGTAAGTTTCGTGATTTCAATAGCAAAAGGTGTGGTAACCGATTTTGCTGCAAGCGATTGAATAATAAAATCGGGAATTTTTAAAAGCAGAAGAAAAATAATTATGGTTAAAATTCCGCTTACTCCACCAACCGCTACAGAAAGTAGAAAAACTTTTAAATTCTGTTTTACTTCTTCATATTTCTCATAAAAGAAAACCCCGAGTGCCACCACCGATGGTCCCAGGAAAAAACTAATAAACTTACCGCCCCGATTATAATCTTCAAAATCAATATTGAAGATCAATAAGAATGAAATGATAAATAAAATAGCTAACAATACCGGGTTTAGCAGAACATAATTAAACTTTTTGCGAAGTTCGCGCCCGCCCGCAAAAGCAAGTATGCTTATAAAAACTCCAAAAACTGGCAATTGGAAAAACTCCTGCATTATTTTTCTAGTTTTTCAATAATTATTGCTGAAATATAAAGTGTGATCACAGTGCTGGCAATTACTGCTACTGAAATTGGCATCCAGTAATCGGCAATAATTTCAAAATAAACCATTAACCCCACACCATAAGGAATGAAGAACAATACCAGGTATTTTATGAGTTTATCTGAAGCCGGTTTTACATCCTGAAGTTTTATGAGCTTTAAACGCAGAGCTATAAAAATCAAGAACATTCCCAGAATATTTCCTGCAATTGGAATTTCAAAAAAATAAGTGATTAACTCACCCAAAAGTAAAAATCCAAAAATATACGCCAGGGCTTTAAGCATTGGTTTTTCTATAATTAATGGTACATATCTTCAAGATCTCCCGAATGTAATTCTACAAAGAAATCAGCGATCATATCGGTGGTTTTTTCCATAAAGATCTTTCCTTTCTCAGCAGTTGCAGCTTTTGGATTCCCTACCCCTGTATCTTTTGTTACGCTTGTCCATTCACGCTGTGCACTAGCCCAACCTTCTTTTAAAGCTTTTATTTTAAAAGTTTTGGCACTGCCATCACCGGCTTCTTCAAGCGGTAAAACTAACTCGGGTCGCAAATGCATAACCGCAGCGGTTTCAAGTTCCCCAGCGTGATCACCGGGTTCATCAAAATAAGGCGTTGCATCTGTAGTTTGCCACCAATTTACAGAACAGGCGAAAATCTTAGGGTATTCAAGGCTTAGTTCCCTGATCATTTGCTTAAAATTATTTCCGCCGTGAGCATTTAGAATCACCAGTTTATTGATCTTGTGCTTCTGCAAAACCTGCGCTACATCTTTTAGAATAGCGTACTGGGCACTGGGATTAAGATTCATGCACAACTTCACGTCCATTTGGCCGGTATTAACCCCAAAAGGAATTGTAGGTAAGACCACAACTTTAGCTTTCTTTTCCCAGGCTTTTCCCGCAGCATATATCGCTGCTTCTTCTGCAAGAATATTATCGGTAGCATACGGCAAATGGTAGTTATGTGCTTCGGTAGCGCCCCACGGCAAAACCGCTACGCTAAAATCTTCATCTTTTACGTGCTTCCAGTTTGTTTCAGCCAGAACATAAGGCCTGATTTTTCTTTCCATAAGCTAAATTTGATTTAAAATTAGCAATTCTGAATCTTTTCAACCGATTTAACGGTTAGAAATTAAAACTTACCTTTACAAAAACCTGAATAAATGTTAGATTTTGTAATTGTTGGTGGAGCTCAAGCCGGACTTTCTATAGCTTATTATCTCAATGAACTTGACAAAAGCTATGTTGTGGTAGATAAGGAGAAAGAAATAGGCGCTTCCTGGTTAAATCGCTGGGATTCCCTTAAGCTTTTTACACCTTCAGAATTCAATAATTTACCGGGAATGGATTTTCCTGCGAAAAAAGGTTATTACCCTACTAAAGAAGATGTAGCTGAATACTTTAAAAACTATGTAGCTAAATTTAATATTGATGTTCGTCTAAATACATTGGTGGAGCAGGTTAGCAAAGAAGAGGATTACTTTATTCTGAAACATCAGGAGGGCGAGATTAAGTCCAAAAATGTAGTTATCGCTACCGGGCCTTTTCATATTCCATACACACCTTCCTTTTCAAAGAAAATATCAGAAGATGTATTCCAGATTCATAGTAACTATTATAAAAATCCGGGCCAACTGCAGGAAGGGCCTGCTATGGTTGTAGGAGCCGGAGATTCGGGTTTTCAAATTTTAGATGAAGTCTCCCAGACAAATAGAACAACTTATTTTTCGGGCGCTACCGATGTGCGTGTGCTTCCGCAGGAAATTTTAGGAAAAACTTTATGGTGGTGGTTTACTAAAATAGGCTTTCTAAATTTTAGCCGAAAAACCTGGTTGGGAAAAAAATTGAGTCAGTCTAAGCAACCTATTATCGGAACAGATGTGAAGGGAATCTTGAAAAGAGATAATGTGATCCCTGTAGGAAAGACTAAAAATGCAAAAGGTGAAATTATAGTTACTGAAAATCGAAAAATTGAAGAGCTAAAAAATATCGTCTGGGCCACCGGATACCGACCAAATTTTAGTTGGATAGAAGGTTTAGAGCTTACTAAAGACGGCTACCCGAAGCATAATCGCGGCATAAGTAATATTGAAGGACTTTACTTTATAGGTCTTCCCTGGTTGCATACAAGAGGCTCAGCAACTTTAGGCGGAATCAAAAAAGACGCGCAATATCTTGCTAATTATATTGAAGCTGAAGAAAAAACTCTTGCTTAATCAACCAGTATTCGTGACTCTTAAACGTAAAATTTTGGCATAAAAAAATCCCTAAAGTAGGTTTACTTTGAGATTTGGGAATAAAAGTGGGCGCGAAGGGATTCGAACCCCTGACCCCTTGGGTGTAAACCAAGTGCTCTGAACCAACTGAGCTACGCGCCCTAAATAATTTTAATAAATTCTACTTACTAATAAAAGAAAGCACAATATTTTATGGGATTTTAATCCCTGATCCTCCCGATGTAAAATCGGGATGCTCTGAACTAACTGAGCTACGTCTTAAAATTTCAATAAAAACCTTACTCTATTGAAGGTTTTGCTAAAAAAAGGCTTCCTTTTATAGAAGCCTTTTGAATAGTGGTGGGCGCGAAGGGATTCGAACCCCTGACCCCTTGGGTGTAAACCAAGTGCTCTGAACCAACTGAGCTACGCGCCCTATTCTTGAATGCGGATGCAAATATAGACTAGTTTTTAATCTACACCAAGAAAAATTTCAAAAAAATTAAATTATTTCTGCAACGGTAAATGTGCTTCCGCCAACAAAGACCAAATCTTCATCTAAGGCCGCATCCACGGCAGCATCATAGGCTTCTGAAACAGAATTAAATACCCTTCCTTCCAACTCAAATTCTGAAGCTTTTTCCTGTAAAATTTTAGCTTCCAGCCCACGAGGAACTTCTGGTTTTGAAAAGTAATAAATAGCCGTTTTTGGAAATAAGGGTAAGATTTTTTCTAAATCTTTATCGTTTACCACACCCAAAACTATATGCAAATGCTGAAATTTTTCCTTTTTTAGTTGCTCAAAAACCAAGGTTAAGCCTTCGGTATTATGCGCGGTATCGCAAATTACCCTGGGTTTTTCCTTTAATATATCCCAGCGACCCTGCAAGGAAGTATGCAACTTTACACTATTAAGTCCGTTTTTAAGACATTCTTCCGGGATTTCCCAGCCCTTTTCTCTTAAAATTTTTACCCCGGCAATTGCGGTATTCATATTCTTATTCTGGTAATCTCCTTTAAGATCGGTATGGTAGGTTGGGAATTTCAAATCCTGAGCAAAATATATCGCTGAATTATGTTTTTTAGCTTCAGCCTTAAAAATGTCGGTAGTTTCTTTTTGCTTTTCGCCAATGATTACCGGAATATTATCCTTTATAATTCCTGCCTTTTCCCGGGCTATTTCAGGAAGAGAATTTCCTAAAAACGCAGTATGATCTAAACCTATATTAGTAATTACCGAAACCTCTGGTGTAATAATATTTGTAGAATCCAGCCGACCGCCAAGGCCTACTTCTATAATAGCAATATCAACTTTTACCCTTGAAAAGTAATCGAAGGCCATTCCTACGGTCATTTCAAAAAAGGAAAGTTGATTTTCAGTTAGAAAATCTTTGTTTGCATTTATAAAACTTACTACAGATTTCTTCGGAATAAATTTTCCGTTTACCTTAATTCGTTCCCGGAAATCCTTTAAATGTGGTGACGTATACAAACCTACTTTGTAACCGGCTTCCTGAAACACCGAAGCCAACATATGGCTTGTCGAGCCCTTACCGTTGGTACCGGCAATATGAACCGATTTAAAGTTTTTATGCGGATTATTTAGATGTTCTGCAAGTTTAAGGGTACGCGAAAGATCTTTTTTGAATGCCTGCGCACCTACTCTTTGGTACATAGGCAACTGCTGAAACATCCAGTCAACAGTTTGGGTATATACATCCACTTATTCCGAAAGTTTAAAGTTATAAATAATGGTTCCAACCTGGCGGGAAGGTGCATTGCTATCACTATTAAAGCGAGTGGCCATCGCCGCCCTTCTAGCCGGATCTGTTAAACAGGCAGCGCTATTTGTAGTTCCTTTTACACCGGGCGTGGCATTGATTACCTGCCCATTTTGATTAACCTCTATACGAACCACTACGATTCCAGATTCATTACAATCCTGAACAAATTTTTCTTTGTTTAAAGCCCTTCTTCCGCCTAAACGGTAATTTCCATCTCCATCAAGTCCAGAGCCGCTTCCGTAGTAAGAACTGGCATTAGGATCACCGTTGGGGTCACCTTTATCCCCGGCCTGATTATCATTGCCTTCTCCTCCACTTTCGGTTCCCGACCTTTCAGGACCGTTCAAAATACTACTCATAGCATCGGTAGTAGATTGATCTGGTTTGGGTTCTGGCTTTTTAGCCGGTGGTTGTTCTTTAGGTTCTTCCGGCTTCTTCTTTTCTACCGGTTTCGGCTCTTTCTTTTCTTCAATAACCGGAGCTTCTTCTATTTCCTGGGTCACTACTTCCTCTTCTATTACAGGTTCCGGTTGTGTTTGGGTTTCAGGCACCGTAGTTTGTTGAGGAGCCGATTTAACCGGCTCGGTAGGTTGCTCATTTCCGGAGCCAACTTCAGAAGTCCCAAAATTTATGGCTATTCCACTCTCTGGTGGCGGATCTAAATATTTAAAGCCTAACAGAAATAGCAATGCAATTAACAGCACGTGTAAGATAACCGTGATGGTAAAAGATTTTTTTTCGTGTTTGGTTTCTAACATAATTAGATTTATTCGGGTTTAACCGCTAAAACGATCTTATAACTATTTCGATTCGCGATATCCATAACATTTACTGCCTTTTCTATAGGAACCCCTTCTTCTGCTCTCAGAATAATTGTTGGCTTTTCTTTACCAGACAATTTGGTTTTTAAAGTACTTTCTAATGAAGACTGTGTAATACGTTGATCGTCTACATAGAATTGAAGGTCTTTTGTAATACTCACCGATACATTCTGAACGCTGGTAGTTTTTCCTTTCGCCTTTGGAAGTATTAGATCTAAAGCTTCTGGAGTAATTACCGGCGAGGTGAGCATAAAAAAGATCAATAACAGGAATACAATATCTGTCATTGAGCTCATACTGAACTCTGGGCTTACTTTATTTCTTCCTCTTAAATTCATATTAAGCGGGCTCGTTTAACAGGTCAAGGAAATCTACCGCGGTAGCTTCCATTTGGTGCACAACTTTATCGGTTTTTACCACCAAGTGATTATACCCAATATAAGCGATAATACCTACAATAAGTCCGGCAACGGTTGTAGTCATCGCGGTATAAATACCTTCTGCAAGTGCTCCCATTTGCGCCTGGCCACTACTGGTTGCCAGCTCATGAAAAGCAATTACCATACCTATTACAGTTCCCAGGAAACCAATCATTGGTGCAGCCCCGGCAATAGTAGCCAAAATACTTACATTCTTCTCCAGTTTGTAAACTTCTAAGCGGCCTGCATTTTCTATGGCAGTATTTATATCTTCTAACGGACTTCCAATTCGGGAAATTCCTTTTTCGGTTAACCTGGCTACAGGAGAATCACTTTGTGCACAACGCATTTTAGCCGATTCTATATTTCCGTTTAAAACGTTATCCTTTATTTGGAGCATAAAATTCTTATCTACCTGGCTGGCCGATTTTATCGCAAACAGCCTCTCGAAGTAAATATAAACTGCCGCAAACAACAGGATAAAAAGAATAAGGATGATGATTTGGCCTCCAAGGCCTCCACTAAGCATTAAATCGAATAAAGACAGGGTTTTTTCTTCCACTACCGGTTCTGCCTCCTGGGCGGCTTCGGCAACGCCGTCCTGCTGAAAAAAGTATAGCATAGGTTTCTATTAGGGTTTTTAATGTAACGTGATAAACCAGATTTAATTGTAAATCAAATTTAGTAAAATAATCAGCAGTGCAAACTGCTTTATCCTAATTGGGAATTATTTATTTCCTGAAGATGAATTTCATTAAATTCTATTCATAAAAAATCCCGCTCGAAAGCGGGATCTTCAGAAATAATCTCAATCAACTAAAATTAAAAGATTAATCAAAAACTTATACCAATTGCTTCAGCGCAACTTCAAAAGCTGTTTTGCTGATATTGGTTTTACTACTATTGTTATCGTAGGTATTCTGGATGGCATTTTTAATGGTCATAGAAGTATCATTAAAAATAGACTCATCAGTCATTTGTACTCTTCTTTCCATAAAATAAGCGAAAACTCTCGCCATCCCGCAGTTTGCAATAAAATCGGGAATTAGGCTGACTTTTTCGTCGGTAGATTCCATAATTGAGCCGAAGAAAATTTCTTTATCGGCAAAAGGCACATTAGCACCACTGGTAATCACCTCTAATTTTCTCTCTATCAAATTATTAATTTGATCCTGGGTAATTAATCGGGAAGCAGCACAGGGCGCAAAGATCTCGGCATCAAGCTCCCAAATCTTTTCATTAATTTCTTCAAAAGGAATTAAATTATCGTGCTTAATTGTATTCCCTTCTTTGTTAAGGAAAAGCTCCTTAATTTCTTCAAAAGTAAATCCGTCTTCATTAATTAAACCGCCAACACGGTCTATTATTCCCACAATCTTAACGCCCATTTGAGCCAGGTAATAAGCTGCGGCAGAACCAACATTTCCAAAGCCCTGCACAATTGCTCTTTTTTGGGTTACATCGCCACCATAAATATCGTAGTAATGTTTAACCGATTCGGCTACACCATAACCGGTAATCATATCGGCAACGGTATATTTACGGGTCACATCTGGAGAATAACGAGTATTTTCCAATACCTTGATCACACCCTGGCGCAACTGGCCAATTCTATTAATTTTATCGGCTTCGCTAGGTTTAAAGTGCCCGTTAAAAACACCTTCCTGCGGGTGCCATACACCACAATCTTCGGTAATAGGAATTACTTCATTTATTTCATCTACATTGAGATCGCCACCGGTACCGTAGTAACTCTTTAACAACGGAGAAACCGCTTTATACCAGCGCTCTAAAACGCCTTTTTTTCGAGGATCGTTAGGATCGAAATTAATACCCGATTTAGCCCCTCCAATTGGAGGTCCAGAAACGGTAAATTTCACTTCCATAGTTTTGGCTAGTGATAGCACTTCATTTTGATCTAATCCTACTCGCATTCTTGTACCTCCACCGGCAGCACCACCGCGCAGAGAATTTATTACCGTCCAACCTTCAGCTTCTGTCTCAGAATCTTTCCAGTTAAATACTATTTCCGGCTCTTTATTTTCGTATAACTTTAATAATTCCTTCATTTATACTCTAATTTTTCGCAAATATATAAACTAAGCGCTATATTTTTAATTTTTTAGCAAAAAGTTTAGATCTCATAAATAACTCCTGAAGAATGATCTTTTTTAGCGCCGGTAACAGATTTTAATACATTTACCTCATCTCTAAGTTTTAAAACTCCCAGTAAGCCGAAAATTAAAGCTTCTTTATAATTAATAATTTCATCTGAAGGAATCGTAAAATGACATTTAGATTCCGTTTTCAAAAGACGCAATAGAAAATTATTAAATGTACCACCGCCAGTCATTAATACTTTAGTTTTAGGATCATCGTCTAAAGTTTTAGCGATTTGCTGGGCTACGTGCAGGGTATAGGTGTGTAGAATATCTGGAATATTATCTTCATATTTCTCCAGGATTGGAAAAACTGTAGACTTCACCCACTCTATTCCCAAAGATTTAGGTGGTTCTTGAGTATAAAAAGGGAGCTTATTCAATTCCTTGAACAAATCTTTATTTAATTCCCCTGAGGCCGCTAATTTTCCGCCTTCATCAAATTCTTTTCCTAATTTTTGAGCATAATAATTTATTACGGTGTTTACGGCACAGATATCATAGGCCAGGCGTTTGTTATCTTTTTCGGTAGAAATATTTGCAAATCCGCCTAAGTTCACGCAATATTTATAATCTGAAAAAAGCAATTGATCTCCAATAGGTACCAACGGCGCACCCTGTCCGCCCAATTCTACATCTTGCACCCTGAAATCACAAATCACGGTTTGGCCCGAGAGATAAGCCAGTTCAGGCAAATTACCAATTTGCAGCGTATAGTTCTTTTCAGGCTCGTGTTTAATGGTATGGCCGTGACTACAAACTGCATCTATATCTTTTATTTGGTGAGTTTCAATAAAACGGGAAATAATTCCAGCCAGAAAATTGGTGTATTTTTTATTCAATTCTTCCAATCGTTCCTCAGAATAATTAATTGCCTCGGCCAAAGTCTCCTGCCAGTTTAAAGGGTACGGGATGGTTTCAGCCTTTAGTATCTTATAACTCCAGGAGTTTTTAAAATCAAAATTAACATAGACCAGATCGATGCCATCTAAGGAAGTTCCTGACATTACACCAATAACCTTATAGTTTGCTTTTTTCATATTCGTAAAATTTATTAAACTAAATTGAAAATTACACACCAAAACTTTATCTTTGGTGACCAAAATTAGATTTTCCTAAATTAAAATAATAATATGGATTTCAAACTTACAGAAGAACATATAATGATTCGCGATGCCGCGCGTGATTTTGCAAAAACAGAATTACTGCCCGGTGTGATAGAGAGAGATGAGAAACAGGAATTCCCAAAAGAGCTGGTAAAGAAAATGGGAGATCTTGGTTTTCTTGGAATGATGGCTTCTCCAGAATACGGTGGAGGCGGAATGGATACCATTTCTTACATATTAGTAATGGAAGAGCTTTCTAAAATAGATGCGTCTGCATCTGTGATGGTATCGGTGAACAACTCGTTGGTATGCTGGGGACTGGACACCTACGGAAGCGAAGAACAAAAGAAAAAATATCTATCTAAGCTTACTACAGGTGAAAAACTCGGTGCTTTCTGTCTTTCAGAACCTGAAGCAGGAAGTGATGCGACTTCACAACGTACTACAGCTATAGACAAGGGTGATCATTATGTTCTTAACGGAACCAAAAACTGGATCACTAACGGTAGCTCTGCCGATTATTATTTAGTAATCGCCCAAACCGACCGTGAGAAAAAGCATAAAGGAATTAATGCCTTTATTGTAGAAAAAGGAGTAGAAGGTTTCGAAATAGGCCCTAAAGAACAAAAAATGGGAATTCGCGGAAGCGATACGCATTCATTAAATTTTAATGATGTAAAAGTTCCAAAAGAGAATAGAATTGGTGAGGATGGTTTCGGATTTAAATTCGCCATGAAAACCCTTTCTGGAGGAAGAATTGGAATCGCTGCCCAGGCATTAGGTATAGCTTCGGGAGCTTACGAGTTGGCTTTAGATTATTCTAAACAACGTAAAGCTTTTGGCACCGAAATTTGTAACCACCAGGCAATCGCTTTTAAACTTGCCGATATGTATACTTCTATTGAAGCTTCAAGACATATGGTTATGAGAGCAGCCTGGGATAAAGACCAGGGCCAGAATTATGACCTTACCGGAGCAATGGCGAAAGTATACGCTTCAAAAACTGCAATGGATGTTACCACGGAAGCTGTACAGGTACACGGCGGTAATGGCTATGTAAAAGAATACCACGTAGAACGTTTAATGCGTGATGCTAAAATCACCCAGATTTACGAAGGAACTTCAGAAATTCAAAAAATCGTAATCTCCAGAGGGATTTTAAGAGACTAGTATATTCCATCTCATTATTTTATAGCCCGGTTTTTTCCAAACCGGGCTTTTTTATGCCCGAAAATTAACCATGAATTTTATAGAATTTATAATATTAAAGGGGTCAAATTATATAATTATCATTTATAATAATTTTAATTGATTTTACTGAATTTCTTCTTACTTTAAGAGGTGAACGCTTCATATTATTTATCTAATTAGGTAATTTTGAGACGATAACTTAAGGACGAAAAGGACATGAAATTAAAAAAACAGGGGCTCTATTCACCCGAATTTGAGCATGATAATTGTGGAGCAGGATTTATATGCAATCTAAAAGGCAAACGAACAAACGATATTATTCACAAGGCCTTAGATATTCTCATTCGGCTGGAACATAGAGGCGCAGTTAGCGCAGATGGGAAGACTGGTGACGGTGCCGGTATTTTGATAGAAATTCCTCACGATTTTTTCAAAAAAACCTGTGAATTTAAATTACCAGACTTTAAAGAATATGCGGTTGGAATGGTTTTTCTTCCCCAGTCCAAAAATCAGCAAAAAATTTGCCGTGAGATCTTTGAAGAAGAAATCATTGGCCAGGGTCTAAATCTTATTGGCTGGCGTGAAGTGCCTGTAAACAGAGCCTGCCTGGGAAGCATTGCTTCACTCTCTGAACCCAATGCGCAACAGGTCTTTATCGGAAAAGGAGACGATGTTTCTGCTGAAAGTTTTAATGCAAAACTATTTGCAGCCAGAAAGATCGCTGAACATAGAATAGAAAAATCAGAACTTTCTGAATCAGAATATTTTTACCTGCCAAGTTTATCAACGAACACCATTATATACAAAGGTTTGTTGATGCCGCAAGACATTAACGTTTACTATCGCGATCTAAACGAACCAGATGTGGTTACCAAATTGGCACTGGTTCACCAACGCTTCTCCACGAATACTTTTCCTACCTGGGATTTAGCACAACCCTTCCGCTATATGTGCCATAATGGAGAAATAAATACGCTTCGCGGAAATCTTAGTCGAATGAAAGCCCGGGAAGAGCTTTTTGAAAGTGAGAAATTTGGAGAGGATTTAAAAGAAATTATCCCTATTGTTCCCGAAGGAAAATCAGATTCAGCTTCTATGGATATGGTTCTGGAATTGCTTTTACAAACCGGCCGTTCTCTACCTGAAGCCATTATGATGATGGTACCTGAAGCCTGGGAGAAAAATCCTTCCATGCAAGATGAGAAAAAAGCATTTTACGAATATAATTCCTGTATTATGGAGCCCTGGGATGGGCCCGCTTCCATTCCATTTACCGATGGAAATTATATTGGTGCACTTTTAGACCGAAATGGTCTTAGACCTTCCCGCTACACCCTAACCAAAGATGGTTATGTAATTATGTCTTCAGAAACCGGGGTATTGGAAATTCAACCCGAAAATGTTGAGCGACACGGGAGGTTAGAGCCGGGAAGAATGTTTTTGGTAGACATGAACGAAGGCCGAATTATTGAAGACAAAGAAGTTAAACAAAAAATTATTTCAGAAAGACCTTATCGCAAGTGGCTTGATGAAAACCTGCTAAACCTATCTGAAGTTCCATACACCGGCAACAAAACGCCGGTTGAAAATATTGATATAAATACCCGTCAAAAATTATTCGGTTATACTCAGGAAGACATTAAAACCATAATTACCCCAATGGCCACGCAAGGGAAAGAGGCAATTGGTTCTATGGGCGCCGATATTCCGCTGGCGGTACTTTCAGATAAATCGCAGCTATTATTCAACTATTTCAAGCAATTATTTGCACAGGTAACAAACCCGCCTTTAGACGGAATTAGAGAAGAGATCGTTACCGATATTAGCCTTTCTATTGGGGAAGACCGAAACTTATTCGATATTATTCCGGAGCAATCCAAGAAATTAAGAATTCAAAATCCCGTTATTTCTAACGAAGATCTAGATAAAATAAAATATATAGAGCATCCAGATTTTAAGACTGCTTCTATTTCAATTTTATACGAAGCCGAAAAAGGCCTTAACGGACTTGAAGCACGTTTAGATGAAATTATTTATGAAATTAATGATGCCGTAGACGATGGTTGTAATGTAATTATTCTTTCCGACCGAAATTCAGATTCTAAATTAGCGCCAATTCCTTCGCTTTTGGCTTGTTCATTTGTGCACCATCGCGTGAAAAAATACAACCGAAGATCTTCCTTCGGAATTGTTATCGAATCAGCAGAACCAAGAGAGCCGCATCATTTTGCATTATTATTCGGTTATGGTGCCAGCGCGATTAATCCATATATGGTTAACGAAATTATTTACAACCTGGTTGAAGAAAAAGAAATTGAGGTTGAAGATCCTGAAGTTGCCGTTGAGAACTTTAATGTTGCCATTGGAAAAGGAATTGTGAAGATTATGAACAAAATTGGTATTTCTACTCTTCACTCCTATCGTGGTGCTCAAATTTTTGAGATCCTGGGATTAAACCAGAAATTCGTAGATAAATATTTCACCAATACGCCAACCCGAATTGAAGGTATTGGATTGTATGAAATAGAAAAAGAAATTCAAAAACGTTTTGACAACGCCTTTGCTCCTAAGAAAACAGATACCGATCTTGACCTGGAAATTGGTGGAGACTACCGCTGGAGAAGAACAGGAGAAAGACATATGTTCAACCCGGCCAGCGTTGCAAAACTGCAACAAGCGGTAAAACAAAACAGCACTAAAGCTTACGAAGAATATTCAAAATTAATAAACGACCAAAGCGAACGTTTAATGACGCTTCGCGGAATGTTCAAATTCCGTGACTTAAACCCTATTCCCGTTGAGGAGGTTGAGCCCTGGACAGAGATCGTAAAACGCTTTAAAACCGGAGCTATGTCTTTTGGCTCTATCAGTAAAGAAGCGCACGAGAATCTTGCAGTTGCAATGAACCGTATGCAGGGAAAAAGTAACTCGGGAGAAGGTGGCGAAGATCCACAACGTTTTCATAAAGATCTTGACGGAAACTGGAGAAATTCGGCCATTAAGCAGGTAGCTTCAGGAAGATTTGGAGTTTCTATTAATTATTTAAGCAACGCGAAAGAGATTCAAATTAAAATGGCCCAGGGCGCAAAACCTGGGGAAGGCGGGCAGTTACCAGGACCAAAAGTAAATCCCGATATTGCCAAAACCAGAAATTCCACTCCTTATGTAGGATTAATTTCTCCACCGCCGCACCACGATATTTATTCTATTGAAGATTTAGCACAGCTGATTTTCGACCTTAAAAACGCAAATCGAGAAGCCAGAATAAATGTAAAACTGGTTTCTAAAGTTGGTGTGGGAACTATTGCCGCCGGTGTAGCAAAAGCAAAAGCCGATGTGGTTTTAATTTCAGGTTATGATGGAGGTACGGGAGCTTCTCCCCTAACTTCCCTGCGCCACGCCGGTTTGCCCTGGGAACTCGGTATTGCCGAAGCTCAGCAAACATTGCTTATCAATAATCTTAGAAATAGGATTGTTGTAGAATGTGACGGCCAGTTAAAAACGGGTCGGGATGTAGCTATCGCAGCACTATTAGGAGCTGAAGAATTTGGTTTCTCCACCGCTCCGCTTGTAGCTTCTGGCTGCATTATGATGCGCGCCTGCCATTTAAATACCTGTCCCGTGGGAATTGCTACGCAAGATCCTGAACTTAGAAAGAAATTTAAAGGTACTCCTGAAGATGTGATCAATTTTATGTATTTCATCGCACAGGAATTGAGACAAATAATGGCCGATCTTGGCTTTAGAAGTATCAACGAAATGGTGGGTCAAAGCCAGAAGTTAGATATGAACCGGGCAATTGAACATTATAAAGCACAGGGATTAGATCTTTCTAATATTTTGTATAAGCCGAAAATCGATGAAGATATGCCGCTACACAATACCGAAACCCAGGACCACAACCTGGAAAATGTGTTGGATTTTGAAATTTTAAAACAAGCGCATCCGGCAATTTACCGAAAAGAAAAAATGAGCCTGGATTTCCCAATCAGTAATATTAACCGTACTACCGGGGCAATTTTAAGTAATGAGATTTCAAAGATTCACGGCGCAAAAGGTTTACCTAATGGTACGCTTACTTTGAATTTCACAGGTTCCGGTGGACAAAGTTTTGGAGCATTTGCAACTAAAGGTCTTACGATGAATATTGATGGAAATTCTAACGATTATTTAGGGAAAGGTCTTTCGGGAGCAACTCTAAGTGTTAGAAAACCAAAAGAAGCATCTTTTAAATCTAACGAAAATGTGATCATTGGAAATGTTGCACTTTATGGCGCTACAGATGGTGAAGCATACATTAACGGAATTGGCGGAGAACGTTTCTGCGTAAGAAACTCCGGTGCAAATGCAGTTATTGAAGGAATTGGCGATCACGGTTGTGAATACATGACCGGTGGAGTTGCCGTAATTTTAGGAACTATTGGAAGAAATTTCGCTGCCGGAATGAGTGGAGGAATTGCCTATATCTATAATCCAGATAACAGCCTGGACAATAATAATTTCAATATGGAAATGATTGGTTTAGAAGATCCATCCGAAGAAAACAAAGAAGAGCTAAGAGAACTTATTTCAAATCAC
>Ga0098069_100353_pt1 | contig 21514 bp, 18 predicted proteins | sample 27_taG_FD_92584 | JGI IMG/M metagenome (GOLD analysis project Ga0098069, IMG submission 92584) | Marine viral communities from Cariaco Basin, Caribbean Sea - 27_WHOI_OMZ | ecosystem: Environmental > Aquatic > Marine > Oceanic | place: Caribbean Sea: Cariaco Basin | collected 2014-11-09
AGCCCATAAAAATGAAGGATTGAGAAAAAACATATTACATTAAATTATTACGTTTTTTCAGTAGCAATTGAAGCGCCTCTCCAATTGGTTCGTCAAGTCTCAAAAGTTGATAGGTAATTGCATTGGCCAGCATAATTTCTTTAGTTGTTTTAATGGATTTCTCCAGGGAATCCAGGTATTGTTTCCGGGCTTCTTTGGCATCTATTTTCATTCGCGCACCGGTTTCCAGGTCTTCAAAAGTAAGAGAACCTTTATGATTAAATTCCAATTCATTTTTACCCAAAAGATGCAAAACCACCACTTCATTTCGCGGAGTTTTCAATTTGGTGATCACATTAGTTAATTCTGAAGTTTCTTCGTGTAAATCTGAAATAAAGAATATAAGTTCTTTGTGTCTTCTATCGTGAAGCTTTTCAGCAGCTTTTGCATTTTTAGGCCATTTTCCTTCCGTTTTAATATTGATCAATTCCAGCAATAACCTATTAAAATGCTTTTTCTGAACTTGTGGATAAAGTGCGTGTAAATCGTGATCGTTCAATGCAAAGAGCCCCACGGCATCTCCCTGGTTCTGTGCCAACCAGGCCAAAGAAGCAACCAAAACCCGAACATAGTCCATTTTAGTGATTCCATCTTCCTCGTGTTGCATAGACCTACTGGAATCAAGAATAAATTTTACCGAAACATTGGTTTCTACCTCCGATTGTTTGATGTAATATCTTCCAGATCGGGCCAGCATTTTCCAGTCCAGCAGGCGCATATCATCGCCCGGCTCGTAACCGCGATACTGGCTAAATTCCATTCCGGGTCCCAGTCGTCTACTATGGTTTAGACCAGAAAGATAGCCGTCTACCGTCACCCTGGCGATAAGTGCCAAACCACTCACGCTGTTGATGATCTCGGGTTTTAATAATTGACGATAATCCTGCTTCACTCGATAATCGAGATTAAATGCTTCGTGAGCTTGCTCCGAAGTAGTTTATTTATTTTCTTGCTTTTTCTGCCGGTATTATTGATTTTAGCAATTCTCGGGTTACTTCATCTGAAGTTATTCCTTCAGCTTCCGCTTTAAAATTTACGATTACTCTATGGCGTAAAACCGGGTAAGCACAATGCTCCAGATCTTCTAGAGTTACTGCCAGCCTGCCTTGTTGTAAAGCCCTGGCTTTCGCCGTAAGAATCATTGCCTGCCCCGCTCTTGGTCCTGCTCCCCAGCTCACCCATTCTTTTACAAATGCGTTGCTGCTGGTTTCAGGGCGGGTAGCGCGTATGAGTTTATTTACATAAGAAATCAACTCATCACTTATAGGAACTTCCCGCACCAATTGCTGAAGTCTCAAAATTTCAGCGCCACTAAGAATTGGATTAATCGTAGTCTTCTTAGATCCTGTGGTATGCTTTAAAATTTGATTTTCTTCTATTTCTGTAGGGTAACCGATTTTAATATAAAAAAGGAACCTGTCCTGCTGCGCTTCCGGTAAAGGAAAGGTCCCCGATTGTTCTATCGGGTTTTGCGTTGCCAAAATAAAAAACGGACGTTCTAATTTGTAAGTTTTCCCAGAATAAGTCACCTCAAACTCTTGCATCGCTTCTAAAAGTGCCGCCTGGGTTTTTGGTGGCGTTCGGTTAATTTCATCAGCAAGAATAATATTCGCGAAAATTGGCCCTTTGTTAAATTCGAAGAATTTCTTTCCAGTGGTATGGTCTTCTTCAAGAATTTCAGTGCCAATAATATCTGATGGCATCAAATCGGGGGTAAACTGAATTCTTTTGAATTTTAAATCTATCGCCTGGGAAAGCGTTCTTATCATTAGGGTTTTCGCCAAACCGGGAACACCCTCTAAAAGCGCATGTCCACCCGCCAAAAATGTAATAAGTAACTGGTCTACGGTTTCCTCCTGCCCAATAATTACCTTCGCGATCTCGGTTTTTAAGTCTTTAAGTTTGCCCGTAAGCGTTTTTACTTCCTGGTCTAAATCGGCTAATTGCTGATCCATATTTTCATCTTATTATAAATTCTTTCCTTTTATAGAAATTCAATGCTGGTTAAGATGTAAGTGCATACATCACGATATTCACCCCAAAACGGGTATTGTCTATTTTATAAAATCGTTTGTTTCTAAAATCATAATCCCATTCGCAACCGTAATCTTTGTTGCTATAAAGGACGCCAATCCTTCCATTTATAACAATAGCCTTTAAAAATTCGTGCACCAAATCATCGCCCCAACCATTCAGTTCCTGCGAAGTAGTTGGCGGACCGTCTTCAAACTTAAAAAACACATTATAAATTTCGTGATCGTTAGGGATTTTCGCCAATTCTCCCGGACCAAAAATCTCTTCCATTTGCCGCTCAAAAGATTTAGCAAAAAGTCCGTCGATATCGTGATTGCAGTCATCGGCAAAAACGAAACCTCCATTCTTTATGTATTTTTCAAAATTTTCTTTTTCCTTAGCCGTAAACTGTACCAATTTATGCCCTGAAATATAACAAAACGGGCATTTAAAAATCTCAGCACTACTTAGCGGAACAATATTCTCACGGGTATCTACTTCTAACGTTGTATACTCCACCAGAGAATTCAGCAAATTGGAGGGCATCCTTTGATCCACATCCCAATCTCCCGATTCATATTGAAGCCTGGTAAAGAAAAAGCTATTCATTTTAAATGTATAATGTAGATTGTATAGTGTATAATGTTTGTTGCCACGAATTCACGAATATTTATTTACAAATATATGCTATTGTGCCAGTAATGGAGATCGTCACTTCGAGTGTCCCGATCTTTATCGGGATGTATCGAGAAGTGTTTTATAGATATCAATTGTTCTCGATATGATTTTTTTGCTTTCGCTAAAAAAACCTACTCGAACTGACGGATACATAAAAAACTAAATAGAAATCTTTTTCTGTAACTCAATATTTAGACTCTTCAATTTTTGAAAAAGTAAAAAATAAACTTCGATTTTATTTGAATTCCTGCTTAGAAAACTCATCCTTTTAATCACCTGCAAGGTTTTAGAAACCTTGTAGGTCTGCAAACAAACCAAAACTCCTGTATTTTATAAATTTTAAAAAAAGTAAAACTGGTTGTAATGAAAATTTCACCACAACCAGTTTTTAAAGATCTATAGGTTTTAAACTGCGTCTGAAAGGCTGGTAAAGGTAAAGTCCCTTACTTTCATATACGGAATTAGATTTCCATTAATTCTCACCTGTTCTCCAAGGGTTTCCAGATTATTCAGCATAATAATCGGACTTTCGTTAAACCTGAAGTTTTTAACCGGGTATCTTATCTCCCCATTTTCTATATAAAAAGTACCGTCGCGGGTAAGGCCGGTATACAGTAAAGTTTGTGGGTCTACACTTCTAATATACCATAACCTGGTTACCAGGATTCCTCTTTTAGTGCTTTTTATAAGTTCTTCTCGAGAGGCATCGCCACCTTCCATAATAAAATTAGATGGATAAGGTACAGCGTCAACGCCCTTTTGTTCTGCCCAATATCTACTATAGGCCAGGTTTTTAACAACTCCGTTTTCTATCCATTTCATTTTTTTTAGCGGCATTCCTTCTCCATTCCAGGTAGAAGTTGGTACATCGGGATGTAGAGGGTCGCTCCAAATATTTACGCGTTCATCTACGATCTTTTCCCCCATTTTGGTACCATCGTCTTTAGACATAAAGCTTCGGCCTTCATCGGCAGTACGAGCGTTAAACGCTCCAGACATATTCCGAAGTAAATCTACAGAAGCTGCGGGTTCTAAAATAACGGTATATTTCCCCGGTTCTATAGCCCTGGCTTCCCGAGACATCACTGCTTTATCTATAGCGACTTTTGCAGCTTCTTCGGGATTAAATTTTTTGACATCGTTATAATCGCGAGTGACCCAGCCTGAACCTGTACCGTCATTAGTTCTCATAGTCACCGTAAAATCTACATCAGTAGATTTATTATAGGCGAATAGTCCGCTTGAATTTAGCATCGCGCTAAATCCGGCAGAATCGTTAAGAAAACCGGCAGCGGTTACGTCTTTTTCAGAAGCGGGATTAATACTTTTCGCGGCAACCTCAGCACGATATTCCGGAGTTATATTGGCCGTGGACTCTACAAAACTTACAGATTCGTCGTAGGTTTGCGGACCAAGTGGCGCCATAAATTCTGGATTTTCAGGGGCGAGTTTTGCCAATTCTTCGGCTCTTTTCACCACACTTTCCAAAGATTCATCATCAAATTCATCTACGGTAGCTGTTCCAGATTTTTTTCCGAAGCTGGCTTCAACTGCAAGTGTTTGGTTAGAGCGGTGTCCTGAAGTGGAAACCGTATTACGAGCATAACGAATGTTTCCGCTTTCGCTACCTCCCATATTTATTACGCAGGCATCTGCAGCAGAAAAGTTCAATGCTTTTTCCATAATTTGCCTGGCTTCTTCTTTTGTATATATTGCCATTTCTATATTTCTTTTTTAGTAAACCAGTTAGTATTAAACACTTCTACCCGTATTGATCACATTAACGCCATCAAACCTGGAGGTTGAACTTCCGTGCGAAACAGCGCTAACCTGAGAAGGCTGGCCCTTTCCATCGAAGAATGATCCGAACATACGATAATCGCTTTCGTCACAAATTTTAGAGCAGGAATTCCAGAATTCCTGGGTGTTGGACTGGTAGGCAACATCGTCTAACATTCCCACAATCTCTCCATCCTTAATTTCGAAAAATACGGTACCGCCAAACTGGAAGTTATAACGTTGCTGATCTATGGAATAAGAACCGCGCCCTGCGATATAAATACCTTTTTCCACATTTTTGATCATATCATTTATAGAATATTTCTCTTTCCCCGGCTCTAATGAAACGTTAGGCATACGTTGAAACTGAACATCATTCCAGCTTTGCGCGTAGCAACAACCGTGGGATTCATTCTGGTCTATCATATGCACCTGGTCACGAATAGCCTGGTAGTTGGTTAAAACTCCATTTCTTACCAGATCCCATTTCTTGGTTTTCACCCCTTCATCATCATATCCAACAGCACCAAGAGAACCCGGTTGCGTTTTATCGGCTACAAGGTTTACAATATCACTACCATATTTAAAGTCGCCAGATTTCCATTTATCTAAAGTGGCAAAACTGGTACCGGCATAATTGGCTTCATAACCAAGTACACGATCCAGTTCTAATGGGTGACCTACAGATTCGTGAATGGTTAATCCTAAGTGGTTTGGTTCTAATACAAGATCATATTTACCCGGCTCTACCGATTTAGCTGAAAGCATTTCTTTAGCCTGTTTTGCTGCTAAAGTGGCATCTTCTACCATATCATAACTATTACGATATAATCTTAATCCGCCGGGACCTTCTAGTTTTTCAGATTCCAGACCATCCATATATTCATAACCCATTCCCATCGGAGCGCTCATCGCGTCACGAGATTTAAATTTCCCGGCTTCACGATCTATAGCAGTAACCCCAAAGGTTGGCCAGATTCTATGAATGTCCTGGTCTATATAAGAATCTTCAGTAGAAGCAAAATATTTTTGCTCATTCACCATAAAAAGTGCTGAATTCACAAAGTTGGCTCCATTATCCATAGCAGCAGCATTCGCGCTAAGCAATAAGTCTACTTTTTCTGAAACAGGAACTTCTTTAAAGTCTTTTTTAATTGGAGTTTTCCAGGAAACTTCCCCGTGAGATTCTACCGGAGCAAGTTTTACCGGTTCTTTTTGAATTTTAGAATTTGCTTTTGCGATAGCAACGGCTTGCTGCGTAGCTTTCATAATCCCATCTTCGGTAACGCTATTGGTAGAGGCAAAACCCCAGGTACCATTAGCTATTACTCGAATTCCTATCCCAAAAGACTCCGTATTTACTACGTTTTGAACTTTATCTTCACGCGTAAAAACGTATTGGTTAAGGTAGCGGCCTATCCTGGCATCTGCATAGGTAGACCCCAGAGATTTAGCTGTGTTTAGCGCTACATCAGCGAGTTTTCTTTTGGTAAGAATATCCATACCGGGATGCAAAAGTGCTTCGGCAGAAATATTACTTCCCATTAAATAGGAAGGAACCATTAATGCCCCTGCGCCCATACCGGTTAATTGAACGAACTTTCTTCTTTTCATAAAAAATATTCTGTTTTTGTGATTGAATGAATTGTTTGAATTATTAAGAAAAGAAGCATTAAATCCAGGAATCTAATAAAGCTTAGATTATTAAAAATCGACATAAAGCTTATTCTGTGGCTATTATTCTTAATAAAAGCCTAAAATAGCATTTTTTTTTAAAACTTTACTGCCAAATAAAAAGAAGAGTTGAATTATTGGGAAGAATCATTTTAAGGTAAAAAAACCGTTCAATTAACTGTTTTATACCCGACCTATTTCAGAATATTAACAAAGCCTAACTATAACAACTTAGATTCTGAAATAATTCAGAATGACGTTTGTAGAATAAACTTGAACTCATTCTTTTTCTACCACATCTTCCAAAACACTCCATACATTGCCGGCTACAATTTTGTAACCTTCGGCAGTTGGATGAATGCCGTCTTGTTGATTTAATTCAGGATCTCCCGCTACGCCTTCAAGAAGAAAAGGAATGAGTTCTACATTATTTTCTTCGGCAAGTTCAGGGAAAATATTTCTGAATTCGGTGGTATATTCTTCTCCCATATTTGGAGGAATTTGCATTCCGGCCAGGACTATTTTAGTATCAGGATTTTTCTCCTTTACAGTGTTAATAATATCCTGAAGGTTCTTCCTGGTTTCCTCTAAAGGAATTCCGCGTAAACCATCATTGGCTCCAAGTTCCAAAACAAAAACATCTACATCCTGGTTTAAAACCCAGTTGATCCTGTTTTTTCCACTGGCGGTGGTTTCCCCACTTAATCCGGCGTTTATCACTTCATAATCATAATTCAGGGAATCTAATCGATTTTGAATAAGAGCCGGAAAAGCTTCAGAAGGTTCTAAACCCATTCCTGCTGTAAGGCTATTTCCGAAGAAAAGAATCACATCTTTTTCACTTTCCTGAATTTCGGTTTCGGTTTGAGCTTCTTCAGTGTTATTTTTCTCAGATTTCTTTTCAGAATTTTCTCCACAGGAAAACATCAGGAACATTAACAAAATCGAGGAATAACGTATCAAGTTTCTCATAGCAACAGGGTTTATAATCAAATGATTTGCTTATTTTGCCTTAATTCAAAAAAGACAATAAGCAAGTTCTAAGATGGCAAAGATATTAAACGTTCGTAACCTGGAGAAAAGCTATTCCAGCGGATCAAAAAAACTAAAAGTATTACAGGATATCAACTTTGAAGTTGAAGAACAAAAAACCTTTGCTATTGTGGGACCTTCGGGAAGTGGAAAAACAACCCTTCTTGGTCTTTGTGCCGGTTTAGACAGGCCTGATTCCGGGTCTATTAATTTATGCGGAAGCGAACTGAGCACTTTGGGAGAGGATAAAAGAGCCCTTCTTCGTAATAAACATATTGGATTTGTATTCCAGGATTTTCAATTATTACCCACGCTTACGGCTTTAGAAAATGTGGCCGTTCCACTAGAACTGCAAGGCAACAAAGATGCTTCTAAAATTGGAAAAGAATTATTAACAAAAGTAGGATTAGGAGATCGTATTCACCATTATCCTTCCCAACTTTCTGGTGGAGAACAGCAAAGAGTTGCTTTAGCTCGTGCTTTTTCTACCCGGCCTTCGGTTTTATTTGCAGATGAACCTACCGGAAACCTTGATACTGAAACCGGCGAAAAAGTAGAACAACTACTTTTTGATCTAAATAAAGAAGCAGGAACTACACTAATTATCGTTACCCACGATCTTGAACTAGCCGAAAAAACTCAGCATATACTTAGACTCAAAGGCGGTAGAATTGTTGAAAACCAGGAAAAGCAAGTATAATGAGCAACAACAAAACTTTTAGACCAGGCTTCTCCTGGCTCTTTAAAATGGCGTGGCGTGATGGAAAAGCCAGTAGTAAAAAGTTGACGCTTTTTATGGCAGCCATCGTATTAGGAATCGCTGCGGTAGTTTCTATTCAATCTTTTGGAGAAAATTTAAAAGACAATATCTCGCTGCAGTCTAAAGCGCTAATGGGCGCCGATTACAAGATAGATAGTGATAAACTCCCCAATGAGCGGGTAATGCAAATTATGGATTCGCTGGGCGGCGCTGAAGCTCGGGAAATCAAATTTGCTTCCATGGCTGCTTTCCCTCAAAGCGAAGCCACAAAATTAATGCAGATAAGAGGAATTGAAGGCGGGTTTCCTTTTTATGGGGAATTAGAAACTCAGCCTGCAAATGCTGCAAAAAGATATCAGGAAGAAGGAGCTGCTTTGGTTGATGCAACTGCAATGCTTCAGTTAGGAATAAAACCGGGAGATAGCATCAAGATTGGGAAAGTTACTTTACCTATTGCCGGTGCACTTAATAAAGTACCCGGTAGCACCGCTATATTTAGTTCGGTAGCACCACCGGTACTTATTCCATATAGATTTATTGAAGAGTCTGGTCTGGTACAAACCGGAAGCCGCATAGATTATGAATTCTATTTTACGGCGTCTCCCAACACCGATATGGAAAAATTGGACGAAAGTATGGATCCCATTCTTGATGACGAAGACGCCGATTTAGATACACATACTTCTACCAGCGACAGGCTGGGAAGACGATACGAAAATTTCGGTAAATTTCTTAACCTCGTGGCTTTTATTGCGCTGCTTCTTGGTTGCGTAGGTATTGCAAGTGCCATTCATATTTATATTAAAGAGAAATTACGTGCCGTAGCAGTTTTGAAATGTTTGGGCGCCAGTAAAAAACAAACTTTTTTAATCTATCTTATCCAGGTAGCATTTATGGGCTTAATTGGAGGCATTATAGGAACCGCCCTCGGGTTGGTACTTCAGCAATTATTCCCCTGGCTTTTGGAAGGTTTGCTCCCGGTAGACGTAGAAATCAGTTTTTCCTTCCCGGTAATTTTTATGGGAATTTTACTGGGTATTTTAATGTCGGTTTTATTTGCTCTTTACCCTTTAATCGGGACGCTTTATATCTCTCCTTTACAGGCATTGCGAGTAATAAAAGAAGAAACTAAAAAATCGCGAAAGGCAATTATACTCGTTTCTCTGGGCATTTTTCTATTCATCTTTTTGTTTTCACTTTGGTTATTAGAAGACTGGAGATATTCTTTGGCTTTTGTAGGTGGAATTATAGTCACTTTCTCTATCCTGGCGGGAGTAGCTTACTTGTTTATGCAAGCACTGCGAAAATATTTCCCCCATAATTGGGGATTTGTAGCCAGACAAAGTTTACTAAACCTTTTTAGACCGCAAAATCAAACACTCACCCTTGTACTGGCTATTGGAGTGGGTACTTTTTTGATAAGTACGCTATATTTTAGTAAAGATCTTTTACTGGCCCAGGCTTCTATAGAATCCCAGGCCAATAGCCCAAATATGATTCTTTTAGACGTGCAAAGTGACCAACAGGAAGCTGTTGCTAAAACTATAAGAACTAACGATTTACCAGTTCTGGACAATATACCTATTGTGACCATGCGGGTACAAAACATAGCTGGGAAACCGGTTAATGAGATAAGAAAAGACACCACTTCCCAAATTAACGGATGGATCTTAAACCACGAATTCCGTGTTACTTATCGTGATTCTTTAATTGCCTCTGAAAGTATTGAAAGTGGAGAGTGGACGGCTGAAGCGGGTGATATGAATCCCGTGCCGATCTCTATAAGTAATAATTTTGCGGAAGATGCTAAAGTTGGTGTTGGTGATGAATTGATCTTCAATGTGCAGGGTGTTTTGCTAAATACAGTTGTAGGCAGTGTGAGAACAGTTGACTGGTCACGAATGCAATTGAATTTCTCCCTGGTATTTCCAAAAGGTGTATTAGAAGATGCGCCACAATTTAATGTATTAACAACCAAAGTCCCGGGAGAAGAAAAGTCGGCTCAATTACAGCAGGAACTGGTTAAGGAATTTCCTAATGTATCTATTATAGATCTTCGGCAGGTATTAAGTGTTATAGAAGAGATTTTAGGAAGAATTTCATGGATCATTAATTTCATGGCATTTTTTAGTATTCTCACAGGAGTTATTGTTTTGTTAGGCGCCATAAGAACCAGTAAATATCAGCGAATAAGAGAAAGCGTTCTGCTGCGCACACTTGGTGCAAAAGGGAAACAAATATTAAATATTAATGCTTTAGAATATATTTATTTAGGAGTACTTGGGGGTTTTTCTGGCGTTTTATTATCATTAATCAGTAGTCAATTACTGGCCTGGTTGGTTTTTGAATCGCCGTTTACGCCATCCCTAATTCCATTTTTAGTTTTATTTCCGGGCATTGTACTGTTAGTGCTAATTATTGGACTAAGCAATAGTTTGAGTGTAATAAGAAAACCACCATTAGAAGTTCTACGCAAAGAAGTGACATAAAATAAGTAACTTTATCTAAAAGGATTACGAATTAAAATCAGTTTAAAATGAAAAATGCAGTTTATAGCTTAATGATTCTGGCTTTTAGTTTTAGCGGAATAGCACAGGAGAAGTTTATTTCTGAAGAAACTCAGATAAAAATGGCAAGCATGGCTGCGCCCGAAGAAGATAGGGATGCCGTTACAGTTTATGGCTATAATAAAGAAGGTAAAGTATTTCTACTGAAAGAAGGCACCAATAACCTTGTTTGCATTGCTGACGATCCTAATATGAATGGTATTTCGGTAAGTTGTTATAATAAAAAACTTGAGCCCTTTATGTCTCGCGGAAGGGAATTAAAAGCTGAAGGTAAAGATATGATGGAAACCCGTGCAGTTCGCAAACAGGAAGTAGAAAGTGGAAAATTAAAAATGCCCGATGCCCCAAGTATGACCTATATTCTTTCAGGTAAAGAAGCAAACTTAAATCGCGAAACGGGAGAGCTTAAAGATGCAAAATTGCGATATGTAATTTATATGCCCTATGCTACAACTGAGGAAACAGGGCTCCCTGACAAACCGCATACTCCCGGAATGCCCTGGCTTATGGATCCAGGCACACACCGTGCACATATCATGATTACTCCGGCTGATAAGAATTAGACTTTTTTATTCCAGTTATTCCTGAATATTCTCTTTTTTCTGTTTAAAGAAAAGCTGGGAAATAGGGATTAGCATTAATGCTGAAGTAAAAAAGAGGATAAAAGATATTTTTAAATTAAAAATATGGGCAAGGTATCCAACAAGTGGCGGCCCTAAAAGCATTCCTACAATGGCGTAGGTAGTAATTATAGAAATAGCCATTCCCGGGGAATACTTTGTAGAAGAACCCGCAAGAAGAAAGGTCATTGGAATTACAGCCGCCACTCCAATCCCTACTAAACAAAACCCGATTATTGCCGGCCAAAAATAAGGAAACACAATCATAAGTAAAACCCCTAAACATACCAGGGAAGCACTTATAATGTAATTTCTTTCCATTCCTATTCTTTCCACAATTCTATCTGAAAAGAAACGGGAAAGGGCCATAAAAACCATAAAGATCAAGTACCCCAACGTAAAAACATCTTCATTTACCACTTCTTTAAAATAGACACCACTCCAATCAAACATTCCGCCCTCGGTAATTGCGGCAAGAAAAACTATGAAACCGAGATACATCGTAGGTTTATCTGGTTTTCCTAATCGAAGTTTATTTCCCTGCGTAGAACGATCTTTTTTCAGCAAAAATGAAAAAGCGGTAGAGGCTAGTATAAGCGTGAAAATAGCTACCGCCGGCAGATGCTGGTAAATAGGAATATTTAATTTTACGAGTAAGGTAGAAAGTGCAACCCCCAGAAGACCGCCGGTACTCCAAAGCCCGTGAAAAGAACCAATAATCTTTCTTTTAAAAGCTTTTTGTAATGTTATAGATTGCGTATTCATCGCGATATTGAAAATTCGCATGGAAAAAGCGAAACAAAAGATCCCAACTATAAGTAAAATAAGATTATCGGCTATTCCAATAAGACATAGCGATGCAGCTAGAAGTATAAAAGAAACAATTAGAGGATGTCTACTTTCAAAACGGGAAACTAACCACCCTGAAACCGGAAGTCCAATTAAGGAGCTTATAGGCATCACCATCAGCAAGTTTCCTAATTCTGCTTCATTTAGATCAAAAGCCATTTTGATGTTGGGAATTCGCGAAGCCCAGGTAGAAAAGCAAAACCCCGATAAGAAAAAGTAGGTGCTTAAAGCAATTCGTTGTTGCGTTTCAGTCTTCATTTTCAAAACTTTCAGATCGTAAAATTGCTAATTATTAAAGTTGACGATGTCGATAACGAATAGTTCTTAGCTTCCAATAACCCATTTTATAATATGCAAAAGCTACAATTGCAGCAATAAGATTAGAAATAGGGAAAGCCCACCATATACCTTCAAAAGAAAGATCGGTATTATTAGATAAAACAAAGGCGGTGGGAAAACGAATAATCCAAAGAGCAAAAACCGAAATTAGCAAAGAAGCTTTTGTAAATCCGGCGCCATTAAAAACTCCGTTTAATACCTGCTGCACTCCAAGTACGCCAACACTGGGTGCCATAATTTTAATAAATAAAGATCCGTCTCTAATCACGCTGGGATCGTTGGGAACAAAAAAGGCGGTAATAGGTTCGGCGAAAGCAAATAATAGTAGCCCTACCGCGGTTAATCCAAAGAAAGCGATCTTAGTACTTAAGTTTCCAATTCTTTCGGCACGTTTTATTTTACCCGCACCAATATTCTGACCCACCAAGGTGGTGGTAGCCATTGCAAAACCAAGCGCAGGAACTACTATTAGGCTTAATATCCTACTTCCAATCCCGTAGGCCGCCACAACTTCACTTCCAAAACTCGTTACCAGCATCACCATAACCGTCATTCCCGCTGCCCTGGTAGACATTTCCATACTGGAAGGAATTCCAATATTGAACATTTTTCTTGTCCATGGGAAATCGAATTTCATCCTGCTGAAGTTTATTTTAATTCCTTTATTTCCTCTGAAAAGAATAATTAAACCGGTTAGAGCAGATAATCCCTGGGTAATCACACTTGCTACTGCGGCTCCCGCAACGCCAAATCCCGGGATAGGTCCAAGACCAAAAATAAAAAGTGGATCTAGTATTAAATTCAAAAAAACAGTCGCTAAAACTATATACATTGGCAGCAGCACATTCCCAATCCCCCGCATTAAAGACTGAAATACGTAAAACATAAACAAGAAAATGAAGCCGAATGAGGAAACTTGAAAATAGCTTACAGAGTCACTCAAAATTTCAGGACCCGCACCAATAAGTTTCATTAAAGGTGTGGAGGAAAAGTAGCCCACAATAGCCAGCAAAACCGAGATAAAAAAGATCACAAAAACAGTTTGTGAAGAGCTATAATTTACCTGATCCTGGTTTTCTGCTCCTTTATATTGTGAAACAATCACAGTTCCCGCCAGGGTTAACCCGGCACCAAGCGAAAGAATTAGAAAAAGAATAGGAAAACTTATACTTACAGCCGCAACAGCATTCGCCCCTAACCTACCCAACCAAAAAGTATCTATTAACTGGTAGGCAGTTTGTAAAATATTAGCCAGAATAATTGGCCAGGCCAAATTAGCCAGAGAGCTAAAAATCTTCCCTTCGGTATATTTTATGGGTTGCTTTTTCTTTCGCAATTTCTTCAAAATTTAAGCTTTGCAAGTAAAGAAAAATATATCCTAACTTCGTGTATCAGCTTACTTTTAACCATTCCTTAAAAGTATTTCATAAAAGTAACAAACACCTGCTATTTTCTATTCGAAATATGGGGTAAACTGATCTTCCTCATAATTATTCTAAAGCTTTACTGTTAATTTTACAGCAATATAGAATCACAGAGAATTAAAAATCAATAAATTATGAAAGCTACTATCTCATTAGAAGAACTTAATTGCGGAAATTGTATAGCATACATTACCCAGAAACTCTCTAAAATTAAGGATATCTATGAAATTTCGGCTGATGAAAAAGCGTCAAAGATCTCATTTATTTATAAATCTGAAGTTGCTGCTCTGGAAGCTGTGGGAATTTTAACTTCATTTCGTAAATTGGAAAAAGAAGAAAACCTTAAGATTGCCTAATTTCAAAAACAAAAGAATATGAATTTACTGGGAATGATTGGAGGCACCTCCTGGCACTCCACTATAGAATATTACCGACTTTTAAATGAGCTTGTAGGTGACAAAATTGGAACGCAACAAAATCCGCCCTTACTTTTGTACAGCCTAAACGTTAAGCTGATGCGTGAAAACGATCCCGAAAAGATTAAAAATTCATATTTAGAAATTGCTCAGAAGCTGGAAAGTGCGGGTGCAAAAGCAATAATAATTTGTGCCAACACACCTCATATGGTATTTGATTTTGTGCAACCAAAAATTAATGTACCAATACTTCATATCGCCGATGCAGTCGCCAGGGAAGCAAAACAAAAATCCTATAAAAAATTAGGCCTTTTAGGAACAAGGCCAACAATACAGGGAGACTTCCTCCAGGGAAGATTACGGAACAAACACCAAATAGAGACCTTGATACCCGCTGATAATTTTATTGATGAAACTCACAGGTTTATTTCAGAAGAACTCACCCAGGGAAAATTTACCGATGCGGCAAAAAAATTCTATTTAGAGCAAATGCAATTATTGAAAGAGCGTGGAGCTGAAGCTATTATTTTAGGATGTACCGAACTTCCAATGCTTATTAAAGAAAAAGATACTGAAATCCCGCTTCTAGATACTACAAAACTGCACGCAGAAATGGCTACTGAATTTATCCTAAAAGATTGAGAAAACCCTCTAAAATTCAACTTTCAGCAAAGCTTTTTAGACTTAATATTTATAAAATAAAAAAGGCCACAACCTAGTTTACCCCTACCTAAACCAAGCCATAGCCTTTTTACCCCAAACGAAATATTTAACCAAATATATTTATAAGCCAAACTAATCACAATACCTAAATAAGGGTATATTTCATTTTTCACTAAAAATCTTCTTATTTTAGTTCTTAAAAATTGATTTATGAAAAAATCTATCGCAATAGATATGGACGGTGTTCTGGCCGATGTAGAAGCACATTTTATTACCTGGTATGAAAAAGAATACGGGGAAAGATTCAGCAAAAGCGACCTGAAAGGAAAAACCGAGGAAAATGCATTTCCTAAAAAGGGAATGGTAAAAAAGTTTGCTTCAACAAAAAATTTCTTTAGCACGGCTCCGGTTATGAATGGTGCGGTAGAAGCAGTAAAAGAACTTCAGAAAAATTACGAGGTCTATATTGTTTCAGCAGCAATGGAATTTCCACAGAGTTTAGTCGAAAAACGAACTTGGTTAAGTGAACATTTCCCTTTTATTCACTGGAAAAATATTATCTTTTGTGGTGATAAAAGTGTGATTGGCACCGATATTATGATAGACGACCACCTCAAAAACCTCGATTATTTTAAAGGAGAAACGATTATGTTTAGTGCCTTTCATAATATAGGTTTTGATAATCACCAACGTGCCGAAAACTGGCAGGAAGTTTTAGAGATTTTAAACCAATAGATGATGAGTATTGCAGAAGCATATAATAACTGGGCCAACACTTACAATGAAGTTCCCAATAAAACTCGAGATCTGGAAGCCAGGGCGATAAGAAAATCTTTAGAAAATAGAGGTTTTGAGCATAGCCTGGAATTAGGCTGCGGAACCGGAAAAAATACTTTTTGGCTGGCAGAGCATTCTAAAAACCTAACAGCATTAGATTTTTCAGAAAAAATGCTGGAAAAAGCAAAACAACTTGACCCGGAAAATAAAATCAATTTTCAGCAAACCGATCTTAATAAAACCTGGCCGGTACCTGCCGAAAACTTTGATATAATAAGTTGCAGTTTAGTACTGGAACATATAAAAAACCTTGATTTTATTTTTGCTGAAGCCAACAGAACACTAAAGAAAAATGGATCGTTTTATCTTTGTGAACTGCACCCATTTAAACAATACCTGGGCAGTAAAGCCCGCTTCGAAACCAAAGATGGCACTAAAGAACTGGAGGTATACTTACACCACGTTTCTGATTATATTGGCGCCGCTGAGAAATCGGGGTTTCGTCTAAACAAAATAAACGAATGGTTTGATAAAGATCAAAAAGAAATCCCAAGACTTATTTCTTTTATTTTTAAGAAATGAATCCTGGGATTTCTTTTTAGAAATACGTTTCCTAGTATAAAACTCTAAAACGAATAGTTCCTTTTAGTCCTTTTAAATCTTTTATAACGGCTTTATCGTAGCGCTTATCAATATCGGTAATTACATATCCAATGGTCTCATTGGTTTTTAAATACTGCCCTTCTATATTAATATCGTGCCCAGCAAGAATTCTATTGATCTCTGCCAGAATCCCCGGCCTGTTTTCGTGAATATGGATTAGCCTGTGCGCGTTATGTAGTACCGGTAACTGCAAATTAGGGAAGTTCACCGAGTTGGTAGTGCTTCCGGTATTAATGTATTCAATAATTTTCCCCGGAACAAAGTTACCAATGTTTTCCTGAGCTTCCAGCGTACTCCCACCAATATGCGGGGTTAAAATTACGTTGGGTAAATTCCGTAATTCTGAAACAAATTCTTCGTTATTGGTTTTAGGTTCCTGCGGATAAACATCTATTCCCGCACCCATAATTTTTCCAGATTCTATATTCTTTTTAAGCGCTTTAATATCTACCACGTGACCCCTGCTTAAATTCAGGAAGATCACGTTATCCTTCATATAACCAAACTCTTTTTCGCCAATAATATCTTTATTTTCTTTTCTTCCGTCTACATGAAGGGTAACAATATCTACGGTTTCTAAAAGCTCTTTAAGAGAATTACATTTGGTAACATTTCCCATTGGCAATTTTTCTTCAACATCGTAATAATAAACATCAAAACCAACAGATTCTGCCATTACAGAAAGTTGCGCCCCAATATTCCCATAGCCAATAATCCCCAGTTTCTTCCCACGGGTTTCAAAACTATTGTTAGCCGATTTCTCCCATTTCCCTTCGTGCATTAAGCGCATTTTATCGGGCAGGTTACGCATCAATAAAATAATCTCCCCAATAGCCAGTTCTACAACAGATCTTGTGTTACTGTAAGGCGCATTAAAAACTGCAACTCCTTTCTTTAAACAGGCCTGAAGATCTATCTGGTTGGTTCCTATACAAAAAGCACCCACGGCAATTAAGCGGTTGGCATTTTCCAGCACTTTTTCGGTTAAATGTGTTTTAGAACGAATCCCGATTACCGATACATCTTTAATTTTTTCACAAAGTTCGTCTTCATCCATAGCGCCTGGATGTACGGTTACATTATAACCTTCTTTTTTCATAATATCTACTGCGTCCTGGTGCACATTTTCAAGAAGAAGTACGTTAATTCTATTTTTTGGGTAAGAGATTGCTTTGTTCATATTGTGTACAAATAAAAATTCGTCTAAACTTGGTGTGATATGGTCTGCCTTTTCAAGAATATTTGCTCTTTCCACATTTTCGGTAAAAGCGTAAAACTTATTAGCGAGTCCGGCGGCTTTAATTTCATAATCGGTATAACCATCGCCAATTACGTAAACATCGCCTTTTAACTTTAATCTTTTAAGTTGCTCTACTTTGCCGTTATTTGAAGAAAGCACGTTTTCTTTATCAAAACCTACAATCTCACCATCCTCATCAAACTCAAAAGTATTGGCAAAAACATTTTGGGGCTTAACCCCATACGGTTCAACTATAGGAACAATAAATTCTTTAAAACCGTTGGAAACAATATAGATATTTTCGTGATGATCGTTAAAGAACTCCCGGTTTCTAACAAATGAAGAAGATACCCGCTCACTTAAGTTTTCTACCAATTTTGGCAAATCACTTTTATTGGCTTTTAGAAGCCGAATTCGCTCTACCAGGGATTCTCTAAAAGAAATTTCTCCTTTCATTCCCTTATCGGTTAAAGCTTCTACTTCAGCAAGGTTTTTTTGCTTATCGGGATCGTTGGCCAGGGATATTTCTCCCAAAACATCCAGGGCTTCTACCTGGGTAAATGTACTGTCAAAATCTATTACAAAGTGCTTGTTCTCACTCATATTTAAGGTACTCTAAAATGAAGCCTAAAACTACTATTTTTAGCAATCTTAGCGTACCAATTTTAGTAAAAATACACGGTCAAAATTTTGGCTATGGTAATATTTTCAACAATTCATAAAATGAGCTGCTATAAAATACAGAGCTTATAAAAACCCACTGAAATTAGTAGTTAAAAATGAAATTTCTTCGGTTTTTTAAATGAAAAATCTTTTAGAAAAACTTAAAATCAGAACTCAAACAACCTCTCTAAAACAAAAATGCCTTTACTAAACGGAAATCTCCGCAGTAAAGGCATTTCTAAAAAATTAAAAAATTCTCTTATTCCACGATAAATTTACCTTTCATCACAGAATAGTGACCTGGGAAGCTACAAATAAAATCATATTCACCCGCTTCAGGAGCTTCAAATTCTATAGTTACTTCTTCTCCGCCACCAATCATTTTAGTGTGGGCAATAACCGCATCAGTTCCTTCAGGAATATAATCGTTATCCTTAGCCTGTACAGCTTTCTGTCCAAATTCGTTAATTACGGTACCTTGAGTTAACAATACCCAGTTATGGCCCATTACGGTTTTTTCCATCTCACCAACGTGTTTTAAAGTAATTCTAACGGTTTGCCCGGCCTTTACTTTAATCTCGTCTTTATTAAAACGCATTTGGTCATTTCCTTCAATAGTCACCTCAACCACATCTTCGTCTGAAGAATTCATTTCTGAAGCAGACTTATCTGTTGCGGCTTCAGTTTGAGACTGTGGGCTGGTACCATCTCCAATAGTGATTTTATCCTCTTTTTCCTCTTTTTTATCTCCGCAGGCAATCATTGCTACGGCTCCTAAAATCAATACAGTTTTGCTTAAAAATTTCATATTTACTTATTTATAGTTTGTAATTAGTTATTTACAATATCAAAGATAAATTATTTTTAATTGCTAATGTATTTAAGCCTTAATTTTTCATAATTCAGGGAATTTATAAATGTTCTATAGCAGCCAATTTTCCCAAAATCCTTACCTTCATAGATTAGAAATAAAACCACACAAAATGAAAAAAGACATTATAAAAGGCCTGGGGATTTTTGCGCTGGTCGCAGGCTTTCAAGCTAATTCCCAGGAACAAAACCCCAAACAGAATATGGATAACATTTTACTTGCTGAATGGACTGGCCCTTATGCCGGCGTTCCCGCTTTTGATAAAATGCAGGTAGAACTTGTAAAACCCGCAATGCTTAAAGCGATGGATGCGCATCTTGCTGAAATCGAAAAAATTACCCAAAATACTGAACCGGCAACTTTTGAAAATACTATTGTGCCTTTTGAAGATTCTGGCGATCTTTTAAACAGGGTATTTACTTATTACGGCATATTTAGCAGCAATGTTTCCAGTCCTGAATTTAGGGAAATACAGCGCGAACTTTCTCCGGAAATTTCTGAATACAGCTCAAAAATTTCTCAAAACACAGAACTATTCGAAAGGATTAAAACCGTTTATGAGAATTCTCAGGAAAATCCGCTACCGGCTCCAGAGCAACGCGTAATTGACCTTATTTATGAAGAATTTGCCATGGAAGGCGCCAATTTAAATGAAGAAGATAAAGAGCGTTATGCTGAGATAAACAAAGAGCTATCTGAACTTTATACCAAATTCTCTAATAATGTGCTCGCAGAAGAAGAAAACTATATTGTTTATTTAACCGAAGATCAACTTAGCGGCCTTCCGGAATCTTATGTGAAAGCTGCAGCCAGCACGGCTGAAGCCAATGGGGAAAGCGGAAAATATGCCGTAACCAACACCCGTTCTTCTATGGATCCTTTTTTAACGTATTCAGATGAAAGAGAATTACGTGAAAAAGTATGGCGAAATTATTATTCCCGTGGTGATAATGATGATGAGTTTGATAATAATGAAGTGATTAAAAAAATCCTGAAACTGCGGGACGAACGTGTAGAATTGCTAGGCTACGATAATTTTGCCCAATGGCGTTTACAAAACCGAATGGCCAAAAATCCGGAAAACGCGATGGAACTTATGAAAGCTGTTTGGCCGGCTGCAATTGCCCGCGTTGAAGAAGAGGTTGAAGATATGCAGGCCGTTGCAGATCGTGAAGGTGCCAATATTACTATTGATTCCTGGGATTATCGTTATTATGCAGAAAAAGTAAGAAAAGAAAAATATGATCTTGATAGTGAAGAAGTAAAACAATACCTGGAATTAGGTAATCTTACCCAGGCTTTATTCTTTACCGCAGGCGAACTTTTTAATTTCGATTTTAAACCGGTAGAAGAAGGCAGTGTTCCTGTTTTTCATGAAGATGTAAAAGTTTGGGAAGTAAGCGATAAAGATTCAGGTGAACTTATTGGGCTTTGGTATTTAGATCCTTTTGCGCGTCCCGGAAAACGTTCAGGTGCCTGGGCAACTACCTATAGAAGTTATTCTGAATTAGAAGGTGCAAAACCGGTTTTAGCTTCTAATAATTCTAACTTTATAAAACCGGCGCCGGGAGAACCTGTTTTAGTTTCCTGGGATGATGCCGAAACTTTTTTCCACGAATTTGGCCACGCACTACACTTTTTGGCGGCAGATATTAAATATCCAACCCTAAACAGCGGTGTTCGTGACTATACCGAATTCCAATCGCAATTATTAGAGCGTTGGTTATCTACAGATAAAGTGATAAACCGTTATTTAAAACATCACGAAACGGGAGAAGTAATTCCTGATGAACTGGTAGCTAAAATCAAAAAAGCGGCAACCTTTAACCAGGGATTCGCCACTACCGAATTTTTAGCTTCGGCTTTAATGGATATGAAATACCATACCACAGATCCTGATAAAATTGAACCGAGAAAATTTGAAAAAGAAACACTGGACGAATTAGGGATGCCAGATGAAATTGTGATGCGTCACCGTTCTCCACATTTTGGACACGTATTTTCAGGGGAAGGTTATGCAACCGGATATTACGGCTATTTATGGGCAGATGTATTAACCTCTGACGCTGCGGAAGCTTTTGCTGAATCTCCCGGAGGATTCTACGATGTGAATATGGCAGAAAAACTGGTGAAATATCTGTTTGCGCCAAGAAACGCAATGGATCCCGCTGAAGCTTATCGAAAATTTAGAGGTCGTGATGCTGAAATTGATGCGCTAATGCGGGACCGTGGCTTCCCGGTACCTGAAGATGCAGAAGAATAGATTTTATAAAATAATTCAACAAAAAAAGCCATCAGCGAATAACTGATGGCTTTTTATATTACTTTGACCCGTCCTAAAATAAGTTGACAACAAATCGACTTATTTATGAAATCATCAACAAACAAAACAGTTAAGCGGACCCAGCGGGATTACAATTTGGGCTTTAAATTAGCAGTAATTTCTC
>Ga0098069_100355_pt1 | contig 21429 bp, 18 predicted proteins | sample 27_taG_FD_92584 | JGI IMG/M metagenome (GOLD analysis project Ga0098069, IMG submission 92584) | Marine viral communities from Cariaco Basin, Caribbean Sea - 27_WHOI_OMZ | ecosystem: Environmental > Aquatic > Marine > Oceanic | place: Caribbean Sea: Cariaco Basin | collected 2014-11-09
AATGCACTGGGAAAAATGGCCCCCGTAGCATACGCAAAAACTCATTCTCCTGGCGGTACCGCCAGGAGAATGAAAAATGATATTTTTGGACAATCAAGCAGTTCTAATTAGGGGAAGCTTACATCCTCTCGAACTAGCCGAGTCAATTAAAGCACTTATCCAGGCTAAAAAAATTAATGGCGGATCCGAAAAAGAAGTATTTGATTTTTTTCAGCAACTATTAGATTTACCTTTTGACAAGCGTGAAAAACTTCAATCTATAAGAAAACGTTCCACAGACTTAACACCCTTAATTCACGAGCTGGAATTCCATTTGAAACAATGGATCAACCGATCTTAAGTTAAGAAAAAGTTAAAGTTACAACGTACTAACGACATAGTATGCCAATGGTATGCCATTAGATTTTATTGATTTGCATTGTAAACCAAAAAAACACAATGTAATGAAAAAAGTTATCCAACTTCACCAGACTACTCCTGAAGAATTAGTAAACGTTATTCTACTTGGAGTGAAGAAAGAAATTGAAATCCTTAAAAAAGAATTTCGCCCAAAGGAACCGGAAGAATACCTCACAAGAACTGAAGTTTCTAAAATGCTTAAAATTGACCTTTCAACTGTACACCACTGGACCAAACGGGGCAAACTGAAACCATATGGATTGGGACGACGTGTGTATTATAAGCGAAGCGAAATTGAACAGGCACTTATAGATTTAAGCCCGATCCATTAAAATGGATTTTTCAATCCACTCATAAATTTTATTCCTATGAACGGATACGAATTTTCAAGGGCGTGGTTTGATTTCAGTTTTAATCATCCCAACAAAGTTAAACCCGTACATACCGCTATTTACTTTTTTGCTATAGAACGCTGCAATAGGTTAGGTTGGAAAGAAAACTTTGGTTTTCCAACCGACCTGGCAATGGAAGCTTTGGGAATTAGGAATTATAAAACTTATATCCGCGCGCTTGAAGACCTGGTTGACTGGGAATTTATTAAATGGGTCCAGAAAAGCAAAAACCAATATACCTCCAACATTATTGCTTTGGTAAAAAATACCAATGCACCGCCTAAAGCATTGGACAGAGCATTGCACACAGCAGTGTCTGAGCAATGCTCAAAGCAAGTCAGAAGCATTGCGAGTATAGATAAACAATTAAACCTTAAACTAAAAAACCTTAAAGCTTTAAATAAAAAAGAATTTCTAAAAGTCGATAAATCTGAAATTCCAGAAAACTATCTGGGCTATTTCAACTGGGCATTTAAATTTCAGCAACTCTTTTTAAAAAATTTAAAAAATAAAGGCGCACCAACAAAAAAATTAGACCAGGCCGGATTCGAGGATTGTTTGACACCAATTCGGTTAATGCTGGAAAAAGATGGTGTTTCAGAAGAACAACTTCAGGTTGCTTATGAGTTGCTAAATGGTTCTGAAGAATTCTGGAAAGGAATAATCCTAAGCACCCACAAACTCAGGGAGAAAATTGGGCAGTTAATTGCTCAAGGAAATAAGCCGATGAGACTTAAAACAATGGACTTACAGGTTCAGCATAAAATTCAGAGTTATGACTAGCACCCAGTTTCCAGATATAATATCAAAGTCAGTTGTAAAAAATAGGCAACCTGACTTTAAACGAACTCTGGTTAGCAAACAAGTGTTTTGGATTTTATTTCGCACTCAGTATCCCGAATTCCAAATAACACAAGAAAACCAACACGTATTGTTCAGCATTTTCCGGTATTTCCTACAACAGCCTAATTTTAATGAGTTTGGTATCATAAAAAATAAACCAGGACTTGACAAAGGATTGTTGGTGTATGGAGGTTACGGCGTAGGAAAATCCACGCTTTTTGATGCCATCCATAACATTGGTAGAATAATTCTGAAGCAAACCCGAAGCACACAACTTTGGTTCCCCCAGATTTCGACAGTTCATTTACTGACCCGGTATTACGAATCGCAACAGAATAAAAACAGCAATTTCAAACTGGAAGATTATTACCGCGGAAAACTGTACCTGGATGATGTGGGTAAAGAAAACAAGGCTTATAACCGGGAAGAGATTATCGGAAAATTGCTTTATGAAAGACACCGGCGAAGATTAAAAACTTTTGTGACTACCAATGAAAACCCCTCAGCAATATCGGCCCGGTATGGACATCATATTGGAGACCGGTTGCCTGAAATGTTCAATATCATTAAATGGGAAGGTAGAAGTTGGCGAGAATGATTAGTACTCAAAAGTCCTCACCACATTTTCCACGCTTCCGCTAAAAAGCTACAGCTTAGGAAAAAGAGGTTCGTTTAAAAAGTGGCTTCGGAAGTAAGCCAAAAAAAGAGTTTTGATAGCCTAATTTTAGAAGCTCAAATAGGAAATGAATCACGAAATAAGATTACAGTTATTAACTTTTTTGACTTACCTCCTCAAGAGATTTTAGCTCTAAAGGAATCAAAGAGAAGGTAGTTAAAACTGAATTTTAGAAAATTTAAAGGAGTTTCAAGGCTGATCATTAAACACATGATTTTAGCGATTTAGTGATGTGAAAAAGCTATTTAAATTTTAGAAGCGAAGCGGATGGAATTTGAATAGCAAGAGGGTAACCTGCTAAAGCAAGGTTGTATTATTCAAATTACTGTTTTTCAGGTGGTTAAAAAATTAAAAGAGACAAAAATATCCACCCAGGTGGATATATCTAGCTGGAAGGCCCTGTAAAATTAAGATAGCTGTAGCCAGTAAATATTAAAATAGTATCCATAAATGACAAAATCAAGGCTTCAATTGAAAGCGAGTACAGCAAAAAGATTCCGGGAGTTTTCTAAAAAGAACAATAGTAACCAGTCCGAAACTTTAGACCTGATTCTCGACTTTTTTGAGAAAAATAATCTCTCTCCTTTTGAGACTTTAGTTCCTTCAAAAGTGAGCCTTGAACAACTTATTAAAAAAAGAATAAATGCAGTAATCGCCCTTTTGAAGGATATGGAAAAGAATAAAATAAACCCAACTTTAGCCATTTTACAATCCCTAATAGAAGCTGCAGATCCCAAAAATAATTACGAGAATCGGAAAAGAGATTACGAAGAAGACGATACACATCCTGATTTTTATAAATAAGAACAATGATTCTTAGTTTGCGGCTAATGCTGTTAAATAGATCAAATAAAAGAACCACAATCCAATGCGCCCTATGCTGTTTTTACTTAACGCTTAACTTCCCGTACACTATAAAAACAGCACAGGATCCGGCGCAAGGTTATGGTAGATATGGGGCAAAAGACAGAATAAACCTAATTACTTGGTTTATTATAATACACATATTAACATTTTTAGCTATATTTGTTTACTATAACATACATTATGCTCGAACTCGTCACTATAAAGCAAACCAAAGAAGAACTAGGTAAATGGTGCAAACTTCAGAGAGGTCGTTTTGAATTAAGCCAGCAAGAATTGGCTGATCAACTGGGAATATCTCGATATACTATTCAAAAATTTGAAAGTGGTAAAAATTCAACAATTGATACCATTTTAAAAATTGCCCACCATTTCGATGATTTGGAGAAGTTTTATAATGGTGTAAAAGCTTATAATGAAAAAAATACTAATAGCTCCTTATATTAACCATTATGGCTAAAAATACTATCCTAAATGTAAAACTATTTGATTATGAGGTTGGAAAGTTAGGTTACGATTTGGATCAACGAAAAAGTTTCTTTCAGTATAATCCTGAATTTTTAGAAACCAATGAATTGCTGAACATTTTTCCATATATCATTAAACGAATAAAACCTGTACAGGTATTCTCTGAATTTGAAGGAAATACTTTTAAAGGACTTCCTCCCGCCATAGCTGATTCCCTTCCAGATATGTTTGGAAATATCATTTTTAAGGAATGGTTTGAAGCCAATAATAAAGATAAAACTAAACTCACCCCACTGGAGCAGTTAACCTATGTAGCTAATCGTGGGATGGGTGCTTTGGAATATGAACCGGCACAAAATATTCCAAAAACTTCAGCAATTGACCTGGAAGAAATAATTGAAGTATTAAAAAAAGTAATTGATCAGAAAGAACAGACATCAGAAAAGAATTTTGATAACCTGGCTTTACTAAATATTTTCAAAATGGGTACCTCTGCCGGTGGTGCCAGACCAAAACTTTTAATTTCAGAAAACATTGAAACAGGAGAGATTATTCCGGGAGATATTGTTTCCTCTAGAGATTACAAACATTACCTGGTAAAGCTTTCTTTAAACGAACGTAAATACAATAAAGAAGTTATAGAATATGCTTACTATAAGATGGCTACCGCTGCAGGAATAACAATGATGCCTTCTAAATTGATTAACGATAAACATTTCACTACGCTTAGGTACGATAGGCAAAATGGAACAAAGCAACACGTTTTAACCGCAAGCGGTTTGACAGGATGGGACTTCCAAAAACCAGATAACTCATCTTATGAAAATCTTTTCAAATTAGCACTGGATTTAAAAGTACCATACAATGAGATTCAGGAAATTTTTAAGCGAATGGTTTTCAATCTGGTCTTTGCTAATATTGATGATCATCTAAAAAATCATTCTTTTATATATGATAAGAATTCTGACAAATGGAACCTCGCTCCTGCTTACGACCTCACCTACCCATTAAACGTAGATTTCAATTATCATAAAATCAGTCGTGCGCTGTCTATTAATAATAAACGTGATAACATCCAGCTAAAGGATTTACTTGGATTAGCAGAAGAATTTTCCGTGAAAAACCCGAAAGGAATTATTGAGAAAGTTCAGGAGCAGATTTCTGAATGGCCGCGAATATCAGAAGAGCTTAATATTCCTGCTTACATTGTAGAAAAAATCTCCAAAGACTTCAAAATCTTTATTTAACTACGGGTTTTCCCTTATTTTTTATAGGAAATCATAATTATTTTCAGTAATTATGTTAATCTTATTTGGCCTACCCTACTATTCCAAAAAATGAAAGCGACCCGTTAAGGCCGCTTTAAATGTTTTCACAACGGAGTAATCCTTATTGTATTATTATTCAACAAATTGATTCTAAAGGTGGTAAACCTTAGAAGTCTCTAACTAAAATATTAACATAAATACAATGCTTCAAACATTATTAAAAATAGGCGAATGGCAGAGCCAGGGGAAAAGTAAATGGGAATGGTTTCATCTATACAATTACTAAAATTATGCAAGACAGGGCAATAACAGATATTGGAAAATTAGAATTTAAGAAGAACTCAGACCTTAAGCCATATGAGCTTTTCACACAAGAACCCTATCCTAATAAAATTTGTAAGATGCTTTTGATTGAATTCCAGCAAAAGGATGGAGAAATATCCTTTAAAGGAATTGACGTGCAAAATGTAAATGAGCAAAACTATTCACGATACGCTTATCGTAAAGGTTCTGCGCGTGGTGGTGATATTACGTTCACAACCAAATTTGGTGATTTAGACAAAAAACTAAACACTCTTATTAATACCCAATTCCCAAACTTAATTGAACTATCTGAAACAGAAGAAATAGAAAATGTTGGCTTTTTCAAAGACTGGAAAAACTCGTTTATTGAGAATTACGATCAGCTTAAGGAAGAATTGCAAAAAGCATATGACAATCAAGAAAAACAGGATAAGCTCAATAGCGCATTTACTCTAACCATTGACGTAGATGGTAAAAGAAAGCTATTATCTGATTTTAATTCAGTACAGCAATTAATTGCCAAAAATGGAATAGAAGGAAATTACAAAAAATATGGAGTTACTTCTAAGGGCGAATATAAAGAGTGTAGCGTATGTCATAAATCTAAACCGGAAGTTTATGGTTTTGGCTCTCCCTTTAAATATAGCACAGTAGATAAAACAGGAACAGTGAGCGGGTTCTTTAATCAGAAAAACAACTGGATAAATTATCCTATTTGTGAAACTTGTGCGATTGAAATGGAATTGGGAAAAAACTACATCACGAAATACCTTACAAAATATTTTTTTGGTAAAAGTTACTTCTTAATTCCCAAAGCAGTTCTCCCTAACGATACCGAATCACTGAATAATGCTTTAAGCCTTTTTAATGAAATTGATTATCAAATAAAAAACAGTGAATCTATTTCCTCTTCTGAAGATTTTTTGATGGAAAGAATTGGAGACATCAATAACAATGTATTCACATTAAACCTTCTTTTTTTTGAAGAAAACCCTACCACGAAAGCAATTAAAATAAAGATGATGCTGGAAGAAATCCCTCCATCACGGTTTCGGAAATTGTTTATTGAAGTTCCGAAAATAGTAAATAAGAATCCCCTTTTTAAGGATATCGATTATCACTACAAGAAGAAGCAAAAACAAAACTTGCGATTTAGTTTTAGATTAATCAAACAATTCTTCGAGGATAATTTCTATGAAATGACCTATAAAATATTTATGGGTAGAAAAATAAATGAAAAGGAATTGCATAAACGCTTTATGAAAGTTATACGGGCAAATTATATTAAAAAGGCAAATAACGAAGGTTTTGTTGAAAGGGGGGATTTATTAATTGCGAAGTGCTATTTACTCCAAAACTATTTTTCAGAACTCAATCTAATTAATTATGAAAACTAAATATTAGAACTATGGTAACCGAAGAAGAAAAAGAAGAAATCAGTAAAAAAGTTTCATTCGATTTTGAAAAGCTTAAAGGCTTCATATCAGAAAACGAAGATTTTGTAAAAAAAGATGCATCAGCAGGAATTTTCAGCCTTGGTGTGCTCGTTCATTTGGTTTTTAGTATGCAACAAGCCAACCTAGGCAGTACACCTTTTGAGAAAAAACTAAAGGGATTGCATATTGCATCGAGAGATGTTGAGCGAATTTATACAGAGGCAGTAGAAAAGATAAATCAATATTCCTATCAGAATACCTATAAAGACCTTCGTGAATTTATCGCCGATAAGTTAAGTACTCATAAAAAGGAGATCGAAAAAATGTCTAATCAGGAAATCTCATTCAATTTTGTATGTGGACTTGAATTAGGAAGAAAATTTAAATCTTAATAACCAATCAGAAAAACAGTAATAATGGAAGAAATTAAAAACCGATCAGAAATCTTATTTCTATATGAAATAGAAAATGCAAATCCCAATGGCGATCCCTTAAATGAAAACCGTCCAAGATTTGATACAGAAGAAAATAAAGTACTCGTTTCAGATGTACGCCTAAAGAGAACAATTAGAGATTATTGGTTTGAATACAAAGGCTTTAATGGCTCTAATGGCAAAGATATTTTCGTAAGAGAAACGAAATATTCTGATGGTAAAGAAGAATATATTTCATCTGGTTCACGAAGGGCTGAATTGTTCAAAGAAAGTAGTGACAAAGTATTAGAAACTTGTATTGATGTTCGGGTTTTTGGAGGTGTTTTGCCAATCAAAAAGGACACGTTTACTTATACTGGACCTGTACAATTTCAAATGGGTAAATCATTGCATCAAACGGAAATTATTACGGAACAAGGAACAGGTGCTTTTGCTTCAGGGGATAAAAAGAAACAAACTACATTTAGAACAGAATATAAAATTCCGTACTCACTTATTGGTTTCAATGGAATTGTAAATGAAAAAGCTGCACAATATACCAAAATGACCGAAGAAGACCGGAAATTATTACTAGAAGGTATTTGGAATGGAACAAAAAACCTCATTTCACGTTCTAAATTTGGCCAGAATCCTTTATTGCTTTTTACCGTAAACTATAAGGAACCGTATTATATCGGAGGTTTGAGACAGCGTTTAAAAATTCACTCCGAAAAAAGTGATTTACAAATAAGAAATACCGAAGATTATAAAGTAGATCTTACAGGACTGCTGAAAGAAATTAAGGCACAATCTGATAAAATCACTTCTGTAGAGGTTCAGGTTGATAGTCGCTTAGAATTTTTGAACAATGGTGAAGCCTATTCTTTAGAAAACAAAACATACCAGGTAAATGATTTCTAAAACAGCACTCATATTCGATATTTCTGGGGAATATGGACATTTTAGAAAATTCAATACCACGACTTCTCCGTTAACTTATAGTATTCCAACACCATCTTCCATTTTTGGACTTTTAGGAGCAGTTTTGGGTATAGAGCGAGAAGATTCTCACAATAAAATAGGAGAAAAAAAAGAGCATTTAAGAGATGTTTTCTCCAGTAAAAATGCTTCTGTTGCAGTTAGACCACTTTCAGAAATAAAGAAGGTAAATATCGGCTTTAATCTTTTAGATACAGGCTCTTACAAATCGTTCTTTAATGTGACAAATAGAACTCAAATTGAGTATGAAATTTTAAAAGATCCGAAGTTCAGAATTTATTTGAGCTGGGATCATAGATTAAAAGAGGAGTTGACTGAACGCTTAAAAAACAAGAGATTTCATTTTAATCCTTATTTGGGCATTAGCCAAATGACTGCTGATCTGGAATTTGTAGAAGAAAAAGAGTTAATTGAAATTTCTGAAATGGATTATGTTGATTTTAATACGGCTATCAACCTTTCGGAAGTACAATCGGAAAAAGCTCCTATTGATATTGATTTTATAAAAGAAAGAACTTTTCAGGTTGAAACCTTTCCGCTGGATATGCAAATTGATAGAACAATTAAACGTTACGGAGAAATTTTAGTTGAAATGAATGGCGATACTGTAAGGGCAATTCCCAATAAAAATTCCTTTACTATTGAAAATGAAGGAAACATACAATTCCTATGAAAACTATCGAATCACATCCGGGAATTCCGTTGGTCAATCATCTTTCAGAAGTTGCAAAAAACTGCTTAAAGATTGCCAATGAGAATACTACAGATTTTGGTTTCGATAGAAAAATAAAAGCCGATTTGCTTTTTATTTGCGGCTTTTATCACGATTCAGGGAAGGCTACTTCTTATTTTCAAAATTACCTGAAAAATCCGGACAAACCCCATAATAGTTTAAAAAACCATTCTCTTCCTTCGGCTGTTTTTGTTCTCTACGTTGCCCAAAAATACTTAAGAGAAAGTGGACTTACTAAAGATGAGAAGTTTTTGTTAAGTGTGATTTGCTTTATTGTAGTAAGAAGACATCACGGTAATCTTGGCAACTTTAATATTGAATTAGGCATTGACCATTTTAAGGAGGATTTAGAGAAGCAATTTAAATCAATAGACAAAGAAGCTATTCAAGAAATCATCCAAATAGGAAATGAAAAACTTGAAATTTCTGTGGACTGGAGTAATTTCGTCAATTGGTTTGAAGATGACGAATTTAGTAAAGAAACACGTCTTGAACTCATCGCATTTTACAATCTCAATTTTCAGAAAAAATGGGAAAATCCTAAAAAATCTAAAACATATTATCTTTTCTTATGGATGTTTGGAGCCTTATTATTCTCCGACAAATCTGATGTTATACTCGCTGGAAAATTTCCAGAAATTCAAAATCTGAATTTAAATTACTTAACTGAATTTCGGGAAGATAAAGGGTTTAATAAGTCATCAACGGCTATAAATAATCTTAAAAATGAAGCATATTTTTCTGTCTTAAAATCTTTAGAAAATCAATTTGAAACTTCAAAACATTTCTATTCCATTACATTACCTACGGGTTTGGGGAAAACACTCACCTCTCTTGGAGCTTCATTGAAATTAAAGGAATTAGCAAAACTAAAGGAAGGGAAAATTATAATAGCCATTCCATTTACCAGCATTATCGATCAAAATTATGAAGTTTATCGCGAGGTATTCAATGATCCTGATAACTCACTGCTTTTAAAACATCACCATTTAGCTGAACCCAAATATAAAGAAAGTGAAGATGCTGTTCGCGATTCGCAAGAAAGTCAATATTTAATAGAAACCTGGCAGAGTTCTGTGGTAGTAACCACATTTGTACAGCTATTAGAATGCCTAATTACCAACAACAAAACTAAGCTACTTAAATTTTCCGCTTTATCTAATTCAGTAATTATTTTAGATGAAGTTCAACAAATTCCACATCCAATTTGGGAAGTTATTCGCCAAGCTTTTTTCTCAATAGCAGAACATTTGAACTGCTATATTATTTTAATGTCTGCCACACAACCTCTAATTTTTAAGCCTGAAGAAGAAATCACAGAATTGGTAGAGAATTATCAACGTTACTTCTCATTCTTCAATCGAACAAGACTTGTAAATAAAACAAAGAAAAGTATTCCATTAGATGAATTTACTGAAGCCATCCTTGAATATTGTCTAGATAATCCAAAGAAAGATGTTTTAATCATTTTGAACACAAAAAAGACAACACTTGAAACCTACCGGAATATTTATAAAAGTTTAGACAAAGAAGAAAATGAGATTTTTTATTTAACAACCTTAATCACTCCTTTTGAAAGAAAAAAAATCATCGATAAAATAAAAACAGAAAAAAATGGTAAACGGAAAATAATTGTTAGTACGCAACTGGTCGAAGCAGGCGTCGACATTTCCGTAGATACAGTTTTCAGGGCACTTGCCCCTTTAGATTCTATTATTCAGGCAGCGGGAAGAGCCAACAGGTATGATGAAAAGGACGGTGTAAGTGAAGTTTATCTTTATAAAATTGAAGAATTAGAAAAAGTGACTGGTTTTATCTATGGCGCTGATTTAATTAAGAAAACAGAAAATGTTTTAAAAAATTATGACGCCATTGAAGAAAAGGAATATTTGCAATTAATACAGAACTATTTTGAGCAAGTAAAAGACCTTTCAGTCTATTCTGAAAACAAATACCTCAAAAGCTTATTAGCTTTAAATTTTGAAGAAACAGGAAATTTTCAGCTCATTGAAGATACAAAAGTAGAATCCATTTTTATTGGCTTGAATGAAAACGCAAAAGAAGTCTGGAGAAAATTTTTAGAAATTAAAGAAGATGAGAAATTAGATATTTTTGAAAAGAAAAAAGCTTTTGCTTCAATTAAAGCGGAATTCTATGATTACGTATTAAATATCAATATTCCCTATGACGCTGAAGATATTGGACTTCCCTTTGAACCTACATTAGGATTCTATTATGTGGATCTAGAAAGTCAAACCGTCCCAATATATAATTGTAATACAGATTTTACTTCAAATAGGGAAGGATATGTTTTTGAAGGGATAAACACCTTAATTTTTTAATAATCCACTAAAACAAGGAATAAAATGACTACAACCGCAACCACACAAGAACTTCAAGTTTGCCGTATTAAATTCCCGGAAATAAAACTGCAAACCAGAGACGCCCATAAACTTCGGGGTTATTTTGGAAATCTGTTTAAAGAGCACTCCCCTATGCTACACAATCATTATGAGGATGGTCGTTTCCGATATAAATATCCCAGCATTCAATATAAAGTCATCAATAACATACCCACTTTAATTGGGATTGAAGAAGGAGCTGAATTATTACCAAGTCTATTTTTAAAAATAAAAGAACTGGATATTAATGGGCAAAAATTCAGAATCAACGCTAAAAATATTGCTCTTACAAACGAAAAAACAGGATATAGTAGTAGCCTGCAAGAATATCAGTTTAAAACCCTTTGGATGGGGCTTAACCAAACCAATTATACCAAATATCATAAATTGGAAAGCGAAGTAGAAAAACAGGAGATGCTGAATGCCATTTTAGTAGGACATATTTTAAGCTTTTTTAGAAATACCGGGGTGGAATTAAATGCCAATGAACGTTTAATGGCAAAAGTAAATGTAGAAGAAAAAAGCACGCAATTTAAAGAAAACAAGATGATTGCCTTTTCGGGAAGTTTTATTGTCAATGCTTTGCTTCCCGATGAAATAGGATTAGGAAAATCGGTTTCCAGAGGATTTGGGACTATAAAACGAAGCTAAATGCAAATCTTTATCAATACCTATGGAACCTATTTACACGTAAAGGATGATATGTTCCAGATTAAAATTCGGGAAGATAAATCGCAACCGGTAAAAGTAAACCATATTGCTGCACATAAAATCACCTCTTTTATAATGAGCAAAGGAGCTGCACTCAGTACCGATGCCATTGCCCTGGCTTTAAAACATAATATAGATATTGTAGTTGTAGAAAATGATGGGCACCCCATGGGCCGTTTCTGGCATAGTAAACTGGGAAGTACCACTAAAATAAGAAAAGAACAATTAAAAGCTTCCTTAGACAATAAGGCTGTAACATGGATTAAACTGTGGCTAGGGAATAAATTGGAAAACCAGTCCGATTTTTTACAGGATCTCAAAAAACACCGTTCAAATTTACATGAGTTTCTGGATACTAAAACCGAGGCTATATTGAATTTCCGACGGAAAATTTTAGAAAGCGAAGCAAAAGAAATGAATGAAGTAGCCGAATCCTTTAGAGGTTGGGAAGGTTCTGCCGGGAGGCATTATTTTGAAGCCCTTTCCACATGTATGCCAGAAGTCTTCGCATTTAAGGGCAGAAGCTTTCGCCCTGCACAAGATGAATTTAACGCTATGCTTAATTATGCCTATGGTATTTTATACAGTCGTATAGAACGGGCATTAATGCTCGCCGGGTTAGATCCTTTCGTGGGTTTTATGCACCGGGACGATTATAATTCTAAAAGCCTGGTTTTCGACTTTATAGAACCCTATCGTATTTATGCAGATCGATTTGTATTCAGGCTATTTACTGGAAAGAAAATCAACAAAAATTATTTTTCAGAATTCACCGGAGGTTTTTCGCTAAATGAAGAGGGAAAAGTATTTTTCGTGGCGCCCTATCTTGATTATCTGGATAGTGAGAAAATACGCTACAAAGGCAGGTTGCAAACACGATTAAATGCGGTGCAGTTGGAAGCGCATCGTTTTGCCAATAGTTTAATTGAATAAAAATAGACTTATGATTATTTGGGTTTTATATGATATTAAAAATGACAGTGCAAGAAACTTTGTTTCCAAAGCTTGCAAGCACGCCGGTCTATATCGTGTACAATATTCCTGCTTTTTGGGCACCTTAAACTCAAATGAAAAAGATAGCCTGGAACTGCAAATAGAGAAAGTGATTAATGAAGATACCGATAAGATTTATATTTTTAGGATGAACAAAGAGCAGTTAAAGGAATGTACCATGATGGGGCAGGCCTTTGATGAAAAACTGGTTACCGACGAAGTAAAAGCACTGTTTTTCTAATGCAAAGTTTTTATCCGTCCCAAATAATTGAATACCTGTATTGCCCACGCTATACCTATTTCGAGTATGTACTTCGAATTCCTCAGTACGAAGAAAAATTCTATAAAGTCAATCGTGGCCGTGAAATCCATAATGAGAAATTAGAACGGAATAAGGAATATTTGCGCAAAAAAATTGGGGTGGACAATAAATGGATTGATCAATATTTGGGCATCGATGGGTTACGGGGAAAAGTGGATGAGGTCCTCGAACTAAATGATGGTTTTTATGCCCCCTTGGATTATAAATTTGCACTTTGGAAGGATAAAGTTTATGATACCTATAAACAGCAACTTTATTGTTATGCGGTGTTAATTGAAAAAACTTTTAATACCAGGGTAGAAAAAGGATTCTTGGTATATACGCGTAGCAAACATAAACTGGTTGAGGTTCCAATTCCGGTGGAAGCCAAGCAAGAAATCAAAACCAGTATGAAAAAAATGCTTGATATTATTGAACAAAACAAATTTCCTAAAGCCACTAAATTTAAGAAAAGATGTGTAAATTGTACCTACAGGAACATTTGTATTAAATAAGCGTTCCGGGTATAAATTTATTTTTAAACAACTTATTTTTTTGGCTCATGGCAGTAAGATCGGGACATAACGAATACGGAAACCATTTGAAATATATGGTTTTTATGTTCTTTGACGTATTGAAAAAACAGATATTAGAAGTTGAAGAAATTGCCAGAGGGTACATGATTAAAGGTTCTGGGCAACGTATCGTATTCCAGACCATTCCAATTAGAAACTAGGATTGAAACCCCAATACCAGGGATAACAAAAAATATTCACTTATATTCCAGACCATTCCAATTAGAAACTAGGATTGAAACAGTAGGTGCGGGCGTAAGGCGAGGAAGGTGAGACGACTATTCCAGACCATTCCAATTAGAAACTAGGATTGAAACAAAAACGGTCACGACAATTTAAAATATAGACGTGCATTCCAGACCATTCCAATTAGAAACTAGGATTGAAACACGGAAACCATAGGCAATGATCAGCTTTCCCCAGAATATTCCAGACCATTCCAATTAGAAACTAGGATTGAAACTTTGTTTATATGGAAAATAGTCCATACTATTGTAATAATTCCAGACCATTCCAATTAGAAACTAGGATTGAAACAAGCCTATCTCTCTTACGGTAACAATACTGTAAAGATATTCCAGACCATTCCAATTAGAAACTAGGATTGAAACGTTGATAAAATAGACAACTCAGAAAAAGGAATTTTCAGATTCCAGACCATTCCAATTAGAAACTAGGATTGAAACTGAACTCAAAAGCTTAAAGAAAGAGCTTACACACAGAATTCCAGACCATTCCAATTAGAAACTAGGATTGAAACATCCTGGGAAATATTGGAATTGGAAAAACTCATTTAATTCCAGACCATTCCAATTAGAAACTAGGATTGAAACAAACATCGTTAATTAACTTACCTGAGGAAACAGCATATTCCAGACCATTCCAATTAGAAACTAGGATTGAAACACATACGATCTGAGTTATCTACTTGGGTCAATAATATTCCAGACCATTCCAATTAGAAACTAGGATTGAAACTCGAAATTGGGATCTTCAACATATGGAGGACTGAATAATTCCAGACCATTCCAATTAGAAACTAGGATTGAAACCCCAATACCAGGGATAACAAAAAATATTCACTTATAATTCCAGACCATTCCAATTAGAAACTAGGATTGAAACTTGGAACAGATATTTGAAAGGCATTTTGTGGATCTATTCCAGACCATTCCAATTAGAAACTAGGATTGAAACGAAATCGACTTTTCAGCCCAGATTAGAATTTTGGAAATTCCAGACCATTCCAATTAGAAACTAGGATTGAAACATTCTCCATTTTCCAAATAACTATAATCGATTTTAAATTCCAGACCATTCCAATTAGAAACTAGGATTGAAACACTTATGCCTTGGAGCGCGGTTGGGTTCCAGATAAGATTCCAGACCATTCCAATTAGAAACTAGGATTGAAACTTTTAAACTTGGTATTCTTCCCTAAAAAAACCAAGATTCCAGACCATTCCAATTAGAAACTAGGATTGAAACTTCTTCTTTCCGTGACCCGAAATCACTTCCAGATCTCATTCCAGACCATTCCAATTAGAAACTAGGATTGAAACTAAAAACAAGGCAAATAACTACCTCTTTCTATAATTATTCCAGACCATTCCAATTAGAAACTAGGATTGAAACATATCTCCTGCTCTTTCAGCTTGGCAGCTTACGAGTGATTCCAGACCATTCCAATTAGAAACTAGGATTGAAACCCATTTGAAGAAAGAAAGGTTTATGTGATGCTTTTGATTCCAGACCATTCCAATTAGAAACTAGGATTGAAACCTTTTTCAAATGTACATTAAGAAGTCCTTAACTTGTATTCCAGACCATTCCAATTAGAAACTAGGATTGAAACCTCATAATTTCTGAATTGTTAAGATTGATATTTTGAATTCCAGACCATTCCAATTAGAAACTAGGATTGAAACTTCTAAAATCTAACGCTGTTAGCACTTCTCACGGGAATTCCAGACCATTCCAATTAGAAACTAGGATTGAAACTCCTCTGTAATATTCATAACCATCCTCAGTCAAGGACATTCCAGACCATTCCAATTAGAAACTAGGATTGAAACAATATTCAGGTATAGCTGCTTCAAGAATTGGAATGTAATTCCAGACCATTCCAATTAGAAACTAGGATTGAAACTTAGTGTTACTTGATTTACGTGATTGATAAGCCTCATTCCAGACCATTCCAATTAGAAACTAGGATTGAAACTAGTACCGGGAAAGAACGGTATGATTATTTAAAAAGATTCCAGACCATTCCAATTAGAAACTAGGATTGAAACTGAAGCCGAAAAAAACATAGGTGAAATGCTTTGCCTATTCCAGACCATTCCAATTAGAAACTAGGATTGAAACCTTCAAGCTTTCGCTTAGTGGGATCAACTACCAGGATTCCAGACCATTCCAATTAGAAACTAGGATTGAAACTTGATGAGTTTTAAAGTATCGATGTGATCTTCATTGATTCCAGACCATTCCAATTAGAAACTAGGATTGAAACAGTTCCCGGATTCTTCTTGCGATAATAATCCGAAGATTCCAGACCATTCCAATTAGAAACTAGGATTGAAACTAGTACTTCGGGGGGTCAAGCTATATACGCAACTTTATTCCAGACCATTCCAATTAGAAACTAGGATTGAAACTTAGTTCTCCAAGAGTGGAAATGTATGTGAGTGATCTAATTCCAGACCATTCCAATTAGAAACTAGGATTGAAACTGTATTTTTCTATAAAATAAAGTAACATTCTTTCTGATTCCAGACCATTCCAATTAGAAACTAGGATTGAAACACCGCTCGTATTCTTCCGGGCTATTGGTGTATTCTTCCATTCCAGACCATTCCAATTAGAAACTAGGATTGAAACATAAATCGGGTAAAATTCTTGAATAAATCTCTTTGTTATTCCAGACCATTCCAATTAGAAACTAGGATTGAAACCCGATTTGGATTTCATATAATTGAGCGTGAATTTCATATTCCAGACCATTCCAATTAGAAACTAGGATTGAAACTAAACCTTCTACGTGTTACATTCGTGCCATTCTTTTGATTCCAGACCATTCCAATTAGAAACTAGGATTGAAACAATACCGGCCTTTAAAACTTGGAAATTATGGAAAAATTCCAGACCATTCCAATTAGAAACTAGGATTGAAACTTAAAACCTTCATTTCTTATCTCTGCCGAATCATAATTCCAGACCATTCCAATTAGAAACTAGGATTGAAACATCATAGAGTATTAGCACACAAATATCAAGATGAAAATTCCAGACCATTCCAATTAGAAACTAGGATTGAAACTAGGAGGACATACCGTAAATTTTTGGAGAGGTAGAATTCCAGACCATTCCAATTAGAAACTAGGATTGAAACATGTAAAATCCAACGGTATTGGTAGCCAGGTTTTCTATTCCAGACCATTCCAATTAGAAACTAGGATTGAAACTATAAAATAGTTATGAGTAAAAATAAATTAGGAATTATTCCAGACCATTCCAATTAGAAACTAGGATTGAAACAAACCTAAAGTCCTTAAAAGCGTGTGAACATCTAAAATTCCAGACCATTCCAATTAGAAACTAGGATTGAAACAGGCTGTAGGTAAAACTATAGATGGTAAGCGTGGTGATTCCAGACCATTCCAATTAGAAACTAGGATTGAAACCAAGGTGAATCTTCAGGATATACAGGAACACTTAAATTCCAGACCATTCCAATTAGAAACTAGGATTGAAACGCGGGAACTATCGCTTCTATAAATCCTTGGGCTATTATTCCAGACCATTCCAATTAGAAACTAGGATTGAAACATAGGGTGTATAATAATGTTCGAGGCCTTTCTGCCCATTCCAGACCATTCCAATTAGAAACTAGGATTGAAACCCTTTATCCGCAGTGTGCAGGGTAAAATCATAATTTATTCCAGACCATTCCAATTAGAAACTAGGATTGAAACTGCTAACACGGATGGTATTACATTAAAGGTGAAGAATTCCAGACCATTCCAATTAGAAACTAGGATTGAAACAAAGAAGTCAAAACTTTATTAAAATCGATTATAGTATTCCAGACCATTCCAATTAGAAACTAGGATTGAAACCAGTTGGAGAAGCAAAGAGAAATCGACAGCATTATTATTCCAGACCATTCCAATTAGAAACTAGGATTGAAACTGAACTCCGGTATTACCTAAAACCTTTTTAGGCTTTATTCCAGACCATTCCAATTAGAAACTAGGATTGAAACTCAGGGTATGTTAAAAAGAATCCTTCGGCTAAGAATATTCCAGACCATTCCAATTAGAAACTAGGATTGAAACTTAAATTCGATTTTCATTCCATTACTGGCTACACTTATTCCAGACCATTCCAATTAGAAACTAGGATTGAAACTAACGATGTAAATCTTCAAGACTACAATGGGGTATTAATTCCAGACCATTCCAATTAGAAACTAGGATTGAAACTTCCTGAAGGAGGAAGGTATTTTTACCGGTGGTGCTATTCCAGACCATTCCAATTAGAAACTAGGATTGAAACTTTAGATGGATCTCCAATAACATTAACAGATAATGAATTCCAGACCATTCCAATTAGAAACTAGGATTGAAACAAGTTTAGACCATTCTCAAAAAAGAACTCATCTGAATTCCAGACCATTCCAATTAGAAACTAGGATTGAAACAAACTTCAATCGAAATATCTCCATCAAATTCTTGAATTCCAGACCATTCCAATTAGAAACTAGGATTGAAACATAAATAATGCTAAAGTTCAATTAAATGCTTTTAAGATTCCAGACCATTCCAATTAGAAACTAGGATTGAAACACGGCTACGCCAATTCTTCCGGAGGGAACCAGTTCCTATTCCAGACCATTCCAATTAGAAACTAGGATTGAAACTTCCCTGGTCCAATACTCCATCTCAAATTTTTTCAAATTCCAGACCATTCCAATTAGAAACTAGGATTGAAACAAAAAGTTGCTTATCGGTTTGTTTTCACTGCTACTATTCCAGACCATTCCAATTAGAAACTAGGATTGAAACATAATGACTTTGTTCCAGCCGGTAATAAATACATCATTCCAGACCATTCCAATTAGAAACTAGGATTGAAACCATCAAAGGCGAGATAGGAAACCTTGAAGGCGTTGTATTCCAGACCATTCCAATTAGAAACTAGGATTGAAACTTGAGATCATCGAATTATCTAAAAATCAATATTCTTATTCCAGACCATTCCAATTAGAAACTAGGATTGAAACTACAGGCTACTGGATGAAGTGGGCGAACATTATATGATTCCAGACCATTCCAATTAGAAACTAGGATTGAAACAATGGAATGACAAAGACATAAAAGTTAGCGAGCTAGTATTCCAGACCATTCCAATTAGAAACTAGGATTGAAACAAATCCCTAACCCTTATGCTGTACAGGCTGCTTTTATTCCAGACCATTCCAATTAGAAACTAGGATTGAAACGAAACCGAACCAATTACAGGGGTTCCTTACGGGAATATTCCAGACCATTCCAATTAGAAACTAGGATTGAAACGCAGGTGGAATTGCAGGGGCATTCATAACCTTAGTAATTCCAGACCATTCCAATTAGAAACTAGGATTGAAACCCAAGTTCCAGAATGATAAGATGAAAGAACTGGAAGATTCCAGACCATTCCAATTAGAAACTAGGATTGAAACATGGAACTCAAAGTAATTGGCACCGGATCTAAAGGAAATTCCAGACCATTCCAATTAGAAACTAGGATTGAAACCAAAGAAATCCTTTCCGGGATCAAAAAAGACGATCAATTCCAGACCATTCCAATTAGAAACTAGGATTGAAACTTTATCGCGAATTAATAGATGAAAACAGCTCCCAGGAATTCCAGACCATTCCAATTAGAAACTAGGATTGAAACTAGATTTCCCGTACGTAACCACTAAAGCTAAGTGGGAATTCCAGACCATTCCAATTAGAAACTAGGATTGAAACAAGCTTCCTGTCTATTAAATTCGTCTCTTAATCTTTATTCCAGACCATTCCAATTAGAAACTAGGATTGAAACCCAATGCCGTGAAAGAAAAGCTGGCCAAAGATTTTTATTCCAGACCATTCCAATTAGAAACTAGGATTGAAACGAGTTTTTGAAGGCGGTAAAGTGTATTTCCGGTGGAATTCCAGACCATTCCAATTAGAAACTAGGATTGAAACTTGCCTTTGACTAATAAAACCGGCATCTAATTGACGTATTCCAGACCATTCCAATTAGAAACTAGGATTGAAACGCGGTTCTGCCCGTGCGGTTCTAGTGGTGAACATTATTCCAGACCATTCCAATTAGAAACTAGGATTGAAACCGCCCGATGCGCCCATTACAAGGGAAACTTTTGAAGATTCCAGACCATTCCAATTAGAAACTAGGATTGAAACACTGATCTTCTTTCATATCCCAAAAGGATTGCGGAGATTCCAGACCATTCCAATTAGAAACTAGGATTGAAACACAGGACCACCTTCAGGTTTTTCCATTAGTAAGCGTAATTCCAGACCATTCCAATTAGAAACTAGGATTGAAACCCGCCTTCAAAAACTCGAAATAGCGTGTAATTCTATTCCAGACCATTCCAATTAGAAACTAGGATTGAAACTCGCGTTCGGTACCAGAATCCAGACCTGCATCCAGAATTCCAGACCATTCCAATTAGAAACTAGGATTGAAACAAGTTTGGCTTTTTCCTTCGCTTTTTAGTCTTTTTATTCCAGACCATTCCAATTAGAAACTAGGATTGAAACGATGGATATTTCAAAATAAGAATAACTAATAATTCTATTCCAGACCATTCCAATTAGAAACTAGGATTGAAACCAATCTTGATTAAAAAGAATGTTTGCTTTTGGTACGATTCCAGACCATTCCAATTAGAAACTAGGATTGAAACACGATTCTTACTTTAAGATCACCGATGAAGGTATTCATTCCAGACCATTCCAATTAGAAACTAGGATTGAAACCCAAATCTCAAAACATAAAAAGCTTCTTATTGATAAATTCCAGACCATTCCAATTAGAAACTAGGATTGAAACCATTCTTCAGTGCTTTTAAAAATTTTAGCCCTGTTAGATTCCAGACCATTCCAATTAGAAACTAGGATTGAAACAATGCCTGGCCAGAATGGGAACAAATTCTTGTAGGAATTCCAGACCATTCCAATTAGAAACTAGGATTGAAACTTCAGCTTCAGTAGATCTTCTAATGTATGGTGCACTATTCCAGACCATTCCAATTAGAAACTAGGATTGAAACCTTTTGACCCTTACACCCAGGCTGATAGTAACGAAGATTCCAGACCATTCCAATTAGAAACTAGGATTGAAACTTTGGTTCTATTACACGAAGCAAAACAGGTATTTTATTCCAGACCATTCCAATTAGAAACTAGGATTGAAACCTCCATTCCACCGGGAACTCTTGCGCCATAAGCAAAGATTCCAGACCATTCCAATTAGAAACTAGGATTGAAACAGTCCGGTGTATTGCATTAAATGGATAAATTTTAAATTCCAGACCATTCCAATTAGAAACTAGGATTGAAACGATGAAGGGTTTAAATTGAAAACCCCGGTTCA
>Ga0098069_100356_pt1 | contig 21401 bp, 21 predicted proteins | sample 27_taG_FD_92584 | JGI IMG/M metagenome (GOLD analysis project Ga0098069, IMG submission 92584) | Marine viral communities from Cariaco Basin, Caribbean Sea - 27_WHOI_OMZ | ecosystem: Environmental > Aquatic > Marine > Oceanic | place: Caribbean Sea: Cariaco Basin | collected 2014-11-09
AGGTCGATCAGCGCGTCGCGGATCGCTGCGGGAGGGCGGATGCCGACGAAAAGGCGGTGGTACATGGTTCGGGTCTACAGGACGGTAGGGGACAGTCCGCCGCCTTTGGCGGAAAATCCCGTGGATGATGAGCTGAAAGCGATCAGGTGGAGGCGAGCCCGGGCATCTCGCGCGGGTCTTCATAGGCCGCTTCCATGAAGATTTTCGCGCGACGTTCGCTGCGATATTGCAAGCCCTTGGCGAATTGGCCGCCGGCATGCGTATAGTCCAGTTCGGCCGCGATCGCGTCGTAATCGCCGGCATCGATCGCGGCGTTCAGCCGCGGGCTCTCGCTCGGCGACACATTGCCGATACCGACATTGTAAACCAGGTCGAGAAGCGCGTCGAATTCGTGCTGGTGCAGCGGCAGGTCGCCGACCAGCTGGCGCACGCCATCCTCGGCTTCGGCGAGATCGGCATCGAGAAAGGCCAGCACCCGTTCCTCGCTGACCCGGTCACCGACGCGCAGCCTGTCTTCCGGTTCGACCAGATGGCCGACGCCCACCGTGGGGTAGCCCGCGACATCGCGGTAGACGGTGTAGCGCACGCCTTCTTCTTCGATCAGCGCCTGTTTGAACGTGTCGCTCGCTGTCAGCAGCGGTGCCGGCTTGCGCACGCCTTCGGCATATTGCGCGGTCATGTCCGCCGTATTGGACGGGGCGACGGGCGCAGGGCGGGGCGGGCCGGTAAAAGCTGCAAGGCCGAGCGCCCCCGCACCCAGCATCAGTGTTGCCCGCTTGCGCGTCGATAGCTGCGGCCTGACATCGAAGGCCTGTGCGGCGGCCCGGCGCGCACGGCGCAATTCACGGCGGTGCTGGCGTTCGCGGCGCAGCCGCTTGAGCAGGCTTCGCGGGCCTTCACCGCGGCTGCCGCGCAATGTCGTATGCGACCAGTCGACCGCGTCGAGCGGCCGGTCCAGTTCGTCGAGAATCGCCTGCAGTGCGTCGGCGTTCCGGTTGTTTCGCGCTGTGTTCTGCCCGGTGGGGCCTGATGATTGCTTCCTGTGCGCGGTGTCCATTTCCATTGGCAGGGCACCTTTCGTTGATATTCGAATGAAGACACCTACAAGTCTGGTCCGGGGTACGCGATTTTGTGAACCCGGCGCGGTGTCGGTCTTTCCCAATCAACGGGTAGGGCGGCGCGATGGTCCTCGGCTCGTCCCGGCGGGGCAACGCCCGGTCGGTGGCGGGTGCCCGTCAGGCGGCGCGGCGCACGCGGTTGCGGCCGGTGTTCTTCGCTTCGTAGCACGCCGCGTCGGCGCGCAGCAGCGCATCGTCCAGGCCCTCGCCGAAGCGCCAGCCGGTCAGGCCGATCGAGGCCGAAATACGGATATCGGGGTGCTCGCTGAACCCGCGGGCGATCTGCGCGATCGCGCTGCGGAGGCGTTCGGCAGCGTCGGCCGCCGCGCCATCGTCCAGCCCGCGCGTGATCACGAGGAATTCCTCGCCGCCCAGCCGGAACGCCTGGTGCCCGGCGGCTGCGGGCAGGGTGCCGCCCCATTCGCGAATGGCATCGGCCGTCGCGATCAGCACGTGGTCGCCCACGCCGTGACCGTAAGTGTCGTTGATCGCCTTGAACCGGTCGAGATCGATGGTCATCAGGTGTCGCGGCTGGGTGCTGCGTTCGATTCGCGTTTCCTCGAACAGTTTGCGGCGGTTGAACAGACCCGTAAGCGGATCGCGCCAGCTGAGGAATTCCGCATGCGCCAGCGCATCGGCCAGGTCTTCCGACAACTGGCGGTTCTCGACCAGCACTTTCGCCGCGCTCTGGATGTGCTCGCCGGTGGAAGCGCTGTAGATGCGTATTCCGATGACGATCAGCGCAAGCATGACCACCAGCGCAGGATGCTGCACGCCGGGATGCAGGATAATCATCCCCAGCACGGTGAGCCAGAAGCTCGCCAACATAGCGTCGCGTGCCACTGGCAGGGCGGCAAGGGTGACGGCGATGAGCGTCACGACGATTACCACTACGCCGCGCACCAGATTGACGGCCACGACCGAACTGTCGGGCGGCGGCGGCCACAGCATCAGCGCCAGCGTGATGCCGGTCAGGCACATGGCGAACAGGACGACCCGTCTGGCCGATTGCGCAGGCTTGCGTGCTCGCATCACGCGTTCGAGCTCGCCGACAGCCTTGTGCGTATAGACGAATGACGCCGCGCGCAGCAGCAGGAGGACCGTCATGGCAGCCGCGTTGGGCAGCATGGCGACACCGGCGGCGAGCATGGCCAGCCCGATCATGCTCGCCAGAACTGAGCGACGCTCGCGCTCGAGCATGGCAATGACCGCCTCGCGCTCGATCTCGAAAGGATCGACCGCCAGCCGCGTGAGCCCCTGGCTCGCAGTGTCGTCAAAACGGCTATCGGTGAACAATGGTGCGACCCTTCGTGTCCCGCGCATCGCGGGCGCTGCGGCATAGCGCCAATTGGTTAACGAACTCCAACGCGAAAATCACCATGTAGTAGCCTGCCACGACCGTGCCCCTACCGGTAGCTCGATTGTGACAATGGTTTGACAATCGATCGGTGCCCGCCGCCCGCTGCAATCGATCGGCAGCGTTGTAAATCGCGCCGGCGAACCCACATTCGCGGCACCACTGCGGCCGCCCTTGCGTTCGGCCCGTACCCGCCCTTGACCCTAGCGAACAATTCGGGAACACGTTTCCTTCATGGCACTCACCAAAATTTCCGTCCGCGGCGCGCGTGAACACAATCTCAAGGGCGTCGACATCGACCTGCCGCGCGACAGCCTGATCGTGATCACCGGCCTCAGCGGTTCGGGCAAGTCGAGCCTCGCCTTCGACACGATCTATGCCGAGGGGCAGCGGCGCTATGTCGAGAGCCTCAGCGCCTATGCGCGCCAGTTCCTCGAGATGATGCAGAAGCCCGATGTCGAACATATCGACGGGCTCTCACCCGCGATCTCGATCGAGCAGAAGACCACCAGCCGCAATCCGCGCTCGACCGTCGCGACGGTGACCGAGATCTACGACTACATGCGCCTGCTGTGGGCGCGCGTGGGCGTACCCTATTCGCCCGCCACCGGACTGCCGATCGAGGCGCAGACCGTCTCCAACATGGTCGACCGGGTGATGGAACTGCCTGAAGGCACGCGCATCTACCTGCTCGCCCCCGTAGTACGCGGACGCAAGGGCGAATACCGCAAGGAACTGGCCGAATGGCAGAAGGCGGGCTTCACCCGCGTCCGCATCGACGGCGAGCTTCATGCGATCGAGGACGCGCCCGCGCTCGACAAGAAGTTCAAGCACGACATCGAGGTGGTGGTCGACCGGCTCGCGGTGAAGGAGGGCATCGAGACCCGCCTCGCCGACAGCTTCGAGACCGCGCTCAAGCTCGCCGAGGGGCTCGCCTATGTCGATCTCGCCGATGGCGCAGTGCCCGGGCGCGAGGACGAGGAGGCCGCGGCCGGCGGCGCGATGAAGGGCGCGGGGCTGCCCGCCAACCGCATCGTCTTTTCCGAGAAATTCTCCTGCCCGGTCAGCGGCTTCACGATCGAGGAGGTCGAACCGCGATTGTTTTCCTTCAACGCGCCGCAGGGCGCCTGCCCGACCTGCGACGGCATCGGCGAGAAGCAGCTGTTCGACCCGCAGCTGGTCGTCCCCAACGAGGCGCTCAGCCTCAAGAAGGGCGCGGTGGTGCCCTGGGCCAAGAGCAACCCGCCGTCGCCCTATTACATGCAGGTGCTCGCCAGCCTCGCGAAGGAATACGAGTTCGACCTGACCACCCCGTGGCAGGAGTTCGACAAAGAAATCCGCGACATCATCCTCCACGGCACCAAGGGCCGCGCGATCCCGCTGACCTTCAAGGACGGGCGCAAGAGCTACACCGTCAAGAAGCCGTTCGAGGGCGTGATCGGCAATCTCAACCGCCGCATGCTCCAGACCGAGAGCGCGTGGATGCGCGAGGAGCTGGCCAAGTTCCAGACCGCGCAGCCTTGCGAGACCTGCAACGGCAAGCGGCTCAACCCCAAGGCGCTCAGCGTCAAGATTCCCGGCCCCGCGGGCCCGACCGACATCGCCACCCCCACGCAGATGAGCGTCGCCGATGCCAAGGCGTGGTTCCTCGGCCTCAACGGGCACCTGACCGACCAGCAGGCGCAGATCGCCAAGGCCATCCTCAAGGAAATCAACGAGCGGCTGGGCTTCCTCGACAATGTCGGGCTCGACTATCTCAACCTCGACCGTACTTCAGGTACGCTGAGCGGGGGCGAGAGCCAGCGCATCCGCCTCGCTTCGCAGATCGGCAGCGGGCTGTCGGGCGTGCTCTACGTGCTCGACGAACCCAGCATCGGCCTCCACCAGCGCGACAACGATAGGCTGCTCGAAACATTGAAGCGCCTGCGCGATCTCGGCAATACGGTGATCGTGGTCGAGCATGACGAGGACGCGATCCGCGCCGCCGATTACGTGGTCGATCTCGGCCCCGGGGCGGGGGTCCACGGGGGCGAGGTGGTCGCCGAGGGCACGCTCAAGCAGGTGCTCAGGAACAAGAAATCGCTCACCGCCGCCTATCTCACCGGGCGCCGCGAAATCGCGGTTCCGCCCAAGCGGCGCAAGGGCAACGGGCACCAGCTCACCGTCCACGGCGCGCGCGCCAACAACCTCGCCGACGTCACCGCCAGCCTGCCGCTGGGCACCTTCACCTGCGTCACCGGCGTCTCGGGCTCGGGCAAGTCCAGCTTCACCATCGACACGCTCTACGCCTCCGCCGCACGCGAGCTCAACGGCGCGCGCATCGTCGCGGGCGCGCACGACAAGGTCACCGGGCTCGAATATTGCGACAAGGTGATCGAGATCGACCAGTCGCCCATCGGCCGCACCCCGCGTTCCAACCCCGCCACCTACACCGGTGCCTTCACCCAGATCCGCGACTGGTTCGCGGGCCTCCCCGAAAGCCAGGCGCGCGGCTACAAGCCCGGGCGCTTCAGCTTCAACGTCAAGGGCGGCCGCTGCGAGGCGTGCCAGGGTGACGGCCTCATCAAGATCGAGATGCACTTCCTGCCCGACGTCTACGTCACCTGCGAACAATGCGGCGGCAAGCGCTACAACCGCGAAACGCTCGAGGTGAAGTTCAAGGGCCACTCGATCGCCGACGTGCTCGACATGACGATCGAGAATGCGGAGGAATTCTTCAAGGCGGTCCCGCCGATCCGCGACAAGATGCACATGCTCAACGAGGTCGGCCTCGGCTACGTCAAGGTGGGCCAGCAGGCGACCACGCTGTCGGGCGGCGAGGCGCAGCGCGTCAAGCTCGCCAAGGAACTCGCCAAGCGCAGCACCGGGCAGACGCTCTACATCCTCGACGAGCCCACCACGGGCCTGCATTTCGAGGACGTGCGCAAACTGCTGGAAGTGCTCCACCGGCTGGTCGAGCAGGGGAACTCTGTCGTGGTGATCGAGCACAATCTCGATGTGATCAAGACGGCGGACCATGTGCTTGATCTCGGGCCGGGCGGCGGTGTGCGCGGGGGTGAGGTTGTGGCGCAGGGGACGCCGGAGGAAGTCGCGGCGGTCGAGGGGAGCTATACGGGGCAGTACCTCAAGCCGATGCTGGAGCGGCAGCGGGAGGCGGCGGAGTGAACTGCTAAGTCGCGGGCATCATATTTCTAAGCAAATCTTTGTCCTCTGATGAGCAAAAAGCTACGTCTATCGCGTTCAGTGACATCGCCTCTATTTCCTTAATGTCGAACTTCGCTTCCCTTTCCGCGAGCCGGTATTCCTTATTTGGTGTCGTAGCGAAATACCCAGGATCATCCGTAGCCAGCGTAACCTTACAGCCGCGCTGAAACAATTCTCTAACGGGATGAATTGCGGGCCCAATACCTTTCAGCAAATGATTGCTCGTCAAACAAATTTCGAAGCCGACTTCCAAGCGCGCCATGACATCAACGATGGCTGGGTCGCTCACTACATTTATACCGTGACCAACCCGATCCAACTCCAATGTTCTGACCGCCTCAATGACGGAGTCCGCAGAGCCCCATTCACCAACGTGTGCGGTACATCCCAATCCGGCTCTTCTCGCAAGATAGAACGGCCCTGCGAAGTCTTGTGCCGTGAAAGCCAGTTCATTTCCTGTCAGGCCGAAGCCAGATACGACTGGGTGCTGTAGAGAGACAAGGCTCTCAGACAATTCCAAAGCAGCGTCCGGACCAGCGTGCCGCACGGCTGTGGCGATTACCGTCGCAATAATTCCGCACTCGTCCCTTGCCGCTTTGATGCCGGCTTGTATTGCGTCGAGTTGGCTTTCCAGTTCGATGCCATTTTCCATGGAGTGAGTGGGAGAATGCATGAACTCTACATAGATCGTTCCTTCTTGGGCTACTCTCTTAAGGTACTCGTAAGAAAGCAAACGAAGGTCATCAGTCGTCCTGACTACTCGCCCAAGCATGTCGTAGGTCTCGAGGAAATCTTGAAAGTCCGCGAATTTGAGTGGTTCGCTATCTTCGAAGATTTGCGAAAGATTCAGATTTACGCGATTCTTCTTGCTAAGATACCGGACAATCCTAGGTGCCATGGTGCCGCGCAAATGTGTGTGCAGGTCCAAGGAAGGGGTCATCGTGGGAGGTTATTTCTAATGCTGAAGGAGAGTTCGCCCACTGTTAGGTTTCTTTCGTCGAATGGTAACAAAATTCGAGAGGTGCAAGACATCCTTGCGCCGAAGGGCGTGAAAGCAATACCTGTAGCGCAGAAAATCGAAGAAATACAAACGGACAACGTGGAATCTTTAATACGCGATAAGGCCATAAAGGCGTTCGAAATAATTGGGCGCCCTCTCTTTGTGGAGCACGCAGGGCTCTATGCCGACGCACTAAATGACTTACCTGGGGGGCTCACCCAGGTGTTTTGGGATAAGCTTGAAGCCGACAAAATGTCCGAAATCTTCAAGTTACTGAGAAATCAGTCGGTAACTGCCAAAACTCACATCGGACTGATTGACGGCAAGACTATCCGGATGTTCGTTGGCGAAATCGGCGGGTCATTCTCTGATGAGCCACGCGGAGATCGCACCTTTCAATGGGATTGTGTGTTTGTCCCAGAAGGTTATTCGACCACGTTCGCTGAGATGGGCAGTGAGAAGAAGAACAAAATCTCGATGAGGCGGATTGCGCTGGATAGGCTAGCCGAGGGTCTTCTGCATGATAAATGATGAGCTGATTCAAGCGCTGAAGGATCGTCAAGTAATCTTGTTTGCAGGCGCAGGCACCTCAGTGGGGGTGGGCGCACCCACGTGGTCAGGGTTAATCGATAAGATTGGACGCGACCTTGGTTACGAATCCGATGTTTTCAGGTCTATTTCCGCTGGTAATTACTTAGCAGTAGCGGAGTATTACAAGATTAAGACTGGCGAAATAGGGCCTCTCCGATCTTGGATGGACAAGGAATTCGCAGTGGAAAGGCTGAAATTAGAGAATTCGGCTGTGCATCAAGCGATTTTGGATCTCGATTTTCCAATCATCTATACAACCAATTACGACAGAAATTTTGAAAATGCATTCGATTATGCTGGAAAAAAATATTTCAAAATATCGAATATAAAGCATATCCCAATTGCTTATGATGCAACGCAGATTGTCAAGTTTCACGGGGATTTTGATGACGATAATTCGATAGTGTTAACGGAGTCGGACTACTTCCGTCGTCTCACTTTTGATACGCCGCTAGATATAAAACTTCGAGCGGACTCTCTTGGACGATCTCTTCTATTTATCGGTTATAGTTTAAGCGATATCAACATACGCCTTCTACTTTTTAAGTTGTGGAACATGTGGCGAGATTCAGGATTTGATAAAGATCGTCCGAAGTCTTACGTGTTCCTAGCCCGCCCTGACGAGGTCCAAAGTACGATCCTAGAGGAGTGGGGAGTGCAAACCATTTCCAGCGAAGTTGATCACCCTGGGGAAGCGCTCACCAAATTTCTGTCGTCTTTGGTTGACGCGATCTCTGACTGATAAGCTGTCCTACAGGCTCCCCGCTGTATAAATAATCCGGTTCCCTTCCTCCCAAGCAAGGCGAACCGATGCAGACCTCCCCCGACATTCCCGCCACCCACCCCATCATTCTCCACCCCGTTCTCGACACCGACGACACCCGCGCCCCCCAGACGCAGTTCGTGGTCGAGCGGCAGGTGGCCTTTCTCGAGGCGCTGGCGACCACCGGCAGCGTGCGCGCGGCGGCGGCGCGGGCGCGGGTGTCGCACCAGACCTGCTACCGCGCGCGCCGCGCCAGCGCGGGCTTCGGGCGCGCCTGGGATGCGGCGCTGGTGGTCGCGCGCGGCGCGGCCGAGGCCAAGCTCGCCGATTACGCCATGAACGGGATCGAGGAGGAGGTGTGGTATCACGGCGAGCACAGGGGCGAGCGCCGGCGCTTCTCCGACCGGCTGCTGCTCGCGCATCTCGCGCGGCTCGACCGGATGCGCGGCGATGAACGGATCGAGGCACTCGCGGAGGATTTCGACGGCATGATCCTGCGGCTGCGCCGCGGCGGGCCGATCGAGCCCGAAGTGGCCGATCCCGCCCCCGCCGAGCCCGCGCAGGAGGGGTGCGGCACTTCTTCGCCTGGACCGTGTAACAGGCGGTCCATGTCTCCGGCGGACCCGCAGGACGATGAGGGGGCGGGGGCAGCCTCCGACCCAGGCGAACCGCGCTGCGACTGCGCCGGTGCGCGCCACGGGACCGATCGCGGGCAGAAGCATTACCGGCGCGGGGCGCAGGGGCCCGAACCGGTGATCAATGTCGCGGGCGAGGGGCCCTGCTGCGACGCGCCCGACTGGCCGCAGTGCCGCGATTGCCCGCACTATCCCCCCGTGGGCCGGATCCTGCGCGAAATGGAGGAAGCACGCCCCGCCGGCGCCCCCGCTCCGCACGAACAGGGCAACGGCGCCGCGGTCGAGGGCGTGCAGATCGAGGCCTTCTGCGCGGGGCTCGCGCAGTGGTGGCTGCTGACCAGCGAAGAAGAGCTGCAGCGCGCGCTGGCGGAGGGGATGGGGGAGGATGAGGAAGGGTAGGGAGTGAGAGAGGGAGAGAGAATCCTTGTCTTACGCACCCGCATCCGCGGGCGCATCCTCGGGGCTGTTCCTTCGTCGCTGCGCTCCTACGGGCCCCTGCGGGCGGCCGGTCGGCCTTGCCGGGCCTGCGCCGGCCCGGTTCTCGTACGCATCGGACAGGTTGCGCTGGTCCCGAGCCGCAGGCGAGGCAAGCGCGGAAGCGTAGTCGAAGACGCAGCTGGCCGAAGGCCACCTGCACGCCCGCCCGCAGCGGGTGCAGCTTGCTGCACATCTAGCGAGGACGAAGCCGCGGATGCGGCTTCGAAAAGCAAAGAATCCCCCGCGGATGCGGCTTCGCAACCCTACACATTGATCAAACCGAACTTGAGCCCCTTGACCGCGGCCGAGGCGCGGTCGGTCACGTCGAGCTTGGCGAAGATGCGCTTGATGTGCGTGGCGATGGTCGGGCGCTTGTTGCCGAGGATCATCGCGATCTCCTCATTGCTCTTGCCGCGCGCGATCCAATGCAGGATGGTGATCTCGCGCGGGGCGAGGTGCGGGCGCTCGACCTCTTCGGACGCCAGCTGGTCGATCCGCAAATGGGTTGCCTGCGCGACGCTGTGGAGGATCGGCACATCGGCATGCGCGATGCGGTCCTCATGGTCGATCATGGTAATGGAGAACACCGCGATGTGCTGGCGCGGGCCGAAGGTCGGCAGCAGGAAGCCGTCGGTCAGCCCGTGCTCGCGCGCCGCGTCGATGAACAATTGCTGGTTGCCGGTCAGCCGGCCTTCGGCGACATCGACCAGCCGAAGCGGCCGGCCCGCGCGCGCGGCGAGGCCGGGCAGCGGGTCGTATTCGGCGAGGCGTTCGCGGTAGCTGGCGACGAAGCCCTCGGGGAAGCCGAAGGAGGTCACCTCGCTGCGCCCCGGATCGGTGCGCGAGGGGCGCGCATAGCTCAGCGCGGCGAAGCCCTGCGTGCGGAAGAAGGCGCGCGCGACCGCGAAGACCGCGCCTTCGTCCTCGGCCGCGGCGATCTGGCGGATGGCCTGGCTGTCGTCCATGGCGTGCGTCGAACCTCCCCCGAAGGCATGCGGTCTGCGGCATGCCTCCACTGGATGTCATCCACTCGCATGACATGCAAGCGTGTCGGCATGTTGGCGGGCAAGGGGCCGTACATGAATACCGCATCGGGCCCATTGGCGCTGCGAAGCGCGTATCTTTACGTAGTGTCTATGGATGTAGTGCACATGGGTGACATGCATTCAGACGACTAGGGAAAATACCGCGTTAATCATAGTCAAAGGGCAGGGCCGGGGGGACCATCGCTTGATCGACCCGGGGGGAATTGACGGAACGGGATCGTCACGCGATGCAAAACTCTACCTTTGTTGTCATCGACAGCAACTATCGAACACGTCACGAGCTGGTGCGGGCACTCGGCACGATGGCCTATGTGGTGCCTGCGGATTCGCTCGATGAACTCGGCGGGCGCTGGCCCGAACAGGGCTGGCTGCTTGTCCACGACACCGGCACGCAGGTGGCCGACACCCAGCGCGCGCTGCGCGAGGCGGGGCAGTACCTGCCGGTGGTTCCCTATTCGCAAGGCGCCAGCATCGCGCATGTGATGGACGCGCTCTCCGCCGGTGCGGCAGGCTATCTCGAATGGCCCTCGGCGCATGACGCGCTACAGCGCAGCCTGGAAACAATCATGGCGCGCAAGTGGCAGGGCTCGGCGACATCGCTGGCACAGGCCCGCGCCAAGCAGCGCATCGACCTGCTTTCGCCGCGCGAGAAGGAAGTGCTGACCAGCGTATGCGAAGGCTATTCGAGCAAGGAAGTCGCGCGGACGCTCGGAATCAGCCCGCGCACGGTCGAGCTGCACCGCGCGAATGTGCTGACCAAGCTCGGCGTGCGCAATGTCGCGGCTGCGGTGAAGCTGTCGGTCGAGGCGCAGCTCGAGAGCGCCCCTACCGAGACGCCACAGTCCGAGCCATCCGAGATGGCTGCCTGACGACGGGGCACCTGCGGCCCCGGGCCGCCCTATGGTTCGAGTATGGCGAGGTGGACGGTGCCATGCCCGCGGCGGATCAGGCCCAGCTGCGATGCCGCGGCCCGGCTGACGTCGATCACGCGGTTGCCATGAAACGGCCCGCGGTCGTTGATCCGGACGGTAACGCTTTTCCCGCTGCTGGGGTTGGTCACCTCGACCAGCGTGCCGAACGGCAGTGTGCGATGCGCCGCGGTCAGCGCATGCATGTCGAAGCGCTCGCCGCTGGCCGTGCGGCGGCCATGGAAACGGCGGCCGTAATAGGATGCCACACCCACACCCAAAGGGCGCGCAGCGGGCGCGACCTCGACCGGTGGTTCGATCGTCGAAAGATCGACGACCCGGCCTGCCGGTTCGGGCGGGGGCGGTAGCGCCTCGAAACGCGCAAAGCTGGTCTCGAAGGCCGGCTGCCCGCCTGCCGCATGTGTGCGTTCCTGCGGCTGCGCGGCAGTGGCCGACATGGCAAGTGCGGCAAGTATCACCATGCTGCGTAGCGCGCGATTGACCATGATCGGACCTCCCGTTCGGTTCACGGGGATATAGGCGATAGAAGCGGGCGAGTCCCACCGGCGGGGGCCGGTTGCCCCATTGGCGCCACAGTTCGTCGTGTCTCGCGATGCTCGGTGGAAACTTCGGGGTTCGCCCATCGGCGGTGCCCCGCAAATGCAAATGGGGCCGGCATCGCTGCCGACCCCACTCTCACCGATGCGTGGACTTGCCTTGCGACAAGCACTTGGCATCCAGTGCCTGTCCTTCCATCCTGTCCTGAGACAGGGGCGGAAGGATCCGTCACCGGCGCTCGCACCGGCATCCGACCTCGCCCTCCAGCAGGCCCATCGGGATGCGTCAGGCCGAAGCCCTCGCTTCCCTTGCCGAGCCGGCCTTCGCCGGGCGGTGCCGCGATCCGGCTTTCCGTTACTGGCCGAAGCCTCGAGCAGAGGGGCGCGGATCGGGTATGAAACCGTCAGCTGCGCCGCCTCCTCGGCATTCGACCGGGTCAGCCCGATCCATGGACAATGAACTTTGCGCTTCCGTCATCGACCGTCTTGCTTCGGGCTTGCACCATCCGCAATACGGCCTCTGGAAACACATGGACAGCATTCCCCATGTCTTTCTGGTGTGGAATTCCAAAGCGATTTCAAGCCGTTAAGCCCTGATCGCGTTGGCTTTCCAAGCCGTTCCGATAGATGAAAGCTGCGCCCGGTCGAACGATTCGTCCAGCGCCGGACGGGCAAGTTTTCCACTTTTCCAGCTTTTCGCTGTGGAGGAGAGTGGACAACTCAACCGGCTGCCGCAAACCTGCTCCGAGGCAGGTCCGCAGTCAGCGATCGCGCTTGGCAAGCAGCCTAAGGCGCAGCGCGTTGAGCTTGATGAAGCCTTCCGCATCCTGCTGATCGTAGGCGCCGGCATCGTCCTCGAACGTCACATGCGCTTCGGAATAGAGCGTGTCGTCCGACTTGCGGCCGACCACCATGGCATTGCCCTTGTACAGCTTGAGCCGCACGGTGCCCGAAACCTTCTCCTGGCTGAGGTCGATCGCCGCCTGCAGCATTTCGCGCTCGGGGCTGAACCACAGGCCATTGTAGACCAACTCGGCATAGCGCGGCATCAGTTCGTCCTTCAGGTGCGCGGCGCCGCGGTCGAGCGTGATCTGTTCGATCCCGCGATGTGCGCGGGCGTAGATCTCGCCGCCCGGCGTCTCGTACACACCGCGGCTTTTCATCCCGACGAAGCGGTTCTCGACAAGATCTAGCCGGCCGATGCCATGCTTGCGGCCAAGGTCGTTAAGCGCGGCGAGCAGCGTGGCGGGGCTCATGGTCTTGCCGTCGAGCGAGACGCCGTCGCCCTTCTCGAAACCGATCTCGATATATTCGGGGGTGTCGGGCGCGTTTTCCGGATGGTCGGTGCGCGAATAGACGTAATCTGGGGTCTCTTCCCACGGATCCTCGAGTACCTTGCCTTCGGACGAGGTGTGCAGCAGGTTCGCATCGGTCGAGAACGGGCTTTCGCCGCGCTTGTCCTTGGGCACAGCGATCTGGTGCTTTTCCGCCCATGCGATCAGCGCGGTGCGGCTGGTCAGGTCCCATTCGCGCCACGGGGCAATGACCGTGATGTCCGGGTCGAGTGCATAGGCCGAGAGTTCGAAGCGGACCTGGTCGTTGCCCTTGCCCGTGGCACCATGCGCGATCGCATCGGCATCGGTTTCCCGCGCGATTTCGACCAGGCGTTTGGAAATCAGCGGCCGCGCGATGCTGGTGCCGAGCAGGTAGTCGCCTTCATACCGAGCATTGGCACGCATCATCGGGAAGACGAAGTCGCGCACGAACTCCTCGCGCAGGTCCTCGATGTAGATGTGCTTGTCGGGAATGCCCATTGCACGGGCTTTCTCGCGCGCGGGTTCGATTTCCTCGCCCTGTCCCAGATCGGCGGTGAAGGTCACCACTTCGAGCCCGCGCTCGACCTCGAGCCACTTGGCGATGACCGAGGTATCGAGACCACCGGAATAGGCGAGGACGACGCGTTTGATATCGGACATTGGGGCACCTTCACTGTTCGAGGCGCGCCGCTAGCAGGGCGAGGGGGCTCTAGGCAATCGATTCACGCTTTGGCGGCAACAAGCGGACATGCGCCGATGTCTTGGCCGCGTCCTGAGGCCGAGGAGGGTGGATACGGGGCGCCTGACCCCGCAGCGAGTGCGGGCCACACCGAATATGGCGTGGGAAAGCGTTCAGCGAAGCTGGCTGTCCTTGCTGCCGCGGCGGTTGATCCCCGTGCTGCGCGCGCTGGCATCGAGACCCGACTGGCATTCGACGCAGCGCTTCACGCCCGGCAGCGCCTGACGCCGCCGCTCGGGGATTTCCTCGCCGCATTCGATGCACCACTGTTCGCTTTCGCCCACGGGCATGCGAGACCGTGCGGCGCTGACCGCGTCGGAAATAGTGTCGTCGATCTGGTCCTGTACCGCGCCGTCGCGCGCCCAACCACCTGCCATGACTTTTTCCTTTCCGGGCGAATGTGGGTGTCCAACCAGCTGGAATCAACCGGATGCGTAGCGTCAGCGGCTTTCCAGCATGCCGCCAAAGTGCCAGACTACGCCTGCAGGCAGACAGGGAGAACTTGGATGGCCGAGCCAAAGACGCAGCCCCGCGAAACGGACCCGGCCGATTTTCTCGCCACGGTCGAACCCGCGCGCAAGCGAGAGGAAGCGCGCCAGCTCGACGAGCTGTTTCGCCGCGTCACCGGGGAAGAGCCGTGCATGTGGGGACCGAGCATCATCGGATATGGCGCCTATCGCACGACCTACGCGAGCGGGCGCGCAGTGCACTGGATGCGGACCGGTTTCAGCCCGCGCAAGGCACGGCACTCGCTGTATCTGATGGGCGGCTATTGCGACGAGGAAACGGGCGGTCGCCACGCCGCTTCGCTCGAGCGGCTGGGCAAGCATGCGCGCGGCAAGAGCTGCCTCTATGTGAACAAGCTGGCCGATATCGACCTCGCAGTGCTCGAAGAGATGATCCGGACGGATTGGGAAGCGATGAAGCGCCGCTATCCCGATTGATCAGATCCCCGCATACCACTGGTAGCCGGCGCGATCTTCCCAGTAGCCGCCCTTGCCGAGCCCGATATCGTCGAGGCTGGCGACGGCTTCGATCCCGGTCAGATACTTGGCGTGTTTGTAACCCAGCTGGCGCTCGATCCGCATGCGCAGCGGCGCCCCATTGCGGATGGGAAGCGGTTCCCCGTTTAGCCGGTGCGCCACGATGGTTTGCGGGTGGTAGGCATCGATCAGGTCGACGCTTTCGTAATAGTCCTGGCCGTTGAGATTGTCGGCGCAGCGGAAGACGATGAAGCGTGCTTCCTCGCGCAGACCGGCAGCGTCGAGCAGCAGCGACAATTGCGGTCCGGTCCATTCGCCGATCGCGCTCCACCCCTCGACACAGTCGTGCCGCGTTATCTGCGTGCGCTGTGGCAGCCGCCGGATATTCTCCATGCTCAGGCTGAGCGGTGTTTCGACCAGCCCGCCGACGGTCAGTCGCCAATTGGCAAAGCCTTCCTCCGCATGCGCCGGATAGCCGCCCGTTTGCGGATCGGTCGATCCATTGCCGCGGAAATAGGGCGAAATGGCGCTGCGCGGGTATTCGGGCGCCAGGGCGGTGCGGTCGGTCAGCAGCCGATGGGCGCTCTCGTGCCATTTCTCCGCTGCGCCCAGCAACGCCTGGCCCGGCTGGCTATTGGCCACCCGGTTGCATCCGGCGACGAAAGCCGCACCCAGGGTGACGAGGAAATTGCGCCGCTTCATGCCTGGCTGCCCCCGGAGATCATCGCGCGCATCTGTCCGATGGGGCCGGACAGCAGGACCAGCAGGACATGGACGACGAAAAATCCCGCCAGTGCGAAAGCGAAGATAAAGTGCAGCGAACGCGCGGATTGCCGGCCGCCTATCGCTTCGACCAGCCAGCCGAAGGTGGGTTCCATCCCCGGGCTGATCGCGATGCCGGTCAGCATCATCATCGGCAGGAACACCCCCAGTACAAGGCCGTAAGCGAGCTTCTGGAGGAAATTGTATTTTCCCGCGCCATGATCGAACTCGAGCCGCAGGTGCGCGCGGACATCGCGCCATATCGCAGCGGGACGCCATTCGCTGCGGCGAGTGGCGATGTCGCGAACGAAGTGCCGATTGGCAAGCATGGCGACCCACATGAACAACAAGCCCAGCGCATAGGGCCACGCCATCAATATGTGCCAGTCGCGCGCGACTGCGAGGCTGTAATAGCCCGGAATGGTCATCCAGTCGGGAAAGCGCGGCACTGCCAGCCACGCCTGTTCGGGGGCAAAGCCCCAGTCGCCCCAGTACAGCCGGCGATGCGCATTGGAGATCGTCAGCCCGGACATGAACAGCACGACCACGCACAGCAGGTTGAGCCAGTGCCACAGGCGAGTGCTGAGCGCGTGGCGCTTCACGCTGCCTGCCCCGCGCGCGCGAGGTAGATCACGTCGCGCGGCTGCGACAGCAGGTGCTGGCCGCTGTCGATATACAGCGTCTGCCCGCTGGCGAGGTGGCCAGCGGCAAGGAACAGCGCGGCATCGGCCACTTCGTCGGCGCCGGTCTTGCGGCCCAGCAGGTTCATCCGGTGCGAAATCTCGGTTTCCTCCTCGCTCTGGTCGTGGCTAGCAAGGATGGCGCCTGGCGCCAACGCATAGACCCGGTCGCCCGCGCCCGCCGCACCCATCGCGAGCATCGGCACGGTCGCTGCGACCGCATGTTTGCTCATGGTGTAGCTGAAGAAATCGGGATTGGGATTGGCCAGCTTCTGGTCGGTCAGCTGGATCACCCGCCGCCCGCCCGGGGCCTGCGCCCCGGCAAGATAGGCCTGAGCCATGCGTGTCGGGGTGCGCGCGTTGATCTGCATCGTGCGCGCATTGGTTTCCGGATCGAGCGCAGTCACCCGGTCCGGGTCGAATATCGCCGCGCAATTGACCAGTGCGCGCCAGTCACCCAGCCGCTGCGCCAGCGTTTCGACCATTGCCACCGCCGCATCATCATCGGCAAGGTCGCACTGGAGGCATTCCGCCGATGGCAACGTTTCGGCAAGGCGTTCGGCTTCGCTGCGCGAGGAGCCGTAGTGGATCACGACATGCCAACCCGCCGCACCAAAGCGGCGCGCGATGGCGGCACCGATCCGTCTTGCTCCACCGGTTACGAGCACTGCTGGCCTGGGATCAGTCATCGCCTACGACCATAGCGCCGCGCGCACCAAAGAAAAGGCGCGCCGCCACCTGAGGGGAGGGTGGCGACGCGCCTCGTGCACAGCCCCCGAGGGATCGGAAGGGGGCTGGGTCAGGGGTGGATCAGGCGGTTACCGGCACTGCAGGCTGCCGCGGTCGATCTCGCGACCGACGAGCCCGCCGACCGCGCCACCGAGTATTGCGCCGAGCGTGCGATCGCCGTTGCCGGCAAGCTCGTGTCCGGCGAGCGCGCCGACCCCGGCGCCGATCACCAGCCCGGTCGTGCCGTTGTCGCGCTTGCAATAATACCGGCCGTCACCGCCGCGCCACATGCGGTCGCTGCGGCTGATCCGGCGCGGTTCGTAATAGCGTCCGCGGTCGTCGTAGACGCGGTCCTTGGCGCGCTTGCCGTGGGCGGGGGTCCAGGAGGGCGGGTCCGCAGCGGCCGGGGCGGAAAGGCCGGCACCCGTAAAGGCAAGCGCTCCGGCGGCGAGAGTGAGGGTGAGTTTCTTCATTGTCGTATCCGTTCGGCGATTGTGTCGGTTCGGGAACGGCGAGACATGGCGCCGGGTCCACAACCTGTGATGAACGGGACGCCGAACTGGGAATAACGCGACAGACCGTGCAATATCTCGCGATAAAGCGTTAGGCCTGGAGCCGTGCGCGCGCCTCGCCGCGCAGGTCATCGCTCAACCGGGGGAGCGCAGCCAGCTGTTCGCATTCCTCGCGCGTGGGCTTGTGCGCCGGATCGTAGAACTTGGCGAACACATGCGCGACGCTCCACACCGCATGTCCGATTTCGACGCGTTCGAGCGTATCGCCGGCCTGCGCCGCGCCTTCCTCGATCACCCGGTAATACCAGCCGCAATTGTGCTGCTTGATGATGCGTGCGACCATGCCCTTGCGGCCGAAATGATGTTCGATTTTCCAGCACGGTTTGCGCGGCTGGCTCACTTCCAGCAGCGCGCCGCCCAGCCGGAAACGGTCGCCGATATGGACCGCGTCCTCGGTCAGACCCTCCGCAACGATGTTCTCGCCGAAGGCCGCGGGGCGCGAAAGCAGGTCGTGCCCGCCCAGCCACGCATCCCATTCGGCATAGTGGTCGCGCGGGTAATGGTGCACCGCCATGTCCGGCCCGCCATGATGTTCGGTATCGGCCACCATGTCGCCTGCGAGGCCGAAACTGCGGATCGCGACGGTTCCTACCAGTGGACGCTTGTCGATCGCGCTCATCTCGGCGCCGTTGAAGGGCTGGGGCTGTCCGGCACACAGCGCGGTGACATCGATTTTCATGCACGCTCCTTGCGCAGGGTGAAGGCCGCCCAGTCGCGCTGGACGCCGTCGGCACCGTTGCCGCGATACCAAACCGTGTCGACGATCGCGAACCCCGCCATGCGATAGGCGCTCTCGAGCCATGGCTCGCCGGGCAAATTGGTCAGCCGCCCCAGCGGATCGCGGCCTTCGCCCGTTCCGAGCTTGTAATTCGCGAAATGCCAGCCACTGGGACGAAGCGCAGCATGGATGGCGGCCAGCACCGCGGGCAGGTCCGTGCGCGCGACATGCAACAGGCAGGCATGCGCCCAGACCGCGTCATAGGCATCCACCGCATCGAGCTCGTCGAAGCGCATCACCCGCGCACCCACGGCGAAGCGTTCATTGGCCTTGCGCACCATTGCGGGCGTGCCATCGGTCGCATCGAGATCGAAGCCGCGCTCGGCGATCCGGGCGGAATCCCGTCCTGCGCCGCAACCCAGTTCGAGCACGCGCGCTCCGGGTTCGAGCCGGTCGAGAAAGCCATCCAGATGGCGGCTGGGCGCCTGGCCGAAGCTGAAAGTGTAATACGCCGCGTTCGCCTGGTAATAGGCGATCGTCGCGGCGTCGGCGCTCATCCCGCGGCGACCTCAGCCGCAGCGGCTTCGCGATCGCGCTGGGCGCGGCTCTTCTTTTCCGCCGCGGTCTTGAGCTGGCCGCAGGCGGCATCGATGTCGCGCCCGCGCGGGGTGCGCACCGGTGCACTGATGCCGTGATCGAAGACGATTTCCGAGAAGCGCTTCACCCGCTCGGGTGTCGAGCATTCATAGGGCGCGCCGGGCCACGGATTGAACGGGATCAGATTGACCTTCGCGGGCAGCTTGTAATGCTTGATCAGCCGGACAAGCTCATGCGCATCCTCGTCGGAATCGTTCTTGTCGCGCAGCATGACGTATTCGAAGGTGATCCGCCGGGCGTTGCTTGCGCCGGGATAGGCGGCGCAGGCCTCGAGCAGTTCCTCGATACCGTATTTGCGGTTGATCGGCACGATCTCGTCGCGCACTTCCTTGGTCACCGCATGGAGCGAGACCGCGAGGTTCACGCCGATCTCTTCGCCGCAGCGCTGCATTGCGGGGACGACCCCGCTGGTCGACAGCGTGATCCGGCGCTTCGACAGCGCCAGCCCGGCGCCGTCCATCACCAGCTTGAGCGCGCCTTTCACATTGTCGAAATTGTAGAGGGGCTCGCCCATTCCCATCATCACGATGTTGGTCAGCAGGCGGCCATCCGACCGGTATTCGCTGCTGTCCTCCTCGGTATCGAGACCCGCCATCGACCCCTTGGGCCATTCGCCCAGAGCGTCGCGGGCAAGCAGCACCTGACCGACGATTTCGCCCGGCGTCAGGTTGCGCACCAGCTTCATCGTACCAGTGTGGCAGAAGGTGCAATTGAGCGTGCAGCCCACTTGGCTGGATACGCACAGCGTGCCGCGGTCCGCATCGGGAATGAAGACCATCTCGAATTCATGGCCGTCGGGGGTCTTGAGCAGCCATTTGCGTGTGCCGTCGGACGAATGCTGCGCTTCGACCACCTCGGGACGGCCGATGTAGAACCGCTCGGCAAGCCACGGGCGCATCGTCTTGGCGATATCGGTCATGGCCTCGAAGTCGGTCACGCCGCGATGATAGAGCCAGTGGAACACCTGCTTGGCACGCAGCTTGGCTTGCTTGGCATCGAGCCTAGCCTCGGCAAACAGCGCGGTGATCTGGTCCTTCGGCAAGCCGATCAGATCGACGCGGCCGTCGGGGCGGGGCGTGATTTCACGCGCCACGGGAACCGGGTCAACCTGCCCGGGGATGCTCATAAGTGTCGTATCGGCCATGGGAGCGGCGCATATAGGGGCAATTGGCGCGAAAGCAAAGCACGGCGCGATGCACTGCGCTTTCGCTAACGGCGATTACCTGGGCGAGGGGAGAGCGCGCGGAGCATGCGGCTCATTCCGTTCATCGCGCATCAATCACAACTGATCGCGCAACATGTGTTCAAAATGCCACAACTTCGTGTTGTGTGAGGTTAATGAAACTCTTTGGGCTTCCGCGCCGTTTTCCCGGTCCACGCAGCGCAAAAGCTGCGGGTCAATCAAACGGAGTTCGCACATGAACAAGATTTCCACTCTGCTCGTTGCCGGTTCGCTGGTCGCCTTCTCGGCACCTGCAATGGCTCAGGACACCGGCAGCTTCGATGGCTTTCGTATCCAGAGCGTCGCCGGTTATGACGCGCTGAAGGCAGGCAGCAGCGTCGATGACGACGCCAATGCGGACAACGATCAGTCGATCGACGGCCTCGTATACGGCGTCCAGGTCGGTTACGATTACGATCTCGGCAATGCGGTCATCGGCCTCGAGGCCGAACTGACCGATTCCACCGCGAAGACCGAATTCGTGAACGGCGATTTCGAAGGCTTCGGCTTCGGCCAGGTCGAAGCGGGCCGTGACCTGTTCCTTGGCGCGCGCGCCGGTGCAAAGGTCGGACCGGACCTGCTGCTCTACGCCAAGGGCGGTTACACCAACGCCAAGCTCAACATCCTCGCGAACGACGGCACGACCGAATATAACGAGGACTTCGATCTCGACGGCTGGCGTGCCGGTGCGGGGCTCGAATATGCGATCAACCCGCGCACCTTCATGAATGTTGAATATCGCTATTCGAACTACAGCGAAGGCGAAGTCGATTTTGACGGCGACCTGGCCGACAGCGACCGTTTCGACGTCGATCTCGACCGCCACCAGATCATGGCCGGTCTCGGCGTTCGCTTCTAAGCGCGCCCGACCAATCTGATCGAGGGCCGGGGAGCGCGTCATGCGCTTCCCGGCCTTTTCGTATCAGCGGCGCGCGCAGGCGAGCGTGGCGGCATCCATCGCAGTGGCCGCCCCGGCCAGCGAGTAGGTGTTCGAGAATCGCCGTCCGCGCGTGTCGGTGGCGCGGATTACCATCCGGTCTGCCGAACGCATGGCCGCGACGATCGCCGCATCCATCGTGCGGTCCCTCGCCCAGGCATCGCCGCCGCCGCCGGTCAGTTCGAAACGCTTGTCGCCGATCGACACGGTGATCGAGGAATCGCGTCGCAGTTTGCGAGAAAGCCGGAAATGGACCTGCCCGCGAAGGCCGCGCCGCGGCCAGGTGCCGATGGTGGCGAAGGGTTCGAAATCGCGTTGCAGCCTGCTGGCCGCGGGCATGGCGATGGCATAGCAGCGCGGCACGGCGGCATCGCGGAACGCGCCCCAGTCGGAAAATACGCCCAGGCTGTCCTTGGCGGACAGGGGCGTC
>Ga0098069_100357_pt1 | contig 21395 bp, 17 predicted proteins | sample 27_taG_FD_92584 | JGI IMG/M metagenome (GOLD analysis project Ga0098069, IMG submission 92584) | Marine viral communities from Cariaco Basin, Caribbean Sea - 27_WHOI_OMZ | ecosystem: Environmental > Aquatic > Marine > Oceanic | place: Caribbean Sea: Cariaco Basin | collected 2014-11-09
GCCCTCTCAATAAGGGTGCTACTTTTTTTTCATAACTTTCAATGTTTATTATAGAGATACTTAAAGGTAGTGAATAGTGATCGAAAGGGTTTCTTGAAGCTACCTTTAGGTTTAGTTCAATAAATGATACAAATTTCGGAAGATCTTCTAAAATGACATTTTTGATAACTATTAGAGAAATCTATAAGAACTGTAAAACAATGACGATATGAAAAACCTAATTTTAACCTGACTCTTCTTTGTAGTTATTTACCAGATCTATTCAGAACATAAGAACATGAATAAAGTGGTACAACAAATCGATGAATTAAAAACAAAATAGACAATCTGGAAAATTAACTACTTCTTTCAGACTTCCCTCCCAAGAAATCCTTTTTTTCCCCTCTCTTCTGTAACAAATGCTACACTTGTAGGTAACAAAAGTTACTGACCACCGCCTTCTCTAAGGGTAATTTTGCTTCATCAAAAATTAAATAGATGAAGAGAACAAGAACCCTATTCTTTCTACCCGCACTGCTTTTTGGTTTGCTTTTACAGGCCCAGGAAACGGTTTCTATAGGTAAGGAAGAAGTGCTGGAAAAAGTACTTGAGAAAAACAGGCAGCTAAGGATCTCCCAACAGGAGTTCCTGGCAGCCCGCGCACAGTACCGGCAGACCAACGCGATCTTTTTACCCAACATAAGCGTCTCCCACACCGGGATGACCACCAATAATCCCCTTATGGCCTTTGGTTCCAGACTGAACCAGGAGCGTGTCACTCAAATGGATTTCGATCCGGCAAGGCTAAATAACCCCGACCGTATTGACAATTTCGCTACTAAGGTGGAAGTTCAGCAACCGCTTATCAATTTGGACGGCTTTTGGGAGCGCGGCGCCGCGAAGAACAAGATGCAGGCCACAGAGCTGCAGAGCGAACGCACCTGGGACCACATGAAACTCGAAACCGAAAAGGCCTATATGCAGTTACAGCTCGCCCATAAGGCGGTGAACGTTCTGGAACAGGCGCTGGAAACAGCACAGGCAAACCTGAGGCTGGCCGAGAACAACTTCAAACAAGGTTACCTGCAGCGATCGGATGTGCTGGCGGTGGAAGTCCGCGTGACCGAGGTGAACAACCAGTTACAATACGCAAAGAGTAACGTGCAGAACGCCAGCGATTACCTCATGTTCCTCATGGGAGAATCACAGGACGTGCTGCTGCTGCCTGCAGATTCATTAAGCGTTGAGTTAAACCCGGTAACCTCTCCTGCCCTTCCCGGCGACCGTGCTGACATTAAAGCAATGGAATTGGCAGCCGATGCAAGGAAGAAAATGTATACGGCCTCAAAAATGTCATTTTTACCACGCCTTAATGCCTTTGGAAGTTATGAGCTTTATGATGACGAGATCTTCCAGGGAGACGCTAATGGATACATTGCCGGAGTCGCTTTGACCTGGGACCTTTTTGACGGCAGCAAACGCTTCGGAAAAACCCAACAATCCAAAGCTGAATATAAACAGGCAGAACTGGAACTGGAGCAACACGTACAACAGAGTCAGCTGGAACTCAACCGCGCCACCCGTGCCTTACAGGATGCAGAGAACAAACTGCAGCTGACCTCGCTGGCACTGGAGCAATCCAAAGAATCCCTGCGAATAAGAAACAACCGATACGAGCAAGGCCTTGAAAAAACAACAGATCTCTTAGGTGCTGAAACGCAGTTTTCAGAAAAACAACTGGAGTATTATCAGACGGTTTATGAATATAACTATGCGGTAGCGTATGTGGAGTTCCTTACGAGTAGTATTGAGAACTGAGTATTGAGTATTGAGATTGGAAGCACACCAAATTCCAAATTCCAGGCTCCAATCTATCACCTCGAGCAGAGTCGAGAGGTAAATAGGAAACGAAATTATAATTCAAACAAGAATGCCCTTCTCCCCCCCTACGAAATACGAAGGTAGAACTACGAAGTTAGAAGTCAATCTTGAATCCTGAACCTTAAATTTTGAATTGAACAGACCTTGAACATTAAACTTTAAACCTTGAACCAAAAAAGATGAAAAAAACCATATACACACTAGCATTAGCTTCCCTGGGATTATTCGCGACTAGCTGTGGGAGCGATGATAAAAAGCAGGCGTTGAATGAAGGTCCCGTGGTACCTGTACAAGTGGAAACACCATCGGGGGCGGGAGATCGCTTTCTCACTGCCAGCGGAAAAATTGAAGCGGTGAACAGCGCCAACCTCAGCACCCGCATGATGGGATTTATCGACGACATTCACGTGAATGTGGGAGACCGGGTGAACCAAGGCCAGTTGCTGGTTTCCATCAACAACAGCGACCTGCAGGCAAAACGTGCCCAGGTAAACGCTGGTATCACCGAAGCTGAGGCCGCTTTCAACAACGCCCAAAAAGATTACGAGCGTTTTAAGGCACTTTTCGAAGAGCAGTCCGCTTCCCAAAAGGAGATGGACGACCAGACCGCACGTTTTGAAATGGCGCAGGCCAGGCTGGAGGCAGCCAGACAAATGAGAAACGAAGTGAACTCCCAGTTCGCTTACGTGAACATACGTGCTCCTTTTAGCGGAGTCATCACCAACAAATTTGCCGAAAAAGGCACTATGGCCAATCCGGGTCAGCCGCTTTTAGCCATAGAGGCACCGGGGAATTTTGAGGTGACTGCGAGAGTTCCGGAATCGAATATTTCGAAGATAGAAACAGGAACTAAAGTGAACGTGATCGTGAAGTCTGTTGAACAGGAGGTTCCCGGTACGGTGGCCGAAGTAAGTACTTCGGCAAGTAATACCGGCGGACAATATTTAGTGAAAGTGGCTCTTGAAGACACCGAAGCCGATCTGAAATCGGGGATGTATGCGACAGTGAGGTTTCCGGTGGAGAAGCAGGAAAGCACTGCTGAGGCGGTGATGATCCCCACAGAGGCCATCGTGACCCGCGGAGACCTGAAAGGAGTTTATACCGTGAGTCAGCAGAACACCGCCATGTTAAGGTGGCTTAGGCTGGGACGAACATACGGAGACCAGGTAGAGGTGCTTAGTGGATTAAATCCTGATGAGGCCTATATAGTTTCGGCAGACAGAAAATTGTTCAACGGAGCCAAAGTTAGTATAAAGGAGTAAGACCTGCGTGAGGGATAGAGGCAGCTACCGAGTAGCGCCGAAAGCCCGACCCGCCGAAGCCAAAGCGAAGGCGGGGCACGCCCAAATTGATATTAAAAATATGAAAGAAGGATTAGCAGGCAAGATTGCCAAAGGCTTTATAAATTCGAAACTGACGGTGTTGCTCATGATCGTATTCATGATCGTGGGAGTTTATGCGTCGTTCTTAATTCCGCGCGAGGAAGAGCCGCAGATCGACGTGCCCATGGCCGACATTTTTGTAGGTTACCCGGGTGCCAGCCCTACCGAGGTGGAACAGCGCATTATCAAGCCCCTGGAGAAGATGGTTTCCAATATTCCGGGTGTGGAGTACGTCTACTCTACCTCCATGGAAGAACAGGGGATGTTGATCGTGCAGTTTTACGTGGGCGAGGATATTGAACGGTCTTACGTGAAGCTCTACAACGAGCTCATGAAGAACATGGACCAGTTCCCGCCAAATGTGACTCAGCCGCTGGTGAAGACCCGGGCTATAGACGATGTTCCGGTGCTGGGGCTCACGCTGTGGAGCGAAAATTATGATGATTACCAGCTGCGCCAAATGGCCAATGAGCTGCGCCACGAGATCGAAAAGGTGGAAGATGTTTCTATTGTAAAAACCATTGGCGGCCGTAACAGGCAGCTGCGCGTGGTGCTCGACAAAGACAGGATGGCTGCCAGCGGAGTGGATATGTTAGGGGTTGCTGAAAAGATCCAGGCTTCCAATCAGCAGCTTTCCTCCGGAAGTTTTGACCGAAACGACAGCGAAGTTCTGGTAAGCACCGGAAGCTTTCTTGAATCTCCGCAGGATGTGGAGAACCTTATCGTGGGTGTGAATAACAATCAGCCGGTTTACCTGAAGCAAATTGCAATGGTTCAGGACGGGCCGGAAATCCCAAAGTCATACGTGACCTTTGGATATGGACAAGCAACAGATACTTCGGAAAATTATCCCGCAGAATATCCTGCCGTAACTTTATCTGTAGCCAAACGCAAGGGAGCTGATGCGATGAAGATCGCCGATGTGATCCTGGAAAAAGTGGAACACCTGCAAACAAACCTTATTCCTGAAGATGTACACGTGGAAGTGACCCGTAACTACGGCGAAACCGCTTCGCACAAAGTAGGAGAATTATTGCTGCACCTTATAGGCGCGATCATAGCTGTGACCCTTGTTGTGATGCTGGCCATGGGTTGGCGCGGCGGACTGGTAGTATTCCTTTCGGTGCCTATCACTTTTGCCCTTACCCTGCTCAGCTATTATATGCTCGATTACACCCTGAACAGGATCACCCTTTTTGCCCTGGTATTTGTAACCGGTATTGTGGTAGATGATTCGATCATTATTGCCGAAAACATGTACCGGCACTTTAAGATGAAACGCCTGCCGTTCAAACAGGCCGCACTCTACGCTATTAATGAGGTAGGTAACCCTACCATTCTTGCGACCTTTACTGTGATCGCATCTGTACTGCCAATGGCATTCGTGAGCGGATTAATGGGACCTTATATGAGTCCAATGCCGATTGGAGCTTCTATTGCGATGATCCTGTCGCTGTTCGTGGCACTTACGATTACTCCGTATTTAGGGTTCATCTTTTTGCGTGAAAAAGAGAAAAAAGGAAAGCCTGTAAAAGAAGCTGAAAAAGGTATCGAGGATTCGATGATCTATCGCATCTACAGACGATTTGAAGAGCCGCTTATCGACAATCCAAAAATGCGTTGGGGATTCCTTGGCTTTACTGCCTTCCTCCTGCTGGGATCTGTAGCCCTGTTCTTCACCAAAGACGTGGCGGTAAAAATGCTGCCCTTCGACAACAAGAATGAATTCCAGGTGGTGATCGACATGCCCGAAGGAACTACTTTAGAACGTACTGCTGTAGTGACCAAAGAGGTAGGCCAATACCTGAACCAGAGTCCGCAGGTAGTGAATTACCAGACCTATATTGGAACCTCTGCCCCTATTACCTTCAACGGACTCGTACGTCACTATGACCTGCGCGGCGCGAGCAACACTGCCGATATACAGGTAAACCTGCTGCCAAAAGGAGATCGCAGCCTGCAAAGTCACGATATCGCGAAACTGCTGCGGCCGGACATTCAGGCAATAGGAGAAAAATACGGCGCCAACATCAAGCTGGTGGAAGTGCCGCCCGGACCTCCTGTGTTGTCCACCATAGTCGGGGAAGTCTACGGACCTGACTATGAAACTCAGATCGCACTGGCAGACAGCATACAGACCATACTTCACAACACTGATGACGTGGTGGATATCGACTGGATGGTAGAAGCCGATCAAAAAGAATATGAATTTGAGATAGATAAGGAAAAGGCGATGTTGTACGGGATCGCACCTCAGCAGATCGTTTACACGCTGAATTCTGCTTTGGGAGAAAAAGCCATCACGCAGCTTTATGATGAGGAGGCTACCCAGCGGGTAGGAATCGTCCTGTCCCTGGATGAGGAGGAGAAATCCTCTGTACAGGATATCATGCAGATCAACATCGCTTCCCAAAAGGGACAAATGATTCCTATTGCCGACCTGGTAGAGCCAAAAGAAGTGATCAGGGATAAGAGCATCTACCGTAAGAACCAGAAGCGCGTGGTGTATGTGCTGGCCGACATGGCGGGAGAACTGGAAAGTCCGGTTTACGCTATCCTCGGAATGGAAGAAAAACTGAAGGAGATCGAATTGCCTGCAGGTTATGAGATCAGTGACCTATATATGGGGCAGCCGGAATATGAAGATGACTACACGGTGAAATGGGATGGCGAATGGCAGATCACCCTGGAGGTGTTCCGGGATCTTGGAATCGCATTTTTGGGGGTTATTGTGATCATTTACATCCTCATAGTGGGCTGGTTTCAGAACTTTAAAGCACCTATTGTGATGATGGTAGCCATTCCGCTATCGCTGATTGGAATCGTGCTGGGCCACTGGATTATGGGCGCGTTCTTTACCGCCACTTCCTTCATTGGAATGATCGCCCTGGCCGGGATCATGGTGCGGAACTCGGTGCTGCTCATTGACTTCGTGAACCTGCGACTGGAAGACGGAATTCCTTTGAAGCAGGCCGTGATCGAAGCCGGAGCCGTGCGGACCACTCCTATCCTGTTGACTGCAGGTACGGTAGTGATCGGAGCTTTTGTAATCCTGTTCGACCCGATTTTCCAGGGACTGGCCATCTCGCTGATGGGAGGAACGATTGTTTCCACTTTTCTGACGCTTTTAGTAGTGCCGTTGGTGTATTATATGATCGAAAGGAAGAAGTATGTGGATAGGGAGAATACTGAGCTTATTGAGAAACGGGAAACTGAGGTGTCGAGTGCAGAGTTATGAGTTAGGAGTTAGGAATTGTGGACAGTGGTTTTAAAAGTACCAAATTCCAAGCACCAAATTCCAAATTCCCCTAAAGCTCCTCTCCCTTTAGGAGAGGCGGGGGTGTGGGATGACTGAGATAAGATCTCTTTCTGCTTTACCCCTGCCCTATCCCGAAGTGTCAGGAGGAGGCGGAAAGTGTAGCAACAATGAAAGAACAATATGAAATACTGAACATGTCGTGTAGTTTCTTTTTTGTAAGTGTAGTGCTTTCCCGGCGTTAAAAATTTTTGAAGCCTTGGAGAAAATTTAGCCGGGGAAGCACGGTTCCAATTTGCGGGAGCAAAATTGGAAACACCTATCAAAAAAGTGTCCTTTTTTTGGTTCGTTTTTATTGCATCCGACGACCGAAGGGAGAGGAATGCACAACAAAAAAATGAACAATTACGAAAAGAAGGAAATTACTAACGACCAAAGGGAGTAAAAAGAACTTGATGCTCTCCTAGTAAATAAACCATAAACACTAAAAAAATGAAACTACTAATAGTTACCAGCGTAGTCGCCTTCCACAAAGACGTACTTAAGCTGTTCAAAAAAGCAAATATTGAAGCCTTTAGTTCTTCGGAAATTGATGGCTACAAGAACGGAAATTCCCTGGTCGCGACCCAGAGCTGGTTTCCGGGGGATAAGGGCGGCAATGAATCTGTCATGTTGTTCTCCTTTACCGAAGAGGAAAAGATAACCCAGCTTTTCAGGTACCTGAAAGAATACAATGAAAAACTGGAAACCAATAATCCCGTGCGGGCAGTGGTCTTACCCATTGAAAGATCAATTTAAACAAGAAACAAGAAACAAGAGACAAGAGACAAGAGACAAGACTCAGGGAAGTTCATGTTTTTACCGGGAATTTTCCTTGAACAAAAACAAACAACAAACCATAAACATTAGAAATTATGCTAAACAGAGTAATACGCGGTATCGCCGGAACATTTATCCTCATCAGCCTTTTACTGGCTGTATATGTAAATATCAACTGGTTGTGGTTTACAGCATTTGTGGGCGTCAACCTTTTACAGTCTTCCATTACCCAATGGTGTTTGATGGAAGATATCCTGAAAAAATTCGGCATTAGGGATGAAAAAACACAACAAAACAATTCGCAGGTCAATAGTTAAAGTTTATTCTGAAGTTTTGTAGCTGAAATTTTTCTGAATATGACAAATTGCATGAAACACTCACGGCCGCCTTCCTATTTTTATGAAGAAATTGATAGATAGTAAACAGGACTTTAAGCCATGAAAGCAAAACTCAACAAAGAATGGCATGAAAAGCACAAAATGCCCGAGAATCCAACAATAGATCAGCGTATCGCCTGGCACCTGGATCACGCAAAGAATTGCAGCTGCCGCAAGATACCCGGTAAGCTTTCCGAAGAAATGAGGAAAAGGGGGATTAAATTCTGAAGTTCAATTCCGCTTTTCTTTAAGCTGCAACAAAACATCAGTCTTCAAAAATGCCATTTTTGAAAGGTACTTCGGAGTAATAACAAATATACTCACGTAGTCTGCCTACATATTTCAGAGTTCTTCTCCGGTCATGGGATTTCTTAGCACAGGAATTTCCGAAGTAGTCTTTTTGAAATATCCATTGGCCACAACGGCATGGCCAAAGCCGCAACCTGAATTGTAATTATCGGTTTCCTCATGTACCTTCACCCCTTCAGGGTCAAACCTGAAAGTGATCGTACAGGATTCATCAAATTCAGGGGTTCTGTAAATCGCGACTTTATTTTCAATACTTAAGGTGTCCATAAAAGACCCAGAATTGTAAGCGGGTGCACCCTTATTGATCATAAACGTCATGGCAACCTTGTCTGCAGCTATTTGTTTAACCTGGATTTCCCCGAAATACCCTTTAATATCATCAGCCGATTCTGGATCAAAATTCCCGAGTTTATAAGTTCCGCTGGGATCAAATGTATCGACATGAGAACTCTTGCAGGAGATCAAATTTAGCATCAGCACAAGATATAGCAGCTTTTTCAAATTTTTCAGGTTAGTTAAAGGGATTTATTTTTTCCTGCCTAAATGTAATTTTTAGCTCTGAAAAAAATATCTGTTAGGATATAAAATATCGTTAACATTCACAGTGTAATTGATGTAAGCTTCAGGAACAGGCGGCGCAAATTTCTGAAGAACTGGAAAAACGCCTGCTATAAACCCAGCTGGAAGTTGATGATCTCATTAAGCTCAAGGAAAAACTGAATCGGGTTTTTACAAAGTAAAAATACCGGTGCCCTTAGTCTCATTTTTGTAACTTTGACCTGCCCCGGAATGTTTTGGCTTTATTTTCAGCATAAAAACCACGGGGCTTTGAAGCCTCGTGCTTCAGCTAACCTATGTAAAACCAAAAAGGACCTGCTAAAAATTTTTATTACTTCCTTTCCATGAAACGGGTCCAGAAACAGCATCAAAATGAGAAAAAAATTGTCAGGCTCAAAATTCCTTTTGGGTGGGGTTTTAATAGTTTCCGCAGTTTTCCTGCACTCCTGTAAGCAATCATCTGCCCGTGAAACCGGTAGTAACAGGCAAACTGTGCTAAAGGATCTTGCACAATATGTGGACCCTATGATAGGTACGGCAAAGATGGGCCACACCTATCCCGGGGCTACCCTGCCATTTGGGAGTATTCAGCTGAGCCCCGACACCGATACCATTCCCTATGCCGTTGATGGCAAGTACAACCCCGATGTTTATAAGTACTGCGCAGGTTACCAGTACGATGACGAGACCATAGTTGGCTTTAGCCACACTCATTTTAGTGGGACCGGCCATTCAGATCTTGGGGATTTTCTCATCATGCCCACCACCGGAGACCTCAAACTTAACCCCGGAACAGCTGCTGATCCCGATAGTGGCTACCGTTCGAGATTTTCTCACGACAACGAAACTGCCGAACCCGGTTACTACAGCGTCTTGCTTGAAGATTACAACATCAAAGCCGAAATGACCGCTACCAGCAGGGTGGGAATGCACCAGTACACCTTTCCGGAAGCCGGGACTTCCCACATCATCTTAGACCTGGTTTCGGGCATTTACAATTATGACGATAAAAATGTGTGGACTTTTGTGAGGGTTGAAAATGACACTCTGGTGACCGGTTATCGCCAAACCAATGGCTGGGCCCGAACCAGGAAAGTGTATTTCGCGCTCTCCTTCAGCAAACCCATAAACAACTACGGAAGGGAACGATATGACAGGCAGCCTTACAACGGGTTCTGGAGGAAGTTTGATCAGGATGAGAATTTTCCGGAGATAGCCGGGGAAAAGATCAGGATGTACTTTGATTTCGACATGAAAACAAATGAAAAGCTGAACATCAAACTGGCGATCTCACCGGTTAGTGCTGAAGGAGCCTTGCAGAATATGAAGAAGGAGGTGCCGCATTGGAATTTTGAGCAGGTAAAATCTGAAGCCCGGGAAACCTGGAACAAAGAGCTCAACAAAGTAATTGTAGAGACTGAAAAACCTGAAGATATGGTCAATTTCTACACGGCCATGTACCACGCCTTTTTAGGGCCAACAGAATATATGGATACCGACGGAAGGTATCGGGGAATTGACATGGGAATCCATAAGGCAGAAGGTTTCACCAACTACACTAGCTTTTCCCTTTGGGATACTTACAGGGCCTTACACCCGCTTTTCAACGTGCTCCAGCCCAAAAGAAATGCCGATATGGTAAAAGCCATGCTGGCACATTACGACCAGAGTGTGCATTCCATGCTGCCGGTGTGGTCACACTACGCCAATGAAAACTGGTGCATGATAGGCTACCACAGTGTTTCGGTGATTGCAGATGCCATTGTAAAAGGCAATGCTAATTTTGACCAGGAACGGGCACTGGCTGCGATGGTGCAAACTGCAAAAACAGGTTATTACGACGGCCTCGAATATTACATGAACATAGGCTACGTGCCGGAAGATAAGAATGGCGCCTCGGTATCAAAGACACTGGAATATACCTATGACGACTGGGCCATTGCACAGGCCGCAAAAAAATTGGGCAAAAATGACATTTTTGAAGAGTTTATGCAAAGGTCTGAAAATTATAAAAATGTGTTCGACCCCAAATCGGGCTTTATGAGGCCCAGGCTTAGTGACGGCAGCTTTAAGAAAGAATTTGATGCTTTAGACACCCATGGGCAGGGCTTTATTGAAGGCAACGCCTGGAACTACAGCCTATACGTGCCTCACGCCCCAGCTGAAATGATTGAAATGATGGGCGGCAAAGAAAGGTTTTCTCAGCACCTCGATTCCCTGTTCACCATGGAGCTTCCCGATAAATATTTCGAAAACACCGAAGATATCTCGAGAGAAGGAATTATAGGAAATTATGTACACGGTAACGAACCTTCCCATCACGTGGCTTATTTGTATAACTGGACAGCTACTCCCTGGAAATCCCAGGATAAGATCAGGATGGTTTTAAAAGATCAGTATCAAACCGGGGCCGACGGTTTGGGCGGAAATGACGATTTTGGCCAAATGAGCGCCTGGTACATTTTTAGTGCTTTAGGATTCTATCCCGTGGCACCCGGTAGCGAAGAATATGCCCTGGGCAGTCCTGCCATTAATGAGGCTACCATAAATCTCGACAACGGAAACACCTTTAAGGTCACCGCTCAAAATCAGAGTGAAGAAAATGTTTTCGTAGAAAAAGTAGAACTAAACGGGAAACAACTACAAACTCCATTCATAAAACATGCTGAAATTATGAAGGGAGGGGAATTAAAATTCTATATGGCAAACACTCCAAACAGGAAGTTATATGAATAATTTTTTTGGCTTTCCTCTCAAAAAGGGCATTTTTTAGCTGTATTTGTCGAAAGTTCTTACATCTTTTGTTAAATACAGGTTAAACCACGATCTACACATTTCTCTATACTAAGAAATGATTTATTTTGGTTATAAATATTTGCCTGCAAAGGCACTATAAGTGAGAAGCGTATCCCCCTACTGTACTCTTCTCATTTTTTTATTTAGCCTCTTTGGTCATTTCATTTTCAAGAAAGAACCTTATCACATCTGTAGTCGTCACAATCCCGGTAAGACAATCGTCATCTACTACAGGTAGGGCGTGAAATTCGTGTTCCAAAAATAATTTGGCCGCATCGGCCACGCTGTGACTTGAAGAAATATACTCTACCTTCTGCGTCATCACCTGCTCCACCGTGAACATTTCATATACCGCAGTTTCAACATCATCCCCTCCGCCATCGGTTGCATCGGCAAATGAGATCCTAAGCAGGTCGTTAAGACTAATCATCCCTACTATATGCTCATTCTCTACAACGGGAAGGTGCCTTACATGGTTTTTCTTCATAAGAGATTCAGCTGTCGAAAGATTATCAGACAGCGATAGACGCAATATATTCTTGGTCATTATCTGGGAAACCGGAACATCATTTTTCATGGGCTTTTATTTTAAAGCAGCTACTTAAAAATACAACAATTCTGTCTCATTCTGAATTAAGGACGGGGAAATCTTTAATGAAAAATGCTTTGGAATTAGGCGCGGAATGGAAGAATTCTTAGAAATCTCTTATATTGCCATCTTTATTTTAATCCCTAACATTTAATATGAAAAAAGTTTTATTGTTTTCTCTTGCTGTAAGCCTCATTGGCTGTAAAGCGCAGCAGTCACGAGACATTTCGGAAGCCAACCCAATGGAGTATGCCAGCACCATTACTTCCAAAGAATTAAAAGATCACCTGTACACCTTTGCAAGTGACGAATTTGAAGGAAGAGAAACAGGAGAGCCTGGCCAGAAAAAAGCTGCTGAATATCTTAAAAATGAATATCAGAGTCTTGATATCGCCTCTCCTATTGGCAATGATGATTATTATCAGGAAGTTCCCGGCAGTTATTTCACCCGCGGAAATGTAAAAGATACCGAAAATGTCCTGGCCTATATCAAAGGAAGCAGTAAACCTGAAGAAGTACTGGTGATCTCCTCCCATTACGACCATGTGGGAATTGATGACGAAGGTAGGATCTATAATGGTGCCGATGACGATGGCTCGGGCACGGTTGCCATTCTCGAAATTGCTGAAGCTTTCAAAAAAGCCCAGGAAGACGGGTTTGGCCCTAAGCGTTCTATCCTGTTCTTAAACGTAACCGGCGAAGAAAAAGGATTGGTAGGTTCAAGGTTTTATACTGAAAATCCTGTGTTCCCTCTTGCCAACACGGTAGCCAACCTCAATATTGATATGATTGGGCGTATAGGAGAAGACATGGAAAATGCAGGTGACTATGTTTACCTTATAGGAAGCGACAAACTTAGTACAGAACTACATGAACTAAGCGAAGCTGTAAACGAAAAATACCTCAACCTCAACCTGGACTATACTTTCAATGATGAAAATGATCCAAACAGGTTCTACTACAGAAGTGACCACTACAACTTTGCAAAACACGATATTCCAATCATTTTCTATTTTAACGGAGTACATGAAGATTACCACCGCCATACCGATACTCCCGATAAAATAGAATATGACCTCCTGGAAAAAAGGGCTAAACTTGTTTTCCTTACCGCCTGGGAAATTGCCAACCGCGAAACCCGGCCTTATGTTGACAAACCAACTTTGACTGAAGCAGGAGAATAACTGTTACTGGTAAAGTTTTATTTTTTATAATTACCCAAACCTAACAGGTTTTTGAAACCTGTTAGGTTTTTTTATTCGGTCTCGTCACCCACCCCTCTGCAAGGAAGGCATGTTTCTAAAAAATCCCCTTAAACAAAAAAAGCTTCCTGTTTTCACAAGAAGCTTTATGGGTGGAAGATGGGGTTCGAACCCACGACCTCTGGAACCACAATCCAGCGCTCTAACCAGCTGAGCTACGACCACCATTTTAATCGGATGCAAATGTAGTATAATTCCTTTCTTTTACAAAAGAAAAAAATTGAATTTTTTACAGGAGGTCAAACAGCGAATCTACCGCCACATGTCGGTTCACATTAAATCCTTCAGCATATTCTACATTAATCAGCCTCCCTAAATCCCTGGCCCTGTAGGTGATGCTGTCAAAAAAATTACTGCTTGAGATGGGAGTTTCAGGCTCCTTACTGTTCTCGTCCCAAAACTGGGAACGATAGGCTTTAACAGAGGCTAACTTCTTGTCCATAAAGCCTGTAACATCTACCACCACATCGGGGGTGAGGTTTTTCCATTGTATGTAGTGAAAAACATTTTTTGGACGCCATTCTTGCTGCGAATTTCCGTTGTGAATGGTTTCAATTTTCCGCAGCCCGCTTAAAAAGCAGGCATCCGCTACCAGTTTTGCCCCTTTCCCATGGTCAATATGCCGGTCATCTATCGCATTGCACAAAACCAGTGCGGGCCTGTACTTCCGCAGCACTTTTATGATCTCAAGCTGATGGGATACGTTATTCACAAAAAAACCATCACTGAATTCCAGATTTTCTCGCATGGCCAGCCCCAGTATCTTTGCCGCATCGGCAGCTTCTTTATCTCTTATTTCGGCCGTGCCGCGGGTTCCCAGTTCCCCACGTGTAAGGTCGAGTACCCCCACTTTTTTGCCCCGCGAAATTTCTTTGGCAAGAGTCGCCGAGCAACTCAGTTCCACATCATCGGGGTGCGCCCCAATGGCAAGTATATCTAATTTCATTTTGTAATCTTTCTTGTTTTGTTCGTGAATATTTGACTACAAATACACGAAAATTTTTTATTTACTCTTCTCTATGTTCATCAGCCGGAACTTTTTTCAGTAAACTTTCTGAACACTGCCAACTGAACACTGAACACTACACATTACAGCCGAACATCAACCTTATCTTTCCTCGTTTCCTCCAGGGCCTGTTCAATATCGGCAATAAGGTCTTCGGCTTCTTCGATACCTACCGAAAATCTCATCAGCTTATCACTTATTCCCTGCGCTGCGCGGTCTTCGGGAGTTAGAAGGGCGTGGGAAGTTTTGGCAGGTGACAGAATGGTCGACTCTACCCCGGCAAGGCTCATAGAGGGTTTGATGAGCTTCAGGTACTTCATGAACGCCTGCGAATCGAGATCTTTCAGTTCAAAAGACAGCATTCCGCCAAACCCGTGCATTTGTTTCTTTGCCAGTTCATGCCCTTCATGAGAAGCCAATCCGGGATAATAGACCTTCTTCACCCACTCATTCTTTTCGAGGTATTCGGCCAGTTTTTGTGCATTTTCATTCTGTGCCTTCACCCTAAGCCCCATGGTCTTCAGGCTGCGTTCCAGGAGCCATACGGTGTAGTCGCTAAGGCTTCCGCCGAAATTCTTGGCCAGCTGAAAGATCCTGTCGATTTTTTCTTCCGAAGAGATCACGGCTCCGGCAAGAATATCGCTGTGCCCGCCCATGTATTTTGTAGCCGAATGTATCACCACATCAATCCCAAAATCGATCGGGTTCTGGTTTACAGGCGAAGCAAACGTATTATCGATCATACTCACCAGCCCCCGCTTTTTTGCCAGCTTTGCCACGGCTTCAATATCAGTCACCGTAAGTAAGGGGTTAGACGGGGTTTCAATATAGACCACTTTCGTGTTTTCCCTAAGCTCGTTTTCAAAAGCTTCCGCAGAAAGATCTTTTGCAAAGGAATATTCGATGCCAAATTTCTCAAATTCCTCAACCACCAGGTTACTCGTGCCGCCATAGAGCGTTTTTTGCAACACCACATGGTCTCCCTTCTGTAAAAAGGCAAAAAGCGAAGTGCTTACCGCAGCCATTCCGCTGCCAAAGATAAGAGCAGCTTCCCCATGTTCAAGCGCGGCCATTTTTTGCGCCAGTGCCTGCTGGTTGGGCGTGTTAAAATAACGGGGGTAGCGTTTCACCTCCACATCTTCATACGCATAAGAAGTTGACATGTACAGCGGGGAAACAGCCCCGTTAAATTGTTCGTCTTTTAGCTCGCCCACATGGGTACAAATGGTATTGAGACCGGGTTTTTTCTGAGTCATAATTGTTGGAAAAAATTCTTCTCCAAGATAAAAATAATTACTGAAAAAGACGGGCTGCCAAAAATGCCATTTTTGAGACTCCTCTTTGGCCGGCCCTGTAGTTTCTCGTCACTTTTTTATCTTTACGATATGAAAACCATCTTTAAGAACATCAAACAGCTCGTACAGGTAAGAGAGGAAACCCTTAAACCTTTAAGCGGCAGCGAAATGAAGCAACTTCCCATGATAGACAACGCCTGGTTGCTCGTGGAGGACGGGAAAATTGCCGACTTCGGAAAAATGCAGGAATTCCCCACTTTTGAAGGAGTTTCTGAAGTAGATGCCTCCGGAAAATTCCTGCTGCCGGGCTGGATCGACTCCCATACGCACCTGGTGTACGCCGGAAACAGAGAACAGGAATTCATAGACCGCATTAACGGCCTCACTTATGAAGAAATCGCCGAAAAAGGTGGCGGAATAGTAAATTCAGCCATAAAGCTACAGGAAACTTCTGAAGAGGAACTCTACCTGCAATCGGCCAGGCGGCTGGAGGAAGTGATGAAAATGGGCACCACGGCCATTGAGATCAAATCGGGTTATGGTTTAACCACTGCTGCCGAACTCAAAATGCTGCGGGTGATCAAAAAGCTGAAAGAAAACTATAAATTGCCCGTAAAAGCGACCTTTTTGGGCGCCCACGCCATTCCCCCGGAATACAAAAACGACAAAGACGGTTATCTCGACCTGCTGGTCAACGAAATGATCCCAAAAGTAGCCGAAGAAGACCTGGCCAATTACGTGGATATTTTCTGCGAAAAAGGCTATTTTTCAGTAGAAGATACCCATCGTGTCCTTGAAGCCGGGCAAAAATACGGTTTAAAACCCAAGATCCATGTAAACCAGTTCAATGCCATTGGCGGCATCAAAGCGGCAGTGGCGCATAATGCCCTTTCTGTAGACCACCTGGAAGTGATGCAGCCCGAAGATATTGAGGCTTTAAAAGGCAGTGGCACCATGCCGGTAGCACTGCCCTCCTGCTCTCTTTTCCTCGGAATTCCCTACTCCCCGGCACGACAAATCCTCGATGCCGGACTGCCACTTGCCCTGGCCACCGATTACAACCCCGGAAGCACGCCCAACGGAAATATGAACCTGGTGATCTCACTGGCCTGTATAAAGATGAAGATGAACCCCGAAGAAGCCATAAATGCCGCTACCATTAACGCGGCTTATGCCATGGATATTCTCGACACCCACGGCAGCATCACCAGGGGCAAGGCCGCAAACCTCATCCTCACCGAAGAGATCCCGTCTTACGGCTTCCTGCCCTACTCCTTTGGCGCCAACCACATCGACTCGGTCTACATCAACGGAAAAAAGCTCTAAATGAATAGGATAAAATTTTATTCTGAAAAACAGGTTTCAAAGCTGATCTCCACCCGGCAGGGAGAAACCAGGCTGGGAGAAAAAATTAAGGTGGCCACGAGTTTTGAAGACGTACAAAAATCGGGAGCAAGATTTGTCATTTTTGGGATCCCTGAAGATATTGGCGTGCGGGCAAACTTCGGGAACCCCGGGACTTCAAACGCATGGCAGGCATTTCTGAAAACATTTCTGAATGTTCAGGAAAACCAGTTTAATTCGGGAGAAAATATACTGCTTTTGGGGGAGATCAATACTTCCGAAGTGATGCAAAAAGCCGGGAACATTGATCTTTCAGACCCAAATTACGTGCAAAAACTGGGCGATCTTGTAGAGCAGCTGGATTCCGCAGTAAGCGAACTTGTCAAAAATGTCATTTTAGCCGGAAAATTCCCTGTGGTCATTGGCGGTGGCCATAACAATGCCTACGGAAACATCAAAGGTGCGGCCGAAGCTTTGGGCCATGCCATCAACGTGCTGAACATAGATGCGCACACCGATTTGCGAAGGCTGGAACACCGTCACAGCGGCAACGGCTTTAGCTACGCCCTCAAAAATGGCTTTTTAGAGAAGTATTCTGTTTTTGGCCTGCACCGCAATTACACTCCGCAGTACATTTTCGAAGCAATGGATGCTTCCGAAGCACTTCAATACAGCCTGCTTGAAGAGCTTCCGAAGCATAAGCGAAAAATGGCATTTTTGGAGCAGCTCGACTTTGTGAAAGCTAAAAAATTTGGCCTCGAACTGGATTGTGATGCGGTGGCAAACTTCCCCAGCAGCGCTGTTTCGCCTTCGGGCCTTGAGCTTGATGAGGCCCGGGAGCTGTTAAGGGAGGCTGCAAAAGAATTAAATTGTTGCTATCTTCACATTTGTGAAGCTGTGGCAGCCGATAATTTCCCTACCGGAAAGGCGCTAAGTTATTTAGTAACCGATTTCTTAAAAGAGAGAGCACATGCATGAAACTGTACAACATTATGTGGAATGGGCCGCGCTGGGCATTGAAGTTGCCGGGGTTCTGGTCATGATCATAGGGCCAATTTTTGCACTTTGGCGCTACTTTTTTGACCGGCACGAAGACGGCAGCTCTTACCGCACCTTTCGCCACGATTTGGGAAAGGCCATTTTACTGGGCCTCGAATTCCTGGTGGCCGGCGATATTATTGCCACGGTGAGCACAGACCCCACAATGAACAATGTGCTTGTACTTGGCGTAATTGTGCTCATAAGAACTTTTTTAAGCCTTTCTTTGCAGGTGGAGCTTGAGGGGAAATGGCCCTGGCAAAAGCGGGAAATTGGAGACTAAATGGAAATTATATCTTTTGAACAACAGTATGCCGAAGATTTCAGGCAACTTAATATTGAATGGCTGGAACATTATTTTTGGGTAGAACCTCATGATGAAGAAGTTTTGGGAAAGCCGGAAAAGTACATTATTGAACCGGGAGGCAACATCTTTTTTGCCCGTGAAAACCAGAAAATCCTTGGTACGGTGGCTTTGATGAAAATGGACGAAGGGGTTTTTGAACTCACAAAAATGGCGGTAAGGCCCGATGCCCGAGGAAAGAAAGTGGGACAAAAACTAATGCAGCACACGCTAAATTTTGCCAGGAACAAAGCCTGGAAGAAGCTCATTATTTATTCTAACCGAAAACTGGAAAACGCCATTCACATCTACAAAAAGTACGGGTTCAGGGAAATTCCCATCGGGGAGAACAATCCTTATGCCCGCGGCGACATTAAAATGGAACTTCCGCTTTCTTAAAGTAGTATTAAATTTAAGGGAGAAAGCTTCAGATTTCATTAGCTTTATTGGAAACTGAATTTTATGAAACGTATTTTTCTATTCGCCATGCTGGCCGGTTCGCTCTTATCATGTAAAAATGAAAACCGCGAAATTCCCGCCGTTACGGGAGAAGACGTGCTGGAAGGAGAAACAGCCGCCGCTACAGATACTGCCCAAATAGACATCAAACCCATTTCGCATGCCACTGCCGTGATCAACTGGGGCGAAACCACCATCTACTTAGACCCGGTGGGAGGCGCCGAAGCATTTGCAGGTATGGATGAAGCAGATTTTGTGCTGGTGACCGACATACACGGAGATCACATGAGTGCCGAAACCCTAGCTGCCCTGAACCTTGGCGACACGCCAGTTATTGCCCCGCAGGCCGTAAAAGATGAGCTGCCCGATTCTTTAGCCACAAAGATCAAAGTGATGAACAACGGAGAAAATATAAGCCAAAACGGGATTGCTATTGAAGCCATTCCCATGTACAACCTGCGCGAAGAGGCCAAACAATTTCACCCCAAAGGCCGCGGCAACGGATATGTTCTTGAAAAAGACGGACAAAGACTCTACATAGCCGGAGACACCGAAGACATCCCGGAAATGAGAAAGCTCGAAAACATTGATCTTGCGCTGGTGCCAATGAACCTGCCTTACACCATGCCGGTTGATGCAGCCGCAGATGCCGTGATAGAATTTGCACCCGAAAAAGTATATCCGTACCACTTTCGCGGACAGGATGGAAAAGCCGATGTTGATAAATTCAAACAACTGGTAAGCCAAGGCAACAGCGAGGTAGAAGTGGTGCTGGCCAACTGGTACCCCGAAGATGAATCTTAATTTTTCACATTAGATTTCAAAATTTAAACCCGCTAAAAAAAGCGGGTTTTTTCATAATTGAACTTCAGATGATCACTGAAAAACGCCTTCTTTGACAAACTTCTTTGCTTATTCTTTACTTCGAAAAAATGCAACAGCTTGTATTTCAATAATTCAAAAGAAGAATTTTCTTAAATATTTTATAAATTCCCTTTTAAAATACTTAGTTTTAGAGCTCAGGGAAAAGTATGGGGAAAACTTTACATCTAATTTTTATTGCCTTTATTACCTGTGCCGGCTGGGCTCAAAATTTGGAGTTACCTGCCGGTGACACGCTTCGGGTTTCGCAAATAGCCCAGAAGCAGGACCTCTCCCAACTCAATGTTCTGCAATTTGATTTTGATGAAAATGGCTACCTGTGGGCAGGCACCGAAGACGGGCTCAACAGGTTTAACGGCTATAGCATGCACACCTATTCCCAGGGTGCCGATGAAAACACCGGCCTTACCGATGATCACATTCGCGGGCTGCTTTATAGGAACGACACGCTGTGGCTGGGTACCAATACCCATTCGGTGCAGGCCTATATTCCGTCGCAGGACAGGTTTATCTATTATAGGGAGCACGAAAAAATTGCCGCCGATGCTTCCCTCAGTTTTACCCACGGCATTTTTGAAGTCAACAGCCGGTATTTGCTGGCAAGCACGCTCAAAAATTGCATTCTTATTGACAGGCGGTCAGGTGAGGTTAGCATCCTTCCCCTGCCCAACCCGGCGGCCAATGATTACGTGCTGGGCCTCATCAATCATTCCGAAGAAAACATCTGGCTGGGCACCTACTTTAATGGTATACTGAAGCTTGACCTTCAGGAAATGAAGGTCGCAGATATGCCTGAATTCGATTTGCTGGACAATAATCCGGTGCACGCATTTCAGAAAACAGCCGATAATAACATTTTAATAGGGAGTCAAAAAGGGCTTTTTGAGTACTCTTTCTCTTCGGAAGGTTTGGAGCTTATTGGGCAACCCCAACAGGAATCGGGCATACGCTGTTTCTTTGACTGGAACAAAGATTACTACCTGCTGGGCGGCACAAAGGGCCTGAAGTTTCTCAATAAACATACTTATGAATTTAAACCAGTGGTGCTGGCAGGTTTTGAAAAGGAAGTATTCTCACCAGTAGAGATACTTCAGATAAAACAGGATGCCAGCCGGGGCGTGTGGATGGGATCACAGGGAAAGGGCATGTTCTACTATCACCCGGCCCGCCAAAAATTTATTCCGAAGCGCATTGAACTAAAAAATGAACCGGAAAAAGATTTTATAAGCATCTTCAACTTTTTGAGGGAAGGCCAAACCCTCTGGATGGCTACTGCCATAGGCTTTGTGAAACACGATTTGGAGTTGGGAACCTACGATCTATACCGCACCAATAAATTGGGATATACGCTGGTGAAAGATTCGCAGGGGCAAATTTGGGGAGGCGGATTTGACCAGGGGCTCGAGAAATACAACCGCCAAAAAGACCATTTTAGAGAGGTTACGCCACTTACCGGGATCCCTGACCGGGATGTGGCCGAGATCATTCCGCTGTCTAAAGACAGTATGTGGGTAAGCACCTGGGCCAGCGGAATATATTCGGTTAACCCGCAAACCCTGAAGGCCCATCCGGTAAAGATCAACGGCAGGGACCTTCACAGGTCGCGCGCTTCGTTCATTGGCAAAGACGGGACCATCTGGCTGGGAGCCGATGACGGGCTCTATAGAATTTCGGGCAACGAAACGCGGAAATATTCCCATAAAAAAAATTCCAAAGCATCACTTAGCAACGACAGGGTATTTAGTATTGCCCAGGACGAAATGAACAACCTCTGGGTTGGCACTGCCCAGGGTCTTAACAGGCTCAACCTGCAGACAGAC
>Ga0098069_100358_pt1 | contig 21331 bp, 19 predicted proteins | sample 27_taG_FD_92584 | JGI IMG/M metagenome (GOLD analysis project Ga0098069, IMG submission 92584) | Marine viral communities from Cariaco Basin, Caribbean Sea - 27_WHOI_OMZ | ecosystem: Environmental > Aquatic > Marine > Oceanic | place: Caribbean Sea: Cariaco Basin | collected 2014-11-09
CCACACTTGAGTCTTCAAATGAAAACACCTAACTTTATTCATGAAAAAACCTGTGAAGAAAACTCCACAGGTCTATTAAAAAATTTTACTTAATAACTGTCAACCTATTTTAGGACGACACAATTTCTAAAAATTATTTAGAAATTATCCTTGCATTAGCTGTTGTAAACGCTGTTGTAATTCGGTATCGGTTTGAAGCGCCATCGCGATTTTCTCGTAACGTTCAACCTCAAGACCTTGTTCTGAAATAGCGTTTTCCATTTCTTTTTGAAATTCGCCTTGCATACTTTCAATTTCTGCAACTACTTCTTTGTGCTTTTTCTTCTCTTCCTCAGTTGCATCACTTTCAGTATTTGGGTCTAAAGCCGCTTGGTGAATTTCATTAAAACGTTGAATATCAAATCCGCTATCTTCAACTTTCTTCGCCATTGCTTTTTGTGCTTCCTGGTTCACCATTCTAATTCTTTGGTAAGCATCAGCAAATTTAGAAAGCTCTTCGTCGCTAACATCTACTTCTACAGCTTGTTGCTGTTGTTGCGGTAATTGCTGGGTTTGAGCAAATACACTTGCTGTACCTAAAAGCGCGAAAGCGAATAATAAACCTGCAATCTTCTTTGATTTAATCATAATCTTTGTTTAAATTTTTAAATGACTCGCAATCTATAAATACACTATTGCTATTCAAAAAATATTGCTGATTAATTTATGTTTTTTAGAGAAGCTTAACTCAATTAAGGCTGCTGTTAACATGTTTTACCTAATTGTTCAGTTTTTTATTTTAAGATTTATGATTAAGGGAACAAATGAATGTTTGACTCAAGTAAATGCTCTGTATAATAAACATTGTAATGATCTTAAATTCAGTATCTTATTTGGTTTTTTAATTTTAAAAGCCCCGGGCAGAGATCACTTCAAGGTTAATGGGTTCGCCAATATTTTCTTCTATTTCTTTTTTAATTTCCTTAATCTCATCACCTTCCAGCTTATCTGGGCCAACCAGTGTTAGGGAAACTCGAAGCGGTTCTTCAAACCTCACGCTCACATTTCTAATTACCAGTTCATTTATTGTAGATCCTTCTAATTGACGGGTGATATTAGCTTCTTTTTTTATTCGGTTAAAGGAAAGCGAAAGTGGCACCATAACCATTCCAATTAAAATTAGGGTATAAATTAACCCGATCCTGGCTCTTCTAAATGGCGCAAAGCCAAGGAAAAGGAAGGTGATGCCGGCAAACATAATAATTCCGGCAAGGTTGGTTAAATACAGTAAAAACGCTCCTGAAAATACTGCCCAGTCCCACCAGCCAATTCCAATTCCCGCTACTGCCAGTGGAGGTACTAATGCCACCGCAATTGCAACGCCAGCCAGGCTTTTAGCAATGCCTTCTTTGGCGTGAGCATAAGCTGCAGCAATACCTGAAGCTACGGCAATTCCCATATCTAAAAGAGTAGGAGAGAGCCGGGCATCTATTTCAGAAGTAATTATTTTAATTGGAATAATAAGACTAACTCCTGCCGAAAATAATAAACAAACTCCCGTCCCAATAAGAATGGTTATAAGCCCCTGGTTAAGCATATTCTTATCGTAACGTACCATTCCCATAGCAAATGATACAATGGGAGAAATAATTGGCGCCAGTATCATCGCTCCAATTATTACCGGAGAGGAATCTCCAAAAAGCCCAAAAGTTGCAATTAAAGTAGAAAGGATCATCATAACTACATAAACCGAACTGATTTTAGAATTTTCTCGCAACACTTTAAACAACTCCTGAAATTCTTCGGTAGTAGCCCTTGGATATATCGGAAGGGTACGTTTGGTTAATTCCTCTCGTTTTTCACCAGTTGGTAAAGTATTGGTTTGAATGCTTTTTTTGAGATTTGCTTCATCTTTCTGGGTGTCGTATTTACTGGATTGTGCGAGACATAATGATTCCTGATCTACCCTGAGAGTTATTTCTTCAGCTTGCTCCTTTTCGCCATCTATTGTAAACTCAATAGCAGAATTGTTTTTTATTTTAAGTTTATGAATTCTTATTCTTCCTATAAAAGACGGGGTTTTATTGAGCTGTTTTCCGCCGGGGAGTAAACTGCGCAATAAAAACCAGATTAATTGTAATAAATTGGTAGGCGAAAGAATAAGCGCGCTAAACAAACCATCGTTTAGTGAACTATCTGAAACCAGCCTCCTGGAAACTACGGAACTGAGTGCGTGTTCTACCACAATTATCCCCAGAGCCGAGGTGCGAATTATTTTTTCATCTTCTGAAGTTAATTCGTAAGAATTATGAGAAAGAGAGGATACGTGCCTAATATTTTTAAAGAAGGAAAGCACCTCCCGAAAGACATTGTTATTCTGATGGTCTTCCGTAAAAATAAAAACGTTCCCAATATTCACCGATTGGAAAACGGGAATATCATTGCAGAAAAGCATATCCAGTTTATGCACCTCTTTATTATTGAGAATTTCCTCGATGACTTTTTCGGGATCTTCTGAGATGCCTAAACCTTTGGTAGTATAAGTATTTTCGGGATGAGGTAAAATACCAATATTAATATTTTTCTGGGCCGCCCTGGGTAAAAACTCTCTTAGATTTTCATCGCTTAAATAGGTGACTATAATATCATTTTCTCCTCGTTTAAAGTCAGTTTCAGGATAGCTTAAAATCTCTTTTTTGGTATTTTCTAATAATGGAAAAATATCTTCTTCCATTTTTTCCCTATCCTCAGGATGATGTAAAATATACAGCATAGTCAGTTATTGCGATTGCAAGACCAAGATAAGGCTTTTTGAAATCGGTACTAAATGTTTAACCGGAGTTTTAGAGTTTACTCGATAATGGAGAATAAATGATTCGAGTCTTGCCTCGAAAAAAATTACATTTTCCAATCGTAATACTTAGTGAACTTGCTTTGAAGTAGTTTACCTGAGCAACTCTATTCTTCTTCTTTTAAATATTTATCCAGAAATTCCCTGATTTGCCTGTAAGCTTTAATTTCATTTTCTTTTTTGATAAATCCGTGGCCCTCATCTTCAAAAACAATATATTCTACCGGTACATCATTTTCCTTTAAAGCAGCTACAATTTCATCAGATTCTACCTGTAGTACCCTGGGATCGTTAGCGCCCTGTAAAACCATTACAGGATTTTTAACCTGGTCAGCGTGAAAGAGTGGCGATTTATTATAAAGTGCTATGGAATCTTTTACTGGATCACCCATTTCCTCATAAAGTGCCTCACGAAAAGCTTCCCAGTAAGGAGGGATAGATTTTAAGGTGCGCAGCCAGTTGGTAACACCAAAAATATTTACTCCCGCCTCAAACTCATCTGGAGTAAAAGTCATGGCGGCCATCGTCATGTATCCACCATAGCTGCCGCCTATTATTCCTATTTTATCAGCGTCTATATATTCTTGATCTTGAAGCCATTTTTTGCCCCAAATACAATCTTTAAGATCTTCATCCCCATGTTTTTTATCATCCATTCTAAAAAAGGTTTTTCCATAACCGCTACTGCCACGGTTATTTACAGCCAGTATCGCATAACCCTGGTTTACCAAATATTGAATTAATGCAGAATAACCTACTCGCGATTGACCGCCCGGGCCACCATGCACCCAAACCAATGCCGGTACTTTATTATTTTCTGAAGCTTGATGAGGTTTGTAATAAATAGCTGGAATCTCCAGGCCGTCAAAAGATTCGTAGCGAACAACTTCAGCCGAAACCAAATCTTCAGCATCTATTTCAGGGTTTAAGGTATTGGTTAATTTCTTTAGGTCTCCAGATGAAAAATCATACACATAAAGATTATTTGGAGCCTTGGCGGTACCGATGGTAAGCCTCATTAATTCTTCGCTATCTGAAATATTTACGGCTACAATATCTTCATTTTGCATATCTGGAAGATCTACTTCTTCACCGGTTTGCGTATTGTTAATTATCAAACTATTCTTGCCATCTTCATTAATTCCTATTACACGGTATTTATCATTTTCACTGAGGTAACTGTACATTACATCCCAGTTGGTTTCAAACAGGTTGTTGCTTTTTTTGGTTTCTATATTGTATTCAATTAGGCTTTTAAATTCTTGTCCGGCGTTAGTAATGTAATAGAAGTGCTCATCATTTTTATCAAAACCCGAAGCCGAATATTGTGCAGCTTCCTCTGAAAGCTCTGTCATTTCTTTGGTTTGAAGATCATAAAGAAAGAGCTTGTTTTCACTGGTCTTGATCGATTTTGAGAGTGCCAGGAGGTGCCCATTGTGAGAAATATCCTCTACCGTAAGATTTTCTTCATTTTTATAGATCATTTCGCTTTCCAGACTCTGCATATCCATTTCATAGAGGTCAAAAAATTGTGGGTTTCTTTTATTGGAAATATAATAGAAGCCAGATTTATCTTTATTCCAACCTGCAAACTGTGCTTTTTCATTTTCACCCGGGGTTAGATCTCTGGAATTTCCGTTTTCTTCCAATAGGTAAATATGATTGATCTCGTTACCGCCTTTATCTGCGGAATAAAGCATATTCTCTGAATTTGGAACATAATCTATAGCGAAGTAAGAATCTTCTTTAGAGTTAGTGATTTGTTGCATTTCTGCGTTCGAAATATCAATTTCAAATAGATTAAATATTCCACTTTTATCTGAACTTACCAGCAATTTATTCTCATCGGGAGAAAAATAACCTCCTGCTATGCGAGTGTTTTCATAAAATTGTTCAATGGTATAATCTTTTGGTTGGATTGCTTCCTGTGCGAGTAATGGCAGGCTAACAAAAGCCAGGAGATAAATTAAGAGCTTCATAATTATAAGTTTTGGTTAGTGATGTATTCTGATTATCAACGAACTATGCTGAATAAATTTACGTAATTTTCATTATAATATACCAAAGAGTAATTTTTTTGTAAGAAAGTAGGTTTATTGCTACTTTAAGGAAAATTTTTTTGGAGATGAAGAATAGAGGCTCAGCTATAATCATATTATTTTCAGCTAAATCAGCTGCAAATCCTTTTAAGCTTAGAAAAGATCACGATACCATTAGGGTAAAAGATCTAAAGACTTCAGTGAATTTTTACAAAAATATTCTTGGGTTAGAACAAATAGATAATGGCGGCCTGGGAGACCATATTAAATGGTTTCAGCTAGATAATAAAGTACAGTTGCATTTAGTGGAAAGCGATGCGCGAATAGAAAAGCATAAAGGTTTTCATTCTGCTTTTAATACTGCAAATCTATCTGAATTTATGGATTTGCTAAGGACTAATAATATTACTTTTGAAAACGGGAAAGGTGAAAAAGATAGGTTCACCAACCGGCCCGACGGGATCAGGCAAATTTATTTTCAGGATCCCGATGGCTATTGGATTGAAGTTAATGATAATAAGGTTTAGTTCTTTAGAGTATATTCTGCTTTAAGCAAGCCTAGCTCGTCTATGGTTTTTAAAACTCCATTTTCGTTATTACTGAAAGTAGTTACGTAATTGCTCGCATTAATAATTTCTGGATGCGCATTTTTCATAGCATAACTGTATTTAGCATTTTGCATCATTTCCAGGTCGTTAAGATAATCGCCAAAAACCAGAGTTTCCTCAGGAGAAATATTTAACTCTTTTTGAATTCCGCTTATAGCATTTCCTTTATTTGCAGTTATGGAGGTAATATCTATAAAAACATTAGCCGCAATAGCTACCTTATAGTCGTTTGTATATTCTTTAAAATGAGGAAAAGTATGTTCTTCAACGCCATTAAAGTTGCAAAAAGTAACTTTTAGAATAGTGTCGTCTACTTCTGTAAGATCTTCAACCTTTTCAATTTTTTTGTAGAACTTGTTAATCTCCTTAAAGAAGCTATCGTCTTTACTTTCTATATAAGCCGAGTTTTTTCCGCATAAAACCAAATAGGTTTCGGGAAGTTCCCTTCCTTTTCGAATAAAATCCATTGCGGCTGACTTATCTAACGAGTTTACATAAAGATCTTTTCCTTTATGAACCACATGGGTGCCATTTTCAGCAAAAAAGAGCATTCGGTCTTTAATTCTATCAAACTTGCTTTCCAGGTTATAAAATTGACGACCACTGGCTACCGAGAACATAATTCCCTTTTCATTAAGCGATTCTTCTATTTCCCAAAAATCGGGGTGGATCTCGTGTTGATCATTCAACAAAGTTCCGTCCATATCGGTAACAATCAATTTTATCATAGCGCAAATTTAAGCGGCAAATATAAAAGATTAGTAACCGGAAGCAGTTAAGAAAAGATCAAATGTGCTTTTAGCAGTATAAATTTTTATGATCTATTTGTTTGATACCCAAAAACCTACAGTTTCAGGCACTATTTTTATTTAAAATAATTATAAATAAGCTTTTAAAAATTCATTTTGCTTTATACATTTGCGTGGTATTTAAAATCAATCTAAATAAAAACAAACACTAATGAAGCTTTCAAAGAACCTCATTATTCTATTTCTTTTTGCTATTCAAATTGGTTTTGCTCAAAGCACTGGCGCAATAAAAGGTAGTGTAGTAAATAGCGAGGCAAATGCGTTGTCTAATGTAAATATAGAAGTTAAAGGTCTTCAAATTGGGGATGAAACCAATAACCGCGGAGAATTTAGCTTAAAGAATATTCCAGAGGGAAATTATACCATCCAGGTTTCTTATGTAGGTTATGAGACCCAAAACCTAAAGGTTAATGTACAGCCAGGTACAACCACAAAAATTCCATCTATTATTTTAATAGGAAAGCAAGAGCAACTGGGTACAGTTGTATTGAGGGGAAATGGAAATGGAAATAAATTTACCCGAAATACCAGTGTAAGTGTAGCAAAGATGCCACTTAAAATGATCGAAAATCCGCAGGTTTATAATAATATTACCGCTGAGCTTTTACAGGAACAGGTAATTACCAATTTTGACGATGCGATTAAAAACGCATCAGGTCTTACCAAGCTTTGGGAATCTACAGGGCGTGGCAATGATGGCGCAGGATATTTTTCTCTTAGAGGTTTTCCTGTACAACCAACTTTAGTAAACGGTTTGCCGGCACTAACTAACGGAAGTCCGGATCCTGCAAATATGGAAAATATAGAAGTGATTAAAGGCCCCTCGGGAACTTTATACGGCAGTAGCCTTGTTTCTTATGGCGGACTAATAAATATTACAACCAAAAAGCCTTATAATTATTTTGGCGGAAATATTTCTTACACTCTTGGCAGCTTCGGGCTTAATCGTGTAACTGCCGATGTGAACACTCCGCTTGATGAAACCGGTGATGTTGCTTTTAGGATAAATACTGCGTATCATACCGAAAATAGCTTTCAGGATGCAGGCTTTAATAAGTCTTTGTTTGTAGCGCCTTCGTTAAGTTATAAGGTAAATGATAAACTTTCATTCTTTGTAAACACTGAATTTTATGATTCTGAAAGTACCAATCCTTTAATGCTATTTGTAGATAGAGGAGCGCCGCTTACAGCTACTAACCTGGAAGAATTAGGCTATAATAATGAGAATTCTTACACCAGCAACGATCTTACGGTAGAAAATCCAACCTTTAGTTTGCAAGCACAAATGAATTATGAACTTTCAGACCAATGGACTTCACAAACAGCGGTTTCAACGGGTTCGGCTAAAGCTTTGGGGAATTATTCATATTTATACGAAACCACACGCTTTAAGCAGAATAGGGAAGAAGTACCCGGGGAAGTAACTAATCTTGATGAAGGACTTATTTTTTCTCGCTATATAAGCAATCAAAATTCTACAACTTTAAGCACTGATATTCAACAGAATTTTATTGGAGATTTTGAAATAGCAGGAATGCGTAACCGTACCGTAATTGGACTGGATTACTTTAATAGAAGAGTGATAGACAATAATACCGGTTATATTAAAAATGGGGATGTTTATATTGGAAATGCAAGTTTGCAAAATGTAAACGAAAGTGTTTTCGGAATTTACGAGCCTGCAAATTATATTACAGATAATGATAGCGGAATTCTTAGTAAAGAAGCCACTGCAGGTTTGTTAGAAAATGTAAACCGAAATAACAATATTGCTGAAGAAGATATTTATAGCGCATATATTTCTAACGTTCTTAACTTTACTCCGCAGCTTGCTTTAATGACCAGCCTAAGATTAGACCAGTTTGAAACTGAAACCAATAGCCAGACTGCGCTATCTCCAAAATTTGGAGTGGTTTATCAGCCAATTCTAGATAAAGTAGCGCTGTTCGCAAATTATATGGATGGATTTAGTAACGTTGGGCCAAGACAGGTAGATAACCTTGAAACGGGGGAAAGCAGAACTTTGGTTTTTGACCCGGAAAGAGCAAAGCAATTTGAGGTTGGAACTAAATTTAATTTATTGAATAATCACCTTTCAGCTACCTTAAGTTATTACGATATCCAGGTTTCTAATATAGTAATGCAAGACGCCGAAAATCCTTTTAACCTTGTACAGGATGGCGAACAATATAGCCGCGGGTTTGAAGCCAGTGTAACTGCCAGCCCTATCGAAGGTTTAAATTTAATAGCAGGATTTAGCCATAACGATAGTGAGCTAACCGAATCTGATCAGGTGGATTTTCTTGGAAGAAGACCAGAATCTGCAGGGCCTGAAACTTTAGCTAATTTCTGGGCGAGTTATCGTTTTACTCAGGGAAATCTTGAAGGTTTCGGACTTGGTTTTGGTGGAAATTATGCTAGTGAGAATATGATCTTTAATCGCCAAACCGCAGGAGTTTTCACGCTACCATCCTATACTATTCTAAACGCCTCTTTGTTTTATAATGTAGATAAATTTGGAATTAATTTGAAGTTAAATAATCTTACCAACGAAGAATATTATACCGGTTGGTCTACAATAAATCCGCAAAGACCAAGAAACTTTGCAGCAAGCTTAACTTATAATTTTTAATTAAATAGCATTTCTTTGGTCACCACTAAAATTGTTTTGAGTTTTGGTGGTGACTTTTTTTAGATGAAGAATAAAAAGAAAAATAATAGCTTTAAGAAGTTTATCGCTAAACTTCATTTATGGCTGGGACTTGGTTCCGGTCTTATTGTTTTTATAGTAGCTGTTACCGGTTGCATCTTTGTTTTTCACGATGAAATTAAAGATATAACCAGGGATTACCGAAAAGTAACTCCTGAAACTTCAGCATATGTTGCGCCTTCCAATCTTCAAAACAAAACTAAAAGTCTTTTTCCTGAAGCTCAACCGGGAATGGTAGTTTACCAGGGTAGCGATCGGTCTGCTTTTGTGTATACGCTAATAAATGAAGTGCCGTATCATATTTATTTTAATCCTTATTCGGCTGAATTTCTTCAGAAAGAAAACCTTGAAAATGACTTTTTCCTCATTGTAGAAGATCTGCATATGCATCTTTGGCTTCCGCCGGAAATAGGAAAGCAGGTGGTAGGTATTTCAACGCTCATCTTTGTGTTTATGCTAGTTTCCGGAATAATTCTGTGGTGGCCTAAGAAAAGAAAAAACCTGAAGAAACGGCTAAAAATAAAATGGAATGCGAAGTGGCGACGTGTAAATTACGACTGGCATAGCGTAACCGGATTGTATATTTCATTAATCGCCTTGTTTGTTGCTATTACCGGGCTTAGTTTTTCTTATGAATGGATGAATCACGGCCTGTATGATCTTGCAAATTTATGGCAGGAAAAACCGGAAGACCAATTAAATATTCAGATTGAAAGTGCTAATTATTCTGAAGCTGCAATGGATATTGCTTTAGCTGAAACTTTAAAATTAAAACCCGGAGATGAAATGTTCTTTGTTTGGGAGCAGGGTGGAAGCGCACCAATAACCACGGGTTCCTATCCTGATGCGTTGGATTATGACCATCAATCAAACTTCTATTTTCATCCTGAAACCGGGGCACTACTAAAAGATCACGACTACTCCAGCAAAAGTGCCGGAATGAAATTACAGGAAATGACCTATGGTTTACATACTGGGCAATATTTTGGAGTTACCGGTAAAATCATTGCCTTTTTTGCCAGCCTATTTGTGGCCGCACTTCCCGTAACCGGATTTATGATTTGGTTTGGCCGCCGCAATAAAAAGCAAAAGAACCGGTCTTAAAAAAAGTCCTGGAAAACTAAAACCTAAAAAAGGATAGCGTCTACAATTCCGCCTATAATGGCTATAAATATGGCTAACCAAAGTGAAGGAAGAAAACCTTCGGTCTTAAAGTCATCGCTAAACTGGTCAGCGATTTCGATAATAATGGCGTAGGCAACCACGCGCGTTACAAATCCTAATCCCAGGAAGTAAAAAATCCCTAAGGTCGCTACATTTAATAAAAGGGTGATCACCCAACTTAACAGGAAGCTTAGTAAACCTATAATAAGTGCTACAATTATAGCTGTTTTAAAACCTGTAAGCTTTATCTTAGGCATAATATTGGCCGCAGCAAGCAATACCAGGGCATCGATTATTATATGCACCACCCATTGAAGCATTTGTTAGGTATTTGAGGTTAGTATATTTAAAGGTAAAAAAAAATTGGTAAACTACATCAGAGAGGCTCACGAAGCCTTAATTGAAAAACATAATTTGATTTTCGAGGGAATCCTCGGTACATTTAATCTCGATTATCGAGTAAAGATTTAATCTATTCGGTTTTCCAGTGTTGTGGGTTTTTGATTTGTAATTAGTTCCCAAATAGCTTTAAAATTTGCAAGTTGTTCACGACGCTTAATAGTTTCAGAAGAAGTGTAAGCTACGGGAGCGGCTTCAAAACCTCTATAGGAAGCATCCAGATTTTTGGCGATATAAAGACTTCGTGGTAAATGAAATTTTTGTGTGATCACAATGGCATCTTCAATTTCAAAAACAGCTTTAGCCCTAAACATACTGTCGTAAGTGTCAAAACCTGAATGATCTAAAATAATGTCTCGAGAAGGAACCCCTTTTTTCAAAAGGTAATTTTTTATCGCGTTAACTTCATCATAATCATCGGTTCTGTGATCTCCGCTTATTAGGAAGTTTTCAATTTTATTTTGCTGGTAAAGTTGATAGGCAGTTTCTACACGATCTTGTAAAATAGGCGATAATTTCCCGTCTGCGTGTACGCTAGCCCCCAGGATTATTCCTGTTTTCGCCTTAGGTAATTCTGTGATTTCAGAATAAATAAGGTTTGAAGTTTCTTTTTGGATATAAGCTTCCAGCCCAAAAATGATAAGGATACCTATAATAACAAAAAGTGCAAAAGCAAGAATTAGTTTTTTAAAAAGCTTCATAGACCTCGGCAGTTATAACACGAAGATAAAGAATAATAGTTTACCTATATGTTTAATTTATTGAGGATGCTTTAAGCAATGAATGTGAATGTTTACCTTTGAAATTATTAAAAGAATTTGTAAAAAATGACGAATATTAAAGCTTTACAATGGCGTTATGCCACCAAAAAGTTCAATCCGGAGAAAAAACTTTCTTCAGAGAAAATAGACATTCTAAAAGAAGCTTTTAATCTTACCGCAACTTCCTATGGGTTACAACCTTTAAAAATGGTGGTGGTTCGTAACAAAGAACTTCAGGAAAAATTAAAAAGTGCTTCCTGGAATCAGCAGCAATTGAATACTGCTTCCCACGTTCTAGTGATTTGTATTGAAAAGAAAGTTGACAAGAATTTTATTGAACAATATTTTAAAAGGGTAAAACACCTTAGAGAAACCCCAGATGAGGTTTTAGAGCCTTTTAAAAAATCCCTTGTAGACAGTTTTGAATCTAAAGCAGAAGAGGAAGTACACGCCTGGGCGCTAAACCAGGCCTATTTAAGTTTAGGGACGCTACTTACCGTTTGTGCTACCGAAGAAATAGACGCCTGCCCTATGGAAGGCTTTGAACCCGATAAATACGATGAACTTCTAAATTTAGAAGCGCATAATTTAAAGTCGGTTTTGGCTTTACCGGTAGGATATCGTGCAGAAGACGATATGTTTTCTGAATTTAAAAAAGTACGACGACCTCTTGATGAGGTAATTATTGAAATGAATTAATAATTTACGTAGCGTGTAATTTCTAGTCCGTAGCCAATCATACCCACACGTTTTGTTTGCTGGGTATTAGAAAGCAATTTGATTTTGTGAATTTCCAGGTCGTGCAGAATCTGGGCCCCAATCCCAAAGTCTTTATTATCCATATTTATAGGCGGAGCTTTTACTTCGCCTTTTTTCTGGCGTTCTTTAAGCTCGGCAAGTCTTGGTAATAAATTTAAAGATTGCACCGCAGGATTTATAAAAACAATAGCACCGCGACCTTCTTCGTTAACTGCCCTAAACATATTATCCAGTTTCTTATCGGCATCATTGGTAAGTGTGCCCAGGATATCGTTATTAACCAGGGTAGAATTCATACGAACAAGAATTTCTTCATCACTTTTCCAGCTTCCCTTGGTTAGGGCAAGATGAACCTGCCCGTTTGTAGTCTGGCGGTAAGCTCTTAATCTAAATTTTCCAAAACGGGTTTCAAGATCAAAATCTTCTTTCTTTTCAATTAAAGAATCGTGTTGCATCCTGTAAGCAACCAGGGCTTCAATAGAAACAATTTTAAGATCAAATTTCTGGGCAACCTCCATTAATTGCGGAAGCCTTGCCATAGTTCCATCCTCATTCATAATCTCTACAATCACTCCTGCTGGCTCAAAACCGGCAAGTCTGGCAAAATCTATAGCGGCTTCGGTATGCCCGGTTCTTCTTAATACCCCGCCTTCTTTGGCTTTAAGCGGAAAAATATGCCCGGGACGGTTAAGGTCTGTAGGATTGGTTTCGGGATCTATGAGAGATTGTATGGTTTTAGCTCTATCTGAAGCTGAAATTCCCGTGGTAACACCTTTACCCCGTAAATCTACAGAAATTGTAAACCCGGTTTCCATAGGATCGGTATTATTGCTCACCATCATTTCCAGTTTAAGGTTCTTGCAACGTTCTTCGGTAATGGGGGCGCAAATGAGTCCGCGGCCATGGGTGGCCATAAAATTGATCATTTCCGGAGTCACCTTTTCGGCAGCGGCAACAAAATCTCCTTCATTTTCCCTGTCTTCATCGTCTACCACAATTATCACCTTGCCAGCACGAATATCATCAATCGCTTCCTGAATGCTGTGAAGTTTAAGGGTGTTTTGGGTAGTTGTTTCCTGAGCCATGTTGTGTGTTATTTTGGGCTGCAAAGATATTTAATCTATTTTTCTTTTCGGCTTAATAATACCAGCTTTTTTGAGCGCTTTTCTTATAGGTTCGGTAATATTGTCGAAAGCAAAAAGTCCCTGATCCGTAGTAGCCCTGTATGTGAGGTAGATTCCCAGCGGGAGCATAATGAGCGTTGAAAGCCAGGTAGCCATAAACGGACTAATACTACCATCTTCTGCACTGTTTTTAGCAAATATTCCTATAAAGTGATAAGTTAGAAAAAGTAGAATTGCAACCACCATTGGTAATCCCATTCCTCCTTTTCTAATAATTGCACCTAATGGGGCACCTACAAAAAAGAGTACTATACAGGCTACTGCCAAAACATATTTTTCGTGTAATGCTATCTCGAATTTATTAAGTTGCTTGGTAGAATTCTTTAATTCAGATTTTTTAATATTAAGGTGTGAAAGTGCTCCATTTACCGAACCAAGCGATAGGTTAACAATTTGCACCGCCTGGTAAGTATCGTATTCTTCAAGGATGGTATTTTCTATTTCCTTAATAGAATCTGAAGGATTTAAATTCACCGCAATATTATCAAAATTCGTACGCTGGTACATATTTTCGGTTAAGGCTCTTTTCTTTTCGTTATGTGAAGTAGCAAAAGAATCTATACTTTGGCGCAGTTCAGATATATTCAGCATTCCCTGGGTATTGCTATAACTTTCATCTTCCAGGTCTACATTATTAAAATCAGATAGATCCAGGTTTATAGTATATTCATCAAAATAGCTTTTTAGATAAGGTTTGTTCCTTCTTTTAGAATAATCTGAAGCTTGAACTTCGTCGTAATAATTACCGTCTTTCAGAATAAGCGAAAGCACATCAGAATCTGTACTTCCTACCAATTCTCCTTCTTCTGCTTTAATTACGGTGAAATTACCGCTGCGATTTGTTTTCTTATGAATAATCACATCGGTAAGATATTGGCCGTTATCACCACTTTTATCTTCAACTTTAATATTTATAGTTCCAAGATCGTTGAAAACCCCTTCGGTAATAGCCATTGCCGGTTTTAATTTGGCAATGTTTTTCCGAAGATTTATAGATTTATATTCTGCGGCAGGAATTACATTATTTGCAAAAAAGAAGGCGGTAACACTAACCAATAGAATAAAAACGGTTAAGCTACGCATTGCCCGTTGCAGGGAAATCCCTGAAGATTTCATAGCTGCGAACTCATAATTTTCGGCAAAATTACCAAAAGTCATGATGGAGGTAAGCAGGATGGTAAGCGGTAGAACCAGTGGCACCAGTTTAGGAGAAAAATAGAGAAGGAATTTCAGAATAATTTCTGTATCCAAATCTTTTCCCGCCAATTCACCTATGTACAGCCAAATGGTTTGGAGTACAAAGATGAACATAAGAATAATAAAAACTGAAAAAAATGTTTTTAAGTAACTGGTGAGTATGTACCGGTCTAATATTTTCAACTTAGTCTAATCTATTGATGTAAAAATCTTCGTAACGAGCTTCTTCAAAAGTAAAAAGGTTTTTAGCCAGCTCCTGGTCGGTTTTAAAGCTTTTTACAGTAATAGTAATTTTTGTATCGTTATCCTGGGTTTGGATTAGGTTGTAAATATGCTTGGTTTGGCTATCTATTCCCAATAAAATATTCTTAACCTCGGCATTGCTATCTTTTGGAGTTAATTTTACGTATTGAATATTACGACCATTTACATTTTTAGCAACGTCCATTTCGTAGTTATAACCTTCTTCATAAAAGCTGAACATTTTTGAAGGAGTAATATTATTTTCTTCCTCTTCAACATAGGTAGAAATATTAATCTCCTCATCTTCCGGAATTATAGTGTAGACTTTCTTCCCATCAAACATTTGGGTAGTTCCCATTAGGTTTAATACATATTTTTCTCCCATTATGCTAACATCGCCACGTGTTTCCTGGTTTACATTGGCAGCATTATTTCGAAGACTATATTTAAAGTCGATCACCATATTATCGTAGGTTTTAACCTTAGAAGAAACTTCATTAAGAAGGTTTTCGGCTTTTTTAGAATTTTGTGCCTGCAAGCTTATGGTGAAAATAGCGAGCGTGATAAAGATTAATTTTTTCATTTTAGTAATTAGGTGTTTATTCTTCATTTAATAATTGATCTAAGGCTGCAAGATCCGTAACTAAAACCTGCCTGGCTTTACTTCCTTCAAAAGGTCCTACAATTCCCGCCGCTTCTAATTGATCTATGATCCTACCGGCGCGGTTGTAACCAAGTTTTAGTTTACGTTGCAGCAAAGAAGCCGAGCCTTGTTGAGCGGTAACGATCACTTCGGCAGCTTCCCTAAAGAGTTTATCTCTTTCACTTACATCTATATCAACACCTGTGCCACTATCATCTGCTTCATAGGCAGGAAGTTGATGCGCTTCTGGATAAGCTTTTTGAGAACCTATGAACTCTGTTATTTTATCAACTTCAGGGGTGTCTACAAAAGCACATTGTAAACGCTTTAATTCATTTCCCTGGGTGAAAAGCATATCTCCACGACCAATTAGCTGATCGGCTCCCTGGCCATCTAAAATGGTTCTGGAATCTATTTTAGAGGTTACCCTAAAGGCGATTCTCGCCGGGAAGTTAGCTTTTATAATACCAGTAATTACATTTACCGAAGGTCTTTGTGTGGCAATAATTAAGTGAATACCAATTGCACGGGCTAATTGTGCTAAACGGGCAATTGGAGTTTCTACTTCTTTCCCAGCAGTCATTATTAAATCGGCGAATTCATCTACCACCAGAACAATATAAGGTAAGAATTTATGTCCGTTTTCCGGGTTCAATTTTCTGGCTTTAAACTTGACGTTGTATTCCTTGATGTTACGAACCATCGCGTCTTTAAGAAGTTCGTAACGATCATCCATTTCAATACAAAGTGAATTCAATGTGTTAATCACCTTAGTATTATCAGTAATAATAGCGTCACCTGAATCTGGTAGTTTTGCGAGATAATGACGTTCAATTTTATTAAAAAGCGTAAGCTCTACTTTTTTAGGATCTACCAGTACAAATTTTACTTCAGCAGGATGCTTGCTGTAAAGTAATGAAGTTAATATAGCATTTAATCCAACCGATTTACCCTGGCCTGTAGCACCGGCCATAAGCATATGCGGCATTTTTGCAAGGTCTACCACAAAGGTTTCGTTAGAAATAGTTTTACCCAAAGCCATTGGTAATTCCATCTCGGCATTCTGGAATTTAGGTGAAGCGATCACCGAACGCATAGAAACAATGGTGGAGTTCTTATTAGGTACCTCTATACCTATGGTTCCTTTACCCGGAATTGGCGCAATAATTCTAATACCCAATGCCGAAAGAGAAAGCGCGATATCATCCTCCAGATTTTTAATTTTTGAAATTCTAATCCCTGCTTCAGGCACAATTTCGTATAAGGTTACCGTTGGGCCAACCGTAGCCTTAATTTGCGCGATCTCAATCTTGTAATTTTTAAGCGTATCTACAATCCGGTTTTTATGTTCCTCCAGTTCTTCCTGGTCTACCGTAATACCGCCACCATATTCCTGTAGCAATTCCAGCGTAGGGAATTTATAATTACTTAATTCTAAAGTAGGATCAAACTCCCCAAAATCTTTAACGATCTTATTGCTAATCTTATCTTCTTCTACTTCCTCTTCTTCGGTAGTTTCCACTTCCATTTCTACTTCGCCGCTATCTTCTTTCTTTGCAGGTTTAGGGGAAGGAGTGGGGGTTTCTTCTTTTGGTGGTGTTTTTTCCAGTTTTATTTCTGCGGAAGTTTTTTCGGTAGGTTTTTCTTGTTTTGGAACAACTTGTTCTTTCCAGTCGGTTTCTTCTTCGGTAGCTGAAATTTCTTCTTTATTTGACTGAAATTCTTTGTTCAGGCTTTCTTTTTTAGACTTCACAAAACCGCCAATCAATTCGGGTGTTAGTTTTAATCTTAAGCTTAAATATGCAATAAACAGGAATAACATTAATAAAATTGTTCCGAAGAAACCTAAATAATCCTGCAGAAAATCGTTCATTTCATAACCTATTCTTCCGCCTAATAATGGGTTTTTAGCAGCAAAAAATCCGAAGAAAATGGCTAGCCACAGCATAATTAAAATACCCCAAAACCAGGATTCCCTTAGTTTGGTAGATTTTACGCCAAGAAAAAGATGAAACCCGCTGTAGCTTACTAAAATTGAAAAGATAAAGGCGGCAACGCCAAATCCTTTATACATAAAAAAGTCGCTTACTGAAGCGCCAAATTTACTTAGCCAATTCTTGGTTTCTACTTCGCGATTTGAAAATTCACCAAGCGTACTTTGGTCTACTTCCCAATTGAATAAAAATGAGATGAATGCGACACTTAAAGCCAGGCCGAATAACATTAAAAAACTACCTAAAACTACCTTTTGCTGCCGGTTAAGTTTGAAGGAAAATTTAGTCGACTTTTTCCCGGTATTTGTTTTAGTCCTGGTTTTCTTTTTGGCCATAGATGATTTGAAGGATTTTGAGCAAAAATACAAATTAGCCCCTTCTAAAATAAAGAAAATTGACTTCAGTTTAGAGGAGGTTATTTTATAAGCTTAAACGTTCAAATCTAAGCAATTATTTTTTGAGAAGTAGCGCTTCGAATAATTCAGAATTTAAGTGCCTTAGGTTCTGAAAGCTAGACCATAATTTATTTTAAAAAATGTAGGGAAAGTAAATAAATGCACCTATAATTACCGCAATTATAGCTGCTATAAAAACCGCTCCTGCCGCAATATCTTTAATATGGCCTATTTTACTATGAAAATCTGGATGTACAAAATCTGCCATAGCTTCCAAACCGGAATTCAAACCTTCAGCAGTCATCACCAGGCCTATAGCTACAAACTGAAACATCCATTCGGTTTTAGTGATTTCAAAGAAATAACCGGCAATACACATAATTATTGCCAGTGCAAACTGCACCTGTATGCTTTGTTCGTGTTTTAGTAATAACCAGGCTCCTTTAATAGCATAGCCGCCTCCTCTTATTCTTTTTCCGAGAAAACTATCTCGCATTATAAAAGGGTTTTTAGCGCAGAAAGATAATCTGGTTCTTCACCTATTTCAGGAACTTGTTGGCTGTGAATAACGTTGCCTTCTTCATCTAATACAATTACAACACGGGAAAGTAAAGCCTCAAAAGGGCCATCCATAATTTCCAAGCCGTAATCTTTTCCGAAGTTTCTATCTCTAAAATCTGATAGATTGATGACATTCTCTAAACCTTCATCGTTTACAAAACGTTTTTGAGCAAAAGGTAAATCTCTTGAGATACAAAGTACCACGGTATTATCCAGACCGGTAGCTTTTTCATTAAATTTTCTAACTGAAGTTGCACACACGCCGGTGTCTATACTGGGGAAGATATTTAAAATAACTCGCTTTCCTTTAAAATCGTTTAAAGTTGCGGTACTAAGATCAGATTTAATAAGTTCAAAATGGGGAGCTCTTTCGCCTTTTTCGGGTAAGCTGCCATAGGTGTTTATTTTTTCACCTTTTAATGTTATTTGCGACATGGATATTACTATTAGATTGGTTTGATAAATTTAGGACATCTGTTTTAGGGATTTACTAAAATTATCATAAAAACAAAGGGCTGCCTAAATATAAGACAGCCCTTTATAAATTATAATAAAAACGCGATTTCCTAACGGTCTATAGAACCAACTACTTTTTGCATAAAGTTGTTACAGGCATCTTTTTCTGGCGTTCCACCATCAATAGAATGCTTAACTTCTACAGCTCCGCATAAGTTCGAGATCAATTCACCTATCACATCCATTTCCTCGTCTTTTACCGAACGATGTTCAGTATAACTTTCAAGTACTTCTATGGTGTGTTCCAGCTTTTGAGCTTCGTTTTCGCGTGCTAAATGTTTAATTACTGGTAACTTCATTTACTAGGTCTTTTAGAGGTTCAAATTTGTTAGTTTGTACCTGATTAACGAAACTTCCGTTTTTGAAAGTGGCAAAAGTTGGTAGGTTATCTACCTTAGCCAGTTTTCTGGATTCCGGATATTTCTCAGCATCTACCATTAAGAACGTTGCGTTCTCATTTTCTGAAGCTAATTTCTTGAATTTAGGCTTCATTAATCGGCAGTTACCGCACCATCCGGCCATATACTGTACCACAACGGTTTCGTTATCAGAAACTATTTCGTTTAAATTATCTTGTTCTAATTCTTTTATCATAACAATCTCTTTCCCTTTTTTCTTAGTTTAAGCTTAGGTAAGAAGCAACTCCGTCTCTATCGGCATTCATTGCGTCTTTACCTTCTTCCCAGTTTGCAGGACAAACCTCACCTTTTTCCTGTACGTGAGTGTAAGCATCTACAAGTCTTAAGAATTCTGCTACGTTTCTACCTAATGGCATATCGTTTACACCTTCGTGAAAAATTTTTCCTTCCTCATCAATAAGGTAAGTAGCACGGTAAGTTACGTTGTCTCCTTCTAGAGTAACATCTCCGGTTTCCTCATCATAAGATTCTCCGGTAATATCTAGAATTCCAAGACGGGAACTTAGGTTTCTGTTAGAATCTGCAAGAATTGGATATTTTACGCCTTCAATTCCTCCGTTATCTTTTGGAGTATTTAACCAGGCAAAATGTACTTCTGGAGTATCACAAGAAGCTCCAACTACCATTACATTTCTTTTTTCAAATTCTTCAGCTGCTTTTTGGAAAGCGTGTAATTCTGTAGGGCAAACAAAGGTGAAATCTTTTGGGTACCAGAATAACAATACTTTTTTCTTGTTTTTCTGAGCTTCTTCTAAAATATTTAGTTGAAAGGTATCACCCATTTCATCCATTGCGTTTACGCTTAAGTTTGGAAACTTTTTTCCTACTAATGACATATAAATTTTGTTTTTATTGGTTTAACTTTTATTGTAATTCGAGTACAAATTTAGGGAAAGTTCTCGCTGAAAAAAGTTATTGAAATTTTAAAATACTATCTAAGAATAAGTTTTGTTTATAGGTTTTTCTAAAATGAATAGAAAACTCCTATTTAACAGTTTTAATGCCTATTATTGCTGAAGTTTTAAGCCGTTTGAGTTTTTGCAGATTGACTTAATTCCTTGATTTTAATTCCGAAAGCAGCAAAAAGCAAGGTCATAAACGGACTTAAATAATTAAAGAAGGCATAGCCCGCGTAACTTAGTGTAGGAACACCAAGAACACCGCTGTGATATGCACCACAGGTATTCCAGGGAATTAGCACCGAAGTTACCGTTCCCGAGTCTTCTAAGGCTCTACTTAAGTTCTCTGGAGCAAGGCCTTTATCGCGGTAAGCTTTAGCGAACATTTTTCCCGGAACTACAATTGCTAAATATTGATCTGAAGCAGTGGCATTTAAAGCCAAACAGCTAAAAACTGTACTGGCGAATAAACCAAAGGTGGTATGGAATAAATTTAATAGAGCCTTGCTAATTCTGGCCAGTGCACCAATAGCTTCCATAATTCCGCCAAAAACCATAGCGCAAATAATTAGCCAAATCGTACCTAACATTCCCGCCATTCCGCCGGCAGAAAACAAATCGTTTAAGTTTTCATTATCGGTTTCAACTGCAGTTTCTACAGTAATTGCCTGCATAACGCCCCGGTAGCCACTAACAAAATCCAGGTTTGTGGTACCTGCGATTTGCGCTACAATTTCAGGTTGAAAAAATAAGGCAGCGGCAGCACCAAGTAGCGTGCCCAGTAATAAAGCGATTAAAGGGGAAGTCTTTTTTACTATTAATGCAATTACAATTATGGGTACTAAAAATAACCAGGGGGATATTCTAAAAGAATTTTCTATGGATGCAAGAATAGCAGAAGTATCTGTAGTTCCCGAAGTATCTAAATTCAATCCAATAATCACAAAAATAATTAGTGTTATGGTGACCGTGGGAACGGTGGTAAGGGTCATATATCTAATATGCGTAAACAAATCGGTTCCAGCCATTGCCGGTGCAAGGTTGGTAGTATCGCTTAAAGGTGACAATTTATCTCCAAAATAAGCCCCGGAAAGAATTGCTCCCGCTGTCATCCCTACCGAAATTCCTAAAACTTCCGCAATTCCTATTAAGGCAATACCAACGGTAGCAGATGTGGTCCAGCTACTTCCTGTCGCGACAG
>Ga0098069_100359_pt1 | contig 21314 bp, 20 predicted proteins | sample 27_taG_FD_92584 | JGI IMG/M metagenome (GOLD analysis project Ga0098069, IMG submission 92584) | Marine viral communities from Cariaco Basin, Caribbean Sea - 27_WHOI_OMZ | ecosystem: Environmental > Aquatic > Marine > Oceanic | place: Caribbean Sea: Cariaco Basin | collected 2014-11-09
AATAAGCCCCGGAAAGAATTGCTCCCGCTGTCATCCCTACCGAAATTCCTAAAACTTCCGCAATTCCTATTAAGGCAATACCAACGGTAGCAGATGTGGTCCAGCTACTTCCTGTCGCGACAGAGATCACAGCACAAATAATGACACAGGCCGCTAAAAATATTGTTGGATTTAATATTTGTAATCCGTAGTAGATCATTGTGGGAATAATTCCTGAAATAAGCCAGGTTCCTGCTAAAGCACCAACCATTAATAGAATAAGAATTGCCCCGGCCGTACTTTGAATATTCCCTGCAACCTCATCTATCATTTTATCGTATTCCACATTGTTAAAATATCCAACAATAGCTGCAACAGCACCTCCAAGTAACAAGACAAATTGGTTTGAACCGCTTAATGAATCGTCTCCAAAAACAAACACATTAAAAGCAAGCATTGCGATAAGCGCAAAAACAGGAATTAATGCAGGCCAAATACCGAGTTCTTTATTTGTAGGAATTTGTTTAGTTTGAGACGGGTCTTGGTTTTCCATTAAAGCTTGAAGTATATGTAAAAACCTTATCAAAAAGGTTTTCGGTTGAATTTATTTTAATCAGATTTTTCTATTCGCCTGTAATTTTACGATTTTACAGGAAAATGAGCAAGTTTTCTATAAAACTATAAATTGATTAAAATTTATATCCAACTCCAAGTTGAATTCCAAAGGTGGTAAGTTTTTGATGGAAATTTTTTTCTTCAAAAGGAATTACTGCATACCTTCTAAAATTAGGGTTTACATAAATATTGAAATTATTAAACGCATATTGGGCGCCTAATCCAAAACCAACACCAATTCCCGCCTGTGGATCTACAGATTCACTTTCTGAGCCTTGAAAATCCATTACAGGGCCTCCATTTACAAAGAAATAATCCAGGAAATTATAATTAGCAAAAATAGGAATAGAAGTGGTTTGCAATTCCTCAGAGCGCGTAGTTTGTTCCGGCATTGGGGCTGATGTTATCAATACATCTCCCCGCCAGTAATTTAGTCCGGTTTCCAGGGAAAGGTTATCGGTTACAGAAAGTAAATATCTGAAGCCGAATTCATATGAGTTTTCAATGTCAGCGCTTCCGCCTCCGGTAATTTCTTCACTTCTTAATAAATCGCTGTTGGTAAACCCGAAATAAAGCCGAACTTCATTTTGAGTTTGTGCAAACGCACTGAGGCTAAAAAATAGGAGGAATAGGGAGAGTAGTAGTTTTTTCAAAGTTTTATTTTTTGTGAATATACAAAAAAGAGAAAGTCCGAAAATATTATCAGCCTTTAACGATTTTATTTTCGGACTTTCTTCTTTATTAAACTATCTCCTCATCCATTATGCCCACTTCAGCCATACAGGATTTCATTATTTTATAAGTTCGTTCTATATCATTATCCAAACCAATAGAAAAACGAATAAGTCCGTTGCTTAGGCCCATTTCTTCCTGCTCTTCGATTGGGATTTCAGAAGATGTAGAGCTTCCGGGTGCGCTAAACAGGGTTTTGTAAAAACCTAAACTTACGGCAAGGTAACCAAGGTTTTTTTTCTGCATTAGTTCCATTAACGCGTTGGCTTTATCCAGGCTACCTACATCTACGGTTAATAAACCACCAAAACCGTAATCTTCATTCATCATCGTTTTAAAAGTTTCGTGGCCTGGATGCGTTTTTAATCCGGGGTAAACCGTTCTTAAGCCGTCTTCCTGGAATTTTTTAGCCAAAAACATGGCATTATGGCTATGCTGTTTTATCCGAATATGCAGGGTTCTCAAATTTTTTAAAACCGAAGCCGCTCGCATGCTATCCATTGTTGGGCCAAGTAACATATTAGCACCATCGTTAACACTACGAAGCGCGTTGATGAAATCCTGACTTCCGCAGGTAACGCCACCAACCGTATCGCTGCTGCCATTAATGAATTTAGTTAGACTATGGATTACTACATCGGCTCCCAATTCTTTCGGATTAATAGAAAGTGGGGAAAACGTATTATCTACCACAAAAGTAAGTTGATGCTTTTTTGCGATTTTTGCTAAAGCTTCAAGATCTGCAACTTCCAAAAGTGGATTACTTACCGATTCGCAGTAAAGCACTTTGGTATTTTTAGTAATGGCAGCTTCAATGCTTTCAAGATTTGTAATATCTACAAAAGAAGTTTTGATATTAAACTTCGGAATAAAATTCTTCATAAACGCATAAGTTCCCCCGTAAACCGTTCGGCTGGAAACAATATGATCGCCGGCCTGGCACAGCTGAAGCAGGGTAGAAGTGATAGCACCCATCCCACTGGCAGCTACATTTGCGGTTTCGGTACCTTCCATTGCGGCAAGGGCTTCACCCAAATATAAATTTGAAGGTGAAGAATGCCTGGAATAAAGGTAGCAACCCTCTGAATTTCCTTCAAACGTATCGAACATGGTTTTTGCCGAAAGAAAAGTGTAAGTAGAGGAATCGGAAATTGAAGGATTTACTCCTCCAAATTCACCAAAATACTGAAGGTCCTGGATATTATCTGCAGGTTTATATTTCATCTTTATCAAATTTAGAGTTCTCTCAAAATTACAGACTAATAGAATTAAAATCAATAGGGATGGTTTAATTCGGTAAATAAAACTATATATGTGCTATTCATTAGATTTATAATCAGTAAATACTTATTTTAGTAATTAAGCGTAGAAAAATTTTCTTTATGAAATTAGACCAAAAAGATCTCCAAATTTTAAAACATCTTCAGCAGGATAGTAAAATGACTAATAAAGAGATTTCCAACAAGCTGAAACTTTCGGTTACTGCGGTTTTTGAAAGAATTAAACGCCTGGAACGGGAAGGGGTGATTTCTAAATATGTGGCACTTGTTTCGCCAGATAAAGTGGAAAAGAATTTTATGGTTTTTTGCCAGATAAAACTTATTCAGCATTCCAGATCTTATTTAACGAAGTTTGAAGATGAGGTCGCAAAGCTTTCCGAAGTTTTGGAATGTTATCACGTTAGTGGTGAGTATGATTATATTTTAAAAGTCCTGGTAAAAGATATGGAAGCCTACCGGGAATTTATGGTGACAAAACTCACCAACCTTGAGCATATTGGAAGTACCCAGAGTACTTTTATAATTTCACCGGTAAAAAGTACAACCGCTGTACCGTTATAATTCATTAGACAAACATATCTGTCTTAAAATTTAAACTTTCAGAGAAATCAAAATTTGGATTGGGAACTACGGTTTTTACTAAAGATATTGAAAAAGCTATGCAGATGGCTAATAAGGTTAGCGACGGCGCCTATTTCGTTAATGAACTTGTAAAATCAGATCCCAGGCTTCCGTTTGGTGGAACTAAGCGATCTGGCTATGGCCGCGAGCTATCCAAAGATGGAATGATGGAGTTTGTTAATAAGAAAACAGTTTATGTTAAAGCCTAAGGCTTAATTTTTTTCGCATTGGTCATTGCCACGAATAGTTGTACTTTTGTGTTTACTTTGTTCAAAAATCAACACAAAAAATAAAATTATGAGTAAATATGATGTTGCAGTTATAGGTTCTGGCCCTGGAGGATATGTGGCCGCTATACGCTGCGCGCAACTGGGAATGAAAACTGCTATCATAGAAAAATATTCAACTTTAGGAGGAACCTGCCTTAATGTTGGTTGTATTCCAAGTAAAGCTTTACTTGATTCTTCTCACCATTACCATGATGCCGTAAAACATTTTGAAGAACACGGAATATATATTCCGGGTGAGGTGAAAGTAAACCTTGAAAAAATGATGGAGCGTAAATCTTCAGTAGTAAGTCAAACTTGCGATGGAGTGAAGTTCCTGATGGATAAAAATAAAATTGATGTTTTTGAAGGCGTAGGATCTTTTAAAGATAAAACCCACATCAATATTGAAAAAAACGATGGTGAAACAGAAACCATTGAAGCTGCGAAAACAATTATCGCTACAGGTTCAAAACCTGCAAATCTTCCGTTTATCGAGCTGGATAAAGAACGAATAATTACTTCTACTGAAGCTTTAAAATTAAAGGAAATTCCTAAACATATGGTCGTAATTGGCGGTGGTGTAATTGGCCTGGAATTAGGTCAGGTTTACCGTCGTTTGGGAGCTGAAGTTACGGTTGTTGAATTCTTAGACCGAATTATTCCTACCATGGACGCTGCACTTTCAAAAGAACTTCAAAAGGTGCTTAAGAAACAAGGTGTAAAATTCCATACTTCTACCAAAGTGAAATCTGTAGAGCGTAATGGCGATGAAATCATTATAAAAGCCGACGATAAAAAGGATAAAGAAATTGAAATAAAGGCAGATTACTGTCTTGTTTCTGTAGGACGTAAACCTTTTACCAATGGTTTAAATGCTGATGCTGCTGGAGTAAAAGTTGATGATAAAGGTAGAATTGAAGTAAATGAACACCTTCAAACCAATACAGATAACATTTACGCTATTGGTGATGTGGTAAAAGGCGCGATGCTGGCTCATAAAGCCGAAGAAGAAGGAACTTTTGTTGCTGAAACTATCGCCGGACAAAAACCACATATTGACTATAATTTAATTCCGGGTGTTGTTTATACCTGGCCTGAAGTTGCTTCGGTAGGAAAAACCGAAGAACAACTTAAAGAAGATGGTGTTAAATATAAAGAAGGAAAATTCCCAATGCGTGCTCTTGGACGTTCCAGAGCAAGTGGAGATACAGATGGATTTGTAAAAATCCTTGCCGATGAAATGACAGATGAGGTTCTAGGCGTTCATATGATTGGCGCTCGTACTGCCGATCTTATTGCTGAAGCTGTTACTGCAATGGAATACAGAGCATCTGCAGAAGATATAGCCAGAATGAGCCATGCACATCCAACTTATGCCGAAGCCGTTAAGGAAGCTGCTCTTGCTGCTACCGATAACCGTGCACTTCACGTATAGGCGGTTTTAAAATAACTTATAAAAAAATGGCTGTTTGATAGAATTTCAAACAGCCATTTTTATTTATAAGAGCGCGATATTTCTAAATCTCCAATTTCTTGAGTTCTTTATAGTTTCTATTCAACCTTCTTAGTAAAATTCCGTAGACCACACGGTAGAAAAGTAAAAGTAATCCAGATAAAATGAGTAAACCTGCAAATATAATCGCAAACATGAAAAGCCAATTTTTCAAATTAAAACTATAGTTTTCAGGTTCAGTTATTTCGGAATTTGAAGCGTGATAACTTATAAATTCATAAGTAGTTAGCAGCACTACTAAAATGTTAGAGATAATAATAAAAGCAATATATCTTTTTACCGTTTTCCTAGTCTTTAAAATATTTTTCATCAATAATTTCGCATTATCAGTGGACGAGATCTTCCTATAATTTCTGTAAAAACAGTAAATAAAATAGAAAGTGATTAGATATGATAGTACAGAAATTATAATTACTTCCGTTGTCATATTATATTCTTCTAAAAGCTCCCATTGATGTTTATCTGAAAAAATTACACTTAAGAGTGCCCAAAAAAGAAACTCTACAATACTAATTACAAAAATCCACTTCACTATAGAAGACGAGCGCTTCCACAGCATTTGGTAAATTTGGTCGTAGGAAAGATGCGGAAGGCTAGCTTCTCGTTTTTTCCAGTCTTTTTTTAATAAATCCAATCCATCCATTATTCGCTACGGATTTAAAATGTTCTTTAATTTTGTTTTTACCCTATTCATCTTCACTCTTGCATTTACTTCAGTAATACCAAGGGTTTCAGAAATGTCCCTGTAATTTTTATCTTCGAGATATAAAAAAACAAGGGCCTTTTCAATATCATTTAATTCCTGAATTGCAGAATACATCACTTTTAATTGCTGCTCAGTTTCATCGTCATATTCCTCTGCCTTTATCTTAAAATCTACTGTATCAAAATCCTGAGTCGGTATACTTCTCTTTTTCTTTCGGTATAATGTAATCGCGGTATTCAGGGCCACACGATACATCCAGGTGCTAAACTTTGCTTCACCTCTAAATTTTGGGTAAGCTTTCCAGAGCTGAATGGTAATTTCCTGAAAAAGATCGTTATGCGAATCCTGATCGTTCGTATAGATCCGGCAAATTTTATGCGCAATATTCTGGTGCTTTTCCAGGTTGGTTACAAACTGATGTTCTAATTCCTTATTCACAATAGTTGGTTAGCACTTATATGTAGCGCAAGTGGTTGCAATGTTACAAAAAAGTATAAAGTATCGTTAATGCGCCCTTATTTTTTCAGGCAAAGCGGGAGAAAACTTAAATTTGGATAAATTCCTTTAAACCGGGAATTGAATATTAAAAAGGATACTGCACATTAAACTTAAGTTTAACGTATTCTAAATCTCGATATCGAGTAAAACCAGGCTTATGAATATTCCAAGAACAAATTTACCGAGAGTCGTTATTATTGGTGGCGGTTTTGCGGGAATGGCGATAGTGAGAAAGTTGATTGGCGAAGATGTACAAACTGTGATTTTAGACCGTCATAACTATCATACTTTTCAGCCTTTACTTTACCAGGTTTCAACCTCTGGGCTGGAGCCAGACTCTATTGCCTATCCTATGCGTAAAATTACACGTAATAGTAAAAAATGTCTTTTTAGGATGGCCGAGGTGAAATCTATAAATGCCGAAAAAAGCTTGATTGAAACCTCTATTGGAGATTTGATCTATGATTACCTGGTGATTGCAACCGGTTCTAAGACTAATTTCTTCGGAAATAAAAGTATTGAAAAGAACGGGATGTGGATGAAAACCGTGCCGCAGGCATTGAATATTCGTAGTTTGATACTGGAAAATTTAGAACAGGCCGTAATTACCGATGATCCCGAACTAAGAAAAGCACTATTAAACTTTGTTTTAGTAGGAGCAGGGCCAACTGGAGTGGAGCTTAGTGGCGCTATTGCCGAACTCAAAAACCATATTGTTCCAAACGATTACCCTGATATTAATCCAAATGAGATGAATATTCATCTTTTGGAAGGTTTGGATAGAGTGCTGCCTCCAATGAGTGAAAAATCTTCAAAAAGAGCCCAGGAGTTTTTGGAAGAGCTAGGAGTGAAAATTCACTTAAACACCATGGTTGAAGAGTATGACGGTCATTTGGTAACAACCAACACCGATCTTGCGCTCAAAACCGAAACCTTTATTTGGGCAGCCGGTGTAACCGGTGCGCCGGTAAAAGGTTTAAAAGCCGAAGCAATGGTGGAAAAGGCCAATAGGTATGAAGTAAACGCTTTTAACCAAGTTAATGGTTATGAAAATATTTTCGCCATTGGTGATATTGCCCTAATGCAAACCGAAGATTACCCAAAAGGGCATCCAATGGTTGCCCAACCGGCAATTCAACAGGGGAAGCATTTAGCCAAAAATATTATGAATATCGTAGAAGGTAAAAAGCTTGAACCTTTTAAATATAAAGATAAAGGAAGTATGGCCACGGTAGGAAGAAACCGGGCAGTGGTAGACCTGGATAAAGGCTCCTTTGGCGGATTTTTTGCCTGGTTTATCTGGATGTTTGTACATCTTTGGTTCCTAATTGGGTTTAGAAACCGATTGGTCACCTTCTTTAACTGGCTTTATAACTACTGGAATTATGATAAAGCGGCAAGGCTAATTATCAGACCGTTTAAAGGTTATGAAAACCAAATGAAAGTAGATAAAGAAGAGATATAAGAAGGTGATATAGCAAAAAAAGCAGTTAAGTGAATTTTTCGCTTAACTGCTTTTTTTGCTTTTAAAATTGTCACTCTCAAGTAAGTTTAGAGTCAAACTCTTTAGAATTACCTCATTTTCTTAATTTCCTTATTATAGTCTGAAGCAAGCGAAGTCTTTTGATTATCGGTTAATGCCTTCCCTGCCATTTGAAAAACTTCCTGTTCTTCTTCATCTAAATGATGAATTACCTTATGTTCAAGCTCCTTCGCGATTTTTAGCCAGTTTGAAGCGTCCATTTCTGTATCTTCCAGTTGCTCTATAAGTTCATCCATTTCGTGATGTTCTGCAACGCTATGTCTGGCTTTTTCTTGGGTAAGGTCTTTCTTGATCAGTGGGATATAAAAATGCCTTTCTTCGGCATCAGCGTGAATTTTTAGTTCGTGTTTTAATTGCTCAAAGATCTTTTTGCGCTCCTGAGTATCGCCGTGGGTTTCTACCAGTTTAGCAACCAGGTTTCGCTGTATTTCATGTTACTGGCGTAAAGCTTCAAAAATATTCATAATTTAGGTATTGGTTAAGCTTCTAAATTATTGATTTATATGTTAAGGAAAATTTAAACCAGAGTTTTTCGTAAGCAGTTTAAATCGGTTCTAAAGAATTTAACGGTTCAGTTTCGTTTTTCTACAATTCAGAAATATTAATTAGTAATGAAAACTACTTTCACGCATCTTAGCTCTGTAAATAAAAATCGATGAAATTCTTTCTGAAAATATTAAAAATTAGTCTTGCGATCACCATTCTCATTATTGGTTTAGAATTGCTTTTTGGAGGTTTTGAGCTGAAAAAATTTATGAGTTTCGAAACCTGGTTTCTCTTTTTCGCTTATAGTTTTATTCTCACTTTCATTAACGGCAGTTACTTCTGGTGGTTTGGTGCAAAAATAACCTGGGAAAAAGCCACCTTAAAAAAGGTGCTTTTAGGAGCTTTTGGAGCTGTAGTTTTAACTTTATTAGGATTTTTCCTTTGTCGGGTCCTGCATTATGTGGTCTACGAAGGCGTGCCGCTGCAAGAGTTTTTAGCAAATGAAAAAATGTATACATATTTGTTTCCGTTGCTATTTACCACCATTATTTCCCTGTTTTTTCATCTTATTTATTTCTATAAAGCTTTACAGGAAAAGAAAGTAAAAGAGCAAAAAATAATTGCCGGGGCGGCTTCCGCAAAATTTGATGCACTTAAAAATCAATTAGATCCGCACTTTTTATTTAATAGTCTCAATGTGCTGGCTTCACTTATAGATGAAAATCCAGACCAGGCGCAACGATTTACAACCGGCTTGTCTAAAATTTATCGCTATGTTCTGGAGCAAAAAAATAAAGAGTTAGTGAGTCTCGAGGAAGAATTGAAATTTGCCAGTACGTATATGAAATTATTGAAAATGCGTTTCGAAAACAGTATTGAATTTGAAATACCAGAAGAAATTTCAAATGAGGAAGCTAAGGTGGTCCCCCTTTCCCTTCAGCTCCTATTAGAAAATACGATTAAGCATAATATTGTAAGTGAAAGTCGCCCCCTCAAAATAAGAATTTATGAACAGGACGAATTTCTCATAGTCGAGAACAATTATCAGAAAAAAGAAGTTCTAAGTAATAGAAAAGGCGTGGGTTTACAAAATATTGCAAATCGGTACAATGAAATTACTCAGAGAAAAGTATTAATAAATCAAACTGAAGAAATTTTTAGAGTAAAAATTCCAGTATTAACCAAACAAATATCAATTATGGAAACAAACGAAATCAATGAGGAAAATGCTTATTTTAAAGCAAAGCAAAGAGTAAAAGAGATGAAAGAATTTTACGGGAATTTGATCTCTTATTGCGTGGTGATCCCATTTTTAATTTTTATAAATTATAGCACATACTGGGGCTTCCAATGGTTCTGGTTCCCGTTATTTGGATGGGGGATTGGTGTAACAATTCATGGTTTCTCAGTATTTGGATATGGTTCAGAGTGGGAAGAGCGCAAGATTCAGGAAATAATGAATAAGGATAAACTAAAAACAAAATCCTGGAAATAATGAAAACGAATTATAAAGAAAATTTTAGTTATAAATCAGCTCAAAAAAGGGTAAAGGATATTAAAGGATTTTATGTTCACCTGGTAGTTTATCTATTTGTAAATATTGCCATTTTTGTTGTGACCACTCAAGATGAAGGATTTATAAACGGCTTATCCAATTTATCGAATTATAGTACCATCTTTTTCTGGGGTATAGGATTGTTTGCTCATTGGGCCAGCGTTTTTGGACCTAATTTTATATTTGGTAAGAAATGGGAAGAACGTAAAATCAAGGAAATAATGGATCAGGATAAAAAGAAGATCTGGAAATAGAATTATAAACCTATAAAACTTATTGTGACTAAAGTTATAATTATCGAAGATGAAAAACCCGCTGCAAGAAGGCTGCAACGAATGCTCTCCAGGCTAAATATAGAAACTGAGACTATGTTGCATTCTGTAGCTGAAGCTGTGAATTGGTTCAATTCTAATGATCATCCAGACCTTATTTTCCTGGACATTCAACTAAGTGATGGCATTTCCTTTGAAATTTTTGAAAAGGTAGAAATCAATAGCGCCGTTATTTTTACCACGGCTTACGATGAATATGCTCTAAAAGCCTTTAAGCTGAATAGTGTTGATTACTTGTTAAAACCTATAGATGAAGAAGAATTAGCAAATGCAGTGGCAAAATTTAAAGAAAATTACCTCAAAAATTCACCACAAATAGATTTTAACGCCTTTAGAAAAATCCTGGAAACAGGAAATAAACCAGATTATAAAATCCGTTTCACGATTCAGGTTGGCCAGCATTTAAAGATTATCCCTGCTAACGAAATTTGTTGTTTTTATTCTGAAAATAAAGCATCGTATCTAACTACCACTTCAGGAAGAAATTACCCGGTAGATGTTTCGCTTGAAAACTTAGAAAAGGAATTAAACCCCGAGAAATTCTTCAGAATTAATCGGAAATCTATTGTAAACATTGACTGTATAGAAGATATTATTAGCTACACCAATAGTCGCCTGGAGATTAAAGTGAAGGCTTTTAATGAATTTCAGCTTATTGTTAGTCGGGAGCGCGTACGAGACTTTAAAAACTGGATTTCTTAGACTGAAAAGTTAAAATTGGCGCAAATAAAAACCGTGGGCCTATTTTTTACGTAAATATCTATGAAAAGTTGGGTAACTAAAAGCAGATTCGTTTTTATTAGCCCCCTGGTTTTCCGAATTTTATTTTTTTGGTTGGTTATGTGAAGGTTTGCCGTAATAATTATGGCAGACCTTCATTTTTTATTCGATAATCGAGATTAAAATACTCCGTGGCCTGTGCGAATTCAAGCGGTTTTTTTTCGAAATTAGAATGTATTTTTTCGGATAGGCTAGACTGAAAATTGTATGCTTAAAAAGTTCAATTACCTGGAGTAGGAGTGAAAACTGCTTTTGTTTACGATATGGTTACGGTGCAGCTACAGTTCCTAGAACGTATAACTGGTCCATTGTTGGAGTTTCACTACCACCTTCAGGTTCTAAGGTAATTCCAAATGCTTCAGACTGGTTCTGGTTTTCAAGACTGAAAACTTTATTATCATCGGCTTCAAAATCAGCCAGCAAACCTATACTGATAGGAGTAAGAGGTTGCATGGTAAGTGACCAAACCTGGTAAACTTTTCCTCTAGGCGGTTCGGGGAGATCTTTTGCATCTATATAAGCGGTATTCTCTTCGGTATTCCAATAGACAGAAGCGAAGGCTTCAGGAGCTACCTGCTGACCTTTTAGCGGGATTCGCTGTACGTTTCTATCTCTTATAACAGCTAGTAATTCTTCTGCTTTTTCAGCATCTTCACGTGCGTTGGCGATTTGTTCTTCCATTTGAACATTTCTGGCATTCGCAGCTTGCAAGTCTTCTCTTAGTTCGCTGGCTCGGTTAAAGACAACGAAAAGACCAATTAGCAATAATAAACTTGCTGCCCACCCGGAATAAGTGATCCAGTTTATGGTTCTAACCGGAGTCGCTACCGGAGCGGTAGTTGCAGTTGGTCTGCTTAATTTTTCTTTTATTGAAGCAATTAAATGCTCTGCATTATTAGGAGCTGTAGCAGCTGAAAGTGTAAGTAATGCTTTCTCTATTTCTTCTACTTCGGTTTTAACTTCAGGATATTTTTTAAGCACACGGCTCACCTCACGACCTTCCTGTTCAGAAAGCGCTCCATAAACATAAAGTTCAAGAATTCCAGATGATATGTACTTTTGAATATCCATTACTTAATTACCATTGCTCTTAATTTATCGATACAAATTCTATTGCGAGTTTTTACAGTTCCCAGCGGCATGTCTAATTCTTCTGAAGTTTCCTTTTGCGTATAGCCTTTAAAAAAGAGGTAGTCTATTAATTTTTTACAAACCGGCTTTAAGGCATCAATATATTTTTTGAGTCCTATTGCATCTACAGCTTCAGAGAAATTAGTTTTAGACTCTAATATATCTACGAAGTTATCGGTCTTAAGGTTTTGTTGGTCGTTTTTAAAATCTTTTGATCTTATTTTATCAATCGAAGCATTTCGGGCAATATTTAAGATCCAGGTGAAAAATCGGCCTTTATCAGAATTATAGCTTGGTGCTTTGTCCCATATTTTTAAGAACACATCTTGCAGCACTTCTTCTGCAATCTTTTCGTCTCTAATTATACTATAAATAATTCCGTAGGTGCTTTCTGAATACAAATGGTAAATACGTTCAAAGGCACGTTCGTTACCATTTTGAAGTTCTAAAATTAAAGCGTCTTGTTGCATAAAGAAGTTGTGGCTTGCACAGTAAAAGTATGTAAATCTCTTCCTTGAAAAAAATAAAAAGCGGCATTTAGCCGCTTTTTATTAAAACTAATGTGATATAGGTTACATTTTTATAACTCCACATCCAACTCTAGTACCTGCTGCACCAGAAGGTTGAGAAGTATAATCGTCTACACCATCGTGTACAATTATAGCTTTTCCAACAATATTTTTGTTTTCATCGTCACAACTTATACACCATTCATCGGTAGTCATACTAACAGTTCCTTCTCCATTGGCATCAACTTCAAAGTTTCCAATATCACCTTTATGATAACCTTCAGCATCACCCCATTTACCGTGTTTTTCGTTGGTTGGATTCCAGTGACCACCGGCAGAAGTTCCATCTTCAGCAGAGCAATCTGCTTTCTGGTGAATATGGATCGCGTGCTGTCCTTCAGCTAAACCTGTAATTGTAGCTTCCATGGTAACTTCGCCATCTTCTTGAGTAAAAGTTACTTCTCCACCAAGGTCGCTTCCACTCTTTGGTTCTAAAGAAACCGTGATCTCTTTAGTTTCTTCTTCTTTTTCCATACTGTTGTCCATCTCAGAATTCATTTCTGTTTCGGCAGCATTTTCAGTATCGTTATCTTTTTTGTCGTTTTTACAACCTATTATAAATAATGAGGCGCAAAATACTAGTGATAAACTTATTCGTTTCATAATCTGGATTGGTTTTTAGATTTAACATTACTAAATTAATCGTATCCCATTGTATAGCCAAAGATTTAAGGATAGGTTAACAAACATAGGGTTTCAATCTAGATTAATTTGGTTTTTATGTTTGTTGCCGAAGTTAAACTTTTATGAACAGGGCAACGATCTGCTATTTCAAGCAATCGTTTTTTCTGTTTTTCATCCAGATCGCCATAGAGTTTGATCTCTCTTTTAAATGTATCAATTTTAGAGTTGGAATTTTCGCAGTCCTCACAGTCTTTTTCATGTTCTCTTGAGTAATAAACATGCGTTTCCACATCATTCAATGGCCATTTTTTGCGTTTAGCATACATTTGAAGCGTCATAGACGTGCAGGAAGCCAGCCCCGAAGATAAAAACTGGTATGGAGTAGGGCCGTAGTCTTTTCCGCCGGCGCTTATAGGTTCATCGGCGAGGAAAGTATGATTTCCGGCTTTCATTCTTGTAGTAAAAGCATCTTCTTTTTCCAATCCTGCTACCACATCTGCATTAGACTCGGGAATTTCTTTATTCGGAATTGTTAAGTATCGAGAAGCCCAGGTAGCAATTACGTTACCGGCATAAGTAGCATCTCCCTCGGCAGCTATTAGGTGTTCCGCTCCATCTAAAGAAACAAAACTTTTAGGGTGTCTTGCCGCTATGTATAATTCTTCGGCATTTTTAATACTTACAATTTTATCATGAGGCGAATGCATTATTAAAAGTGACTTTCTAAGTTCACTTAGGTAAGGTTTTAATTCATGCTTGTCAATATCATCCAGAAACTGCTTTTTGATTTTAAAACTTCTTCCACCAATATTCACCTTTGCTTCTCCATTTTTTTCGATCTCGTCTACGTTATTTTCAATTAAATGCTGAACGTGGGCAGTAGTGGAAGGAGCGGCAATAGTTGTAACCGCTTTAACCGATTCTAATTCCTTAGCAGCAAATAAAACTGCGGCGCCACCAAGAGAATGTCCAATGAGTAGGCTGGGAGCTTTAAATTCTTCTTTAAGGTAATTGGCTGCAGCTAGAAGATCCTGGATATTTCCGGAAAAATTACTGTCAGCAAAATCACCTTCACTTTCTCCCAATCCGGTAAAATCGAAACGTAAAACTCCATAGCCGTTTTGCGCTAAGGTTCGACTTATATTTTTAGCGGCAAAAAAATTTTTATTGCAGGTAAAACAATGGGCAAAAAGAACAAAATTATGAGGGTCCTGGTTTAATGGAAGTTCCAGGTAACCCGATAAATCATCCCCATTCTTATTTTTAAAATTTACTTTTTCAGTTCTCATAGCTTATTTTTTACTCGATAATCGAGGTTTAATTTTCCGAGACTTGCCTCGAAATCTAAAAATTTTTCCATTTAATGCGTCAAGGACTTCGCGAGGTATTTTATTAAATGTACAAATTGTTTAGCGCAAGTACCAAAACAAAAAAGCCGATTAAAAAATCAGAGAATATTTTGACGATATCCTCTAAATTTTAATCAGCTTATTTATAAAATAGGAATCAGGTTTATTCCAATTCCTTTATTTTAATATTTCTAAACCACACTTTGTCACTATGGTCTTGCAATGCAATATGGCCTTTTCTATTTTTTCCGAAATCTTCCCAGTCTTTAAACTTCGAGTTTTCTACCAATTTACTCCATTCTTCTCCGTGAACCGGGAATTCATTGATTAGAGTTCCATTTAAACGAACTGAACCTTTATTGGTTTTATGATTAATTCGTATTACTGTTTTGTTCCATTCGCCGGCATTAAGAGTTTTATCTTCGCTTGGCGGCATCATATCGTAAAGTGCACCGGCCTGTCTAACTTCACCGTTTTTAGCATCTGGATGTAATTTATTATCTAAAATCTGAATTTCAGGCCCGGTTAAGTAAGGTTCAGAAAACTCTTCACTTTCCTGAACTCCCCACATAATTCCGCTGTTTCCTCCTTCTGAAATTTTCCACTCCAGGGAAAGTTCAAAATTAGTATAGGTGTTTTCTGAAATAAGGTTTTCAGTACCTTCACGGTCACCTTCAGTCGGGGTAAAAGCAATAACACCATCTTTTACCTGCCATTGGTCTGAAATTGAATCGGCGTTAAAAGCTTTCCAACCTTCCAGGTTTTTCCCGTTAAATAGGTTGTTCCAATTATCTTCATTACTGGCCATTGCGGTAGTGTCTTGAGTAGTACTGGTTTCTTCTGCTTTATTTTCTTTTTTGTCAGATTTACAGGCGGAAATTATTGCTGCAGCCGTTACTAAAATTAAAACATTTTTCTTCATTTAATTTTCATTTTTACCCTTTAGCGGGAATTAATCACGTGTAGTTATTAATTTAATCGTGATCTTACATCCAGCATTTTGCTGGTTTAATTAGAGGTATTTAATTAATTCCTAAGATTCGTTTTAGTTTTTGTTCGTCTATTTCACTTCCGGCAAAATCATCAAATTTCTTTTCGGTAGCTTCAATAATATGACTTTGGATAAAAGGTGCGCCTTCGCGGGCTCCCTGGTCTGGTGATTTAATACAGCATTCCCATTCCAGAACTGCCCAAACATCGCAACCATATTCGGTTAACTTAGAAAATATAGTTTTAAAATCTACCTGACCGTCTCCGGGATGTCTATAACGCCCGGCGCGATCTATCCAGTCTCCATAGCCACCAAAAGAACCTTTTTTCCCGGTAGGGTTAAATTCAGCATCTTTTACATGGAACATTTTTATGAATTCGTGGTAGTGATCTATATAAGAAATATAGTCTAATTGTTGCAGCACAAAGTGGCTGGGATCGTATAGTAAATTTACTCGTTTATGATTATTGGTTGCCTCCAGGAAACGTTCAAAAGTAACCCCATCATGAAGATCTTCTCCCGGGTGAACTTCGTAGCAAACATCTACACCTTGTTCATCAAATTCATTTAAAATAGGCATCCATCGTTTTGCAAGTTCCTGGAATCCCATTTCTACAAGACCTTCCGGTCTTTGTGGCCAGGGATGTGCGGTATGCCAAAGCAGGGAGCCGCTAAAAGTACCGTGTACATCTAGGCCAAAATGCCTACTGGCGCGGGCTGCGCTTTTCATTTGCTCTACGGCCCACTCGGTTCTCGCTTTTGGATCGCCTTTAACTTCATCTGGTGCGAAATTATCGAACATGGTATCGTAAGCCGAATGCACTGCCACAAGCTGACCTTGCAAATGCGTACAAAGCTCGGTAACTTCTAACCCGTAAGATTCTACTTTTCCTTTAATCTCCTGGCAGTAATCTTTACTTTCACCGGCTTTTTTTAAATCTATTAAAGCCGACTCCCAGGTGGGGATTTGTATTCCTTTATATCCTAAATCTGCTGCCCATTTGCACAGTCCATCCAAACTGTTGAATGGCGCTTTTGTATCCATAAATTGTGCTAAATAAACCGCAGGTCCTTTTACTGTTTTCATAATACTCTAATTTTATGCATCTAATTTCACCCAAACATTTCCTTTGGCGTGAGAGTCTACTACTTTTTCAATAAAGTTCATTCCGCGAATTCCGTCTTTCATTGTAGGGAATTCTGCGGGATGGTATTTTTCACCATTAATTGCTTTTGCAACTCCTTTATAGATATTTCCCATAGAATCGAAAATCCCTTCCGGATGTCCTGGAGGCAATTTTGTTCCGTCTAAAGAAAGTGCCGAATTATATTCGTGCCCCGGTTTTAGAACTTTCATAGGTTGCCCGTCTTCTAACTTGTAAAGGTAATTCGGGTTTTCCTGCTCCCATTTTAAGCCGGCTTTTTTTCCGTAGATCTTAACCGCAAAATTATTTTCTTCTCCGGTAGCGATCTGGCTTGATCTAAGTACTCCTTTTACATATTCTGAAAAACGAAGCAACACGGTACCGTCCACATCCATCTTATTATCTGAATACACATAGTTTAGATCGGCTAAAAGTTCTTTTACTTCCAGGCCTGAAACATATTCTATCATATCAAAAGCGTGAGTCCCAATATCACCAATGCAGCAGCTGATGCCTCCTTTTTCGGGATCAAGACGCCAAATACTATTTCTTTCATCTTTATCGTGAATAATAGGATTTATCCAGCCCTGGTAATATTGCACGTCTATTTTTTGAATTTCACCAATCTCGCCGGCAGCGATCATTTCTTTCATTTGGCGAATCATAGGGTAACCGGTATAAGTATAAGTTACCGCAAAGATGGTTTTAGATTTATTGAGCGTATCTTCAAGAATTTTAGCTTCTTCGTAAGAAGTGGTCATTGGTTTTTCACAAATCACATTAAAGCCATTTTCCAAAAGCTGCTTTGCCATAGGGAAATGCAGGAAGTTTGGTGTAAGTATAGAGACAACTTTTATGCGTTCATCTTCCGGCAATTTTGCTTCTTCAGCAATTAAATGATCCAGGTCTTTATAAACCCTATCGGTTCCAATACCCAATTCCTGAGCGAATTTTTTACTCTCTTCGTGATCGGGATTAAAAACCCCACCAACAAATTCAAATTTATCAAACATAGAAGAGGCTACCCGGTGTAAGATCCCGATAAGCGAATCACCGCCGCCGCCTAATACTCCTAATTTTATTTTTTTACCCATAACTTTTTAATCTTTTGCTTGGTTATATTTCAATATCCTCTTTGGCTATTTTTTCATCTTTAAAGAAAATTGCGAATAATATAAGAACTACAAATGCAAATGCTGCCGGGAAAATCCAAATTTCTTTCCAACTATGGCCGCCATCGGCGTTTAAGTACATATCACTTACCTGCCCGGCTACCCAGAAACCAATAAGCATCCCAACACCGTAAGTGGCCAAAGTAATTAAGCCTTGTGCCGCACTTTTAATTTTTGGGCCCGCTTTGGAGTCAGTATAAATTTGTCCTGAAACAAAGAAAAAGTCATAGCAAATTCCGTGCAGTGCAATTCCTAATATTAACATAAAAGCAAGTTCCCCGGTATCGCCGTAGGCAAAAAGTAAGTATCTAACCGTCCAGGCTAGCATTCCTGCCAGGATTGTGATTTTAAAACCGAATTTTTTAAAGAAATACGGAATAAGTAATAAGAATAAAGCTTCCGACACTTGGCCAATAGTCATTTTTCCAGTAGGATCTTCCATTCCTATTTCAGAAAGGAATGGATTCGCGTTTTGATAATAAAATGCCAACGGAATGGATATTAAAATGGAAGAAATAAAGAAAATCAAGAAGTTTTTTCCTTTAAGTAAACTAATAGCTTCCAGTCCTAAGATATCTGAAATAGAAACTTTTTCACCTTTGCTGCTTGGTGGGGTTTTAGGTAAGCTAAAACTAAATAAACCCAAGGCAGCAGATGCTATTGCAGCCATTAAAAATGTGTAACGTAGCATTCCCTCAGAACGGCCTTCAGCAGAATCCCAAGCAAAAACAAAACTTATTATTAGTCCTGAGATAATCCAACCTATGGTTCCAAATACACGAATACTGGAAAATTGTTTTGATGGATCTGACATTTGAAAAAATGAAATAGAATTTACCAAAGCCAGGGTAGGCATATAAATAATCATATATCCTAAAACATAAGGATAAAAATTGCTGAAATCTTCAGCCTGAAACATCATATAGAGCAACAGGGCACCAATTAGGTGTAGTACTCCAAGGATTCGTTCGGCATTAAAAAAACGGTCGGCAATTAGCCCAATAATAAAGGGAGCTACAATTGCTCCCCAGGATTGAGTAGAAAAAGCCATAGCCGTTTGTGCGCCCGTGGCATCTAAATTTTGTGGTAAAAATGTTCCTAAAGTTACAAACCATCCGCCCCAAATAAAGAATTCGAGGAACATCATGGTTGATAGTTGAAATCTGGTTAAACTTTTCATTATCTACTCTAGCTTCTCTTAGTTATTATTAGTGTTTAGCTCGCTGCCAACTTCTTTTAAAAGTTCTTTGGTGGCCTTAATGCCTTCTTCAGGGGATAAATCTTCACCTTCATATTCTACACCCACAAAACCGGTATAACCTGCATCCTGTACAATTTTAAGGATTCTTTTATAATCTAGTGTAGTTTCTTCTCCTTCTTCGTTAAAAGCATAAGATTTAGCGCTTACGGCTTTTGCATAAGGCATCATTTCTTCTATTCCCTGGTATTTTGGATACTCCTCAATACACTTTGCTTCCCAACGTTCTCCACCTTCTCTTTTAAGACAAAAATTTCCAAAGTCGGGTAGGGTACCACAATTTTCCATATTTACATCTTTAATTACTTCCACCAGTAATTCAGCATTGGAAGAAAGGTAACCGTGATTTTCTACAAGAACATTTACATTTTTTTCAGCTGCATATTCACTAAGAGCTTTTAAACCTTCGGTAGCTGAAGTTTTCCACTCTTCCGGCTCTTCACTTCCAAAAAGATTTACGCGTATAGAATGAGCACCCAGAAAACTGGCAGCATCTACCCATTTTTTATGATTTTCAACGGCTTCCTCACGTTCTGCTTTATCAGGGCTGGCTAGTTCACCTTCCCCATCTACCATAATTAAAACATTTTCTACATTAAACTCTTCACTTTTAGCTTTTAAAGTATCCAGAACCTTCTGCATAGCTTCTTCCCGATTTTCGGCTTCTTTAATTTGTTCAGCATAAAAAGAACTAACATATTCAATTCCTTCAAAACCCATTTCATTTGCCTTTTCAGCAAAATCCATAGGATCTAAATCACCTGCAAATATTGGTTTATTAAGAGACCATTGAGCGAGAGAAAGTTTAAAGAAAGGCTCCGCATTTGCTTCGGTTTCAACTTCTGCAGTTTCAATATTGTCTTTTTCTGATTTTTGGTCTTTACAGGAATAAATTCCGAGAAATAAAAAAAGGAGAAGTGAAAAGGGAAAAAATCTGGTTGGTGTAATTTTCATAAAATAGATTTAAAAGTTGCTAGAATGTGATGTTCCGATTTTTTTTAGAATCTTAAAAGTATACTTTTTTTTAAAGAAGCAAAATTATAACCTTAAATTTATATATTTGGGAGGATTCGATTAACTAAATTATTAATTAACTACAAGACAGTGAGCAATTATTATGAAAATGACACTTATGATGCTATAGTCGTAGGTACAGGAATTAGCGGCGGTTGGGCCGCGAAAGAGCTTAGTGAGAAAGGATTTAAAACTCTCGTTCTGGAACGTGGACGTATGGTTAAACATATAGAAGATTATCCTACCATGAACGATGATCCCTGGGATTATAAGTTCAAAGGACAATTAACGCGTGAAGAAGAAAAACGCCAGCAAAAACAATCCCGTACTGGTTATACTACGAATAAAGCTAGTGCGCATTGGTTTGTAGACGATATAAAGCATCCCTATAATGAAACCAAAAGATTTGACTGGATGCGTGGTTACCACGTAGGCGGAAGATCTATTATGTGGGGAAGGCACAGCTACCGTTTAAGCGATCTGGATTTTACCGCAAATAAAGAAGATGGCCACGGCGTAGACTGGCCAATTCGCTATAAAGATATTGCACCCTGGTATGATTATGTTGAATCATATATTGGCGTGAGTGGTGAAAACCTGGGTTTAAGCCAATTACCTGATGGAAAGTTTCTGCCGCAGATGCCTTTAAATTGTGTGGAAGATCACCTTAAAAAAAGTATGGCCGAGAATTTTACGGACGGACGTGTTTTAACTGCGGGACGTGTGGCGCATATTACAGGCGATAAAAAATTTGAAGGGCGTTCAAATTGTCAGTTTAGAAATAGATGTATTCGCGGGTGTCCTTACGGAGGCTATTTTAGCAGTAATTCTTCTACATTACCTGCTGCCGAGCGTACTGGTAATATGACCTTAAGGCCAAATTCAGTAGTTCACGAAGTAGTTTACGATCCTGAAACCAAATTGGCTACCGGAGTAAAAATAATTGATGCTGAAACTAAAGAAAAAATAGAATTTAAAGCTAATGTAATTTTCCTTTGTGCTTCTGCCATTGCTTCTACAAGTATCCTGATGCAATCAAAATCTGATCGATTTGAGAACGGAATGGGTAACGATAGTGGGGAACTAGGGCATAATGTAATGGACCACCACTTTAAAGCTGGTGCTTCCGGAAAATATGATGGTTTTAAAGAT
>Ga0098069_100362_pt1 | contig 21287 bp, 13 predicted proteins | sample 27_taG_FD_92584 | JGI IMG/M metagenome (GOLD analysis project Ga0098069, IMG submission 92584) | Marine viral communities from Cariaco Basin, Caribbean Sea - 27_WHOI_OMZ | ecosystem: Environmental > Aquatic > Marine > Oceanic | place: Caribbean Sea: Cariaco Basin | collected 2014-11-09
CCGCTGATCGTCGACAACACGATGGCCACGCCGATGCTGTGCCGTCCGTTCGAACACGGCGCGGACATCGTGACGCATTCGACGACCAAGTTCCTCAACGGTCACGGCAATGCGGTCGGCGGGGTGATCGTGGATTCGGGCAAGTTCGACTGGAAGGCGGCGGGGGACAAGTTTCCCAGCCTGACGCAGCCCAACGGATCCTATCACGGGGCCGTGCTCGTCGATGCGCTGGAGCCCATCGGGCCGATCGCCTTCATCACGGCCTGCCGCGTGCTTGGCCTGCGCGACCTGGGGCCGGCCATGGCCCCGCAGAACGCATGGCTGGCGCTGACCGGGATGGAAACGCTCGCGCTGCGCATGGAACGGCACTGCGCCAACGCGCTCGCCGTGGCCGAATGGCTGGAGAACCACGAGCAGGTGGCATGGGTGTCCTATGCCGGGCTCGAGACCAATGCCTACAAGCCGCTCGCCGACAAATATCTCGGCGGCAAGGGCGGGGCGGTGTTCACCTTCGGGCTGAAGGGTGGCTACGACGCGGGGGTGAAGCTGGTCTCGCAGGTCGAGTTGTTCAGCCATCTCGCCAATATCGGCGATACGCGCTCGCTGATCATCCATCCCGCCTCGACCACGCACAGCCAGCTGGGCGAGGCCGAGCTGGTCGCCGCGGGAGCAGGGCCGGACGTGGTGCGCATCTCGGTCGGCATCGAACATGTCGACGATATCATCGCCGATCTGGACAAGGCGCTGCAGAGCCTCTGACGAACCCCGCGGCCGCTGCGGCGGGGAGGGGGAGCGCTCCTTCCCGGCGGCGGGCCATCGGCGAGGATTGGAGCCGCGCGGGGGCCAGGCCGGGTCCCGCCCCGTATGCTCCGGGCGCGCCATGTGATCCGTATTTCGCCGCGCGGGGATGCGGGTGTCATGGCGGCCGCCGTGCCCCGCGTTGGCGCGCGATTGACGGCGTGCCCGTCTAACATATTCAATTATATCGATTGTCGTGAACGATATTCCGCGTTTCGTTCTCTTCCCTTCTGCTGCCACCAGCCCGCGACACAGTTCAATCGAGCGGCGCGCTGGTGCGCCGCGGGTAAAAGGGAAAATGAATGTCCGCCAAGACTGCTTCCATTACATTCGCACGTTGCACCGCCCTGCTGGCGGGGATCTCGTCGCTGGCCACGGCCGCCGCCGCGCAGCAGCTCGCGCCGCAGGAGGCGCAGGTCGCATCGCGCATGCAGACCGCCGAGCGCGTCGAGGTCGTCCCCATGAGCGTGATCGAGACGCCGACGGGCGCGGCCCCGATCTATCGCCGCGACAATGGCGCGCCGGTGGGTGACAACCGCAATTCGAAGACCGCCGGCGAAATGGGGCCGGTGCTGCTCGAAGACGCGCATCTGATCGAGAAGCTGGCGCGGTTCGACCGCGAGCGCGTGCCGGAGCGCGTGGTCCACGCCCGCGGTACGGGCGCCAAGGGCATGTTCCGCGCCACTGCCGACATTTCGGACTACAGCATGGCCAGCCTGTTCCAGCCGGGCAAGGAAACGCCTGTGTTCGTGCGCTTTTCCAGCGTCATCCACGGCCATCTGAGCCCCGAATATCTGCGCGATCCGCATGGCTTCGCGACCAAGTTCTACACCGACGAGGGCAATTGGGACCTGGTGGGCAACAACCTGCCGGTGTTCTTCATCCGCGACGCCATGCAGTTCCCCGACATGGTCCATTCGCTCAAGCCCGACCCGGTGACCAACCGGCAGGATCCCAACCGCTTCTTCGATTTCTTCAGCCATGTTCCCGAAGCGACGAACATGCTGACGCATCTCTACACCAATCTCGGCACGCCCGCGTCATACCGCGAGATGGACGGCAATGGCGTGCACGCCTTCCGCCTCGTCAACGACGAGGGCGAGCAGGTGTTCGCCAAGTTCCGCTGGATCAGCGACCAGGGCGTGAAGAACTATACCGCGGCGCAGGCCAAGGAAGCGGGTTTCAATTACCTGACCGACGATCTCTACGGCGCGATCTCGCGCGGTGACCACCCGAGCTGGAACCTGATGATGCAGGTCCTCCCCGTCGCCGAGATCGGGTCGCTCGACTACAATCCGTTCGACGACACCAAGGAATGGCTCGACCGTCCGTGGATGAAGATCGGCGAGATGACGCTCGACGAGGTGCCGGAGAACTTCTTCGAATGGACCGAGCAATCGGCTTTCGCGCCGAGCAACATGGTCCCGGGTATCGAGCCTTCGCCCGATCGCATGCTGCAGGGCCGGCTGTTCTCCTATGCCGATACGCAGCGCTACCGGGTGGGTGCCAACCTGTTCGATCTCGAAGTGAACGCGCCGCGCGTGGCCGAGGCCGGCGACGGGCCGCTCAACAACAACCAGAACGGCCAGCTCAACCGTTCGGGCCGCGAAAGCCACGTCAACTACTTCCCCTCGGCGATGGCTCCCAAGCAGACCCCGGCGCGGGCGCGCTATTCGAATTACGAGATCATGGCGATGGTCGATCAGAAGCAGATCGAGAAGACGCCCGATTTCGAGCAGCCCGGCATCTTCTGGCGGTCGCTGTCCGAAGCCGACAAGGCGCAGCTCATCGCCAATCTTTCGGGCGACCTCGGCCAGGTCGTGTCGGACCGCACGCGGACGATCATGGTGAGCTATTTCTACCAGGCCGATCCCGAATACGGCACGCGGCTGGCCGGAGCGGTCGACGTGGCCATGCCGGACGTGATGCAGGCCGTGGCCGAATTCAACGCCGCGGCGCCGCAGACCTTCCCGAGCCCCTGACGCCAGACCTCGCGGCACCGCGTCCCGCCTCTCGGGGCAGGCGCGGTGCCGCCACACCTCCCCCCACGAAAGACCAATTCCATGATGACATTCACGACGCGGCTGCTGCCGCTGGCGGCGCTGGCCTGCGCACCGATGCCGCTGCAAGCTCAGGAACATGCGCACGCCCATGCCCACGGGCATGAACACCCCCAGCCCGCGGAAGAGGGCGCACCCGCGGCTTCGGCCGAACTTCCCGGACCGGATCGCGCGCAGGCGCTGCTGTTCGATGCCGCGCGGCTAAACCGGCACGATCTGGTCGACGGCCTCGTCAAGCTGGGCGCCGATCTCGACGCAACGAACGAGCAGGGCTTCACCCCGCTGATCCTCGCGGCCTATGCCGGACACGGCGAAATGGTCTCGGCACTGGTCGAAGCCGGCGCGGATCCCTGCAAGCCCGGCGATGCACGCGGCAATACGGCGCTGATGGGTGTCGCCTTCCGCGGCCATGATGCGATCGCCAGCCAGCTGATTGCCACCGGCTGCGATATCAACGCGACCAATGCGATGGGCCAGACCGCGCTGATGATGGCGGCGATGTTTGGCCGCGAACGCCAGATCGAACTGCTGCTGGCGGCGGGCGCGGATGCCGGGATGGTCGACCTCCAGGGCAACACCGCGGCTTCGGTCGCGCTGGCACAGGGCAATGAGGCCGTGGCCGCGATGGTCGGAACGCCGCAGGCGAAATAAGCGCGTCAAGGCGCCCGCCGCCTGCGCGCGGTGGGCGCCTAGCTGTTTTCCGCCCGGGCCGCCTGCGCAAGCAGGATCGCCCCGGCAATTCCCGCATTGGGGCCGAGCGCGGGGGCCACGATCGCGTGGCGGGCCCCGCCGGGCAGGTAACCCCGATCGAGGCGCGCTGCCGCTTCACGCGTGCGCTCCAGCAGGCCGGGGGTGTGCATGACCCCGCCGCCCAGCACGACGATTTCGGCGGCGGTCATGGCGAAGATCGCGTGGCACAGCTGGCCGAGATAGGACGCAATGACCGCGTGCGCTTCGTGGTCGTCGGGCAGGTCGGACAGCGAGGCCCCCCAGCGCTGCAGGATCGCCGGCCCGCAGGCGAGCCCTTCGAGGCAATCGCCATGCGCAGGACAGATCCCTTCGAATTCGCCGTCAGCAGGATGCCGCCGCGGGAACAGGTGCCCCATCTCGGGATGCGCCGCGCCGTGCAGAGCCCGGCCATCGACAACCAGCCCGCCGCCGATCCCGGTGCCCACGGTGACATAGGCGAGCGAGGTCAGCTCGCGGCCGGCCCCGAAAGCGCTTTCCGCCAGAGCGGCGCCATTCACATCGGTGTCGAAGCCGACCGGAACATCGAATGCGCGCGCGAAATGGCCGGCAAGGTCGCAGCCCGACCAGCCGGGCTTGGGCGTCGTCGCGATATGGCCCCAGCTGCCGTCAGCCCGATCGACCACCGCCGGGCCGAAACTGGCGATGCCGAGCGCCGCCAGCGGGCCCTGTTCGCGAAACCATGCTTCGGTCTGGCGCAGCGTGGCCTCGGGCGCGCGCGTGGGGAGGGCGTGGCGCGCGAGGATTTCGGTAGGCGAATGGCCGACTGCAAGGACGAACTTGGTCCCGCCCGCCTCGATCCCGCCGAACAGGGGCCGCGCACCGGTCATGCGTCGATCGTCTGCAACAATTCGCAGCGGTCCTGCTTGATCGTCAACTGCAGCAGCGGCGCGGGGACGCCGCCGAAGCGGTCGGCCACCTGGGAATGGTCGCGCGGCAATTCGCGCCCGTCCATGCCCCAGAAATCGACGAAGCTCGACACGATCAGTTCGCGCGAGGCGAACCAGCTGTAGCTCTGCATCGGCTCGTCGCTGGGATTGGCCAGCACCAGGCCGCTGTGGTTCAGCGGGCGGTAGGGGCCGAACAAGCTGTCTGCGACCATGCCGTACATCCCGTTGGGGGCATGCCGCAGACCCGGGGCGAAGGTCGAACTTTGCGTCACCCAGAACAGGTGATAGCGCCCGTCGTGGAACACCACATGCGCGCGCTCGAGCTCGTTGTTGACGCCATCGGCATGGACCAGCGGCGGCAACAGGTTCCACTGCGCCCCTTCCTTGCGGGCAATGCCCACTGCGCCGTTGAATTCGCTCTGCGCATTGGCGAGCGAGGCGGTGAAGACCAGATATTCGCGGCCATCGGCGGGGTCGCGGAAATAGGCGGGGTCGCGGAACGCCTTGATCTTCCCGGCCTCGCCTTCGTGCGCGTCGGCAGGCTGGTAGTCATCGGTGATCACCGGCACCGACGGGGCCGGAACCGACCAGTCGACCGGCAGCCCGTCCTCGCGCATCCGCGCATGCGTTTCATAGAGCGCTTGCTGGTAACCGCCGGGCTTCTCGGCAGTGCCTGCGGCGGTGAAGTACAGGCTGACGGTCGTGCCATCGGTAACGGCCGAACCCGCCCATTCGCGTTCGTAAGGCACTGCGCGATCGGGCAGCACGTCGCCGAGATCGGCCCAGCCGTCCGGCTTGCGTTCGAGCAGGCGGATCTTGGCCTCGAAATGGCGCAGGCTGGGATCGCCCCGATCGGGCGCCGTCAGCGCCATCCACAATTCGCGGCCGCGGCAATCGGCGATCCACCCGTCGCGGTCCTGGATCGGCCACATGTCCCAATAGACGCGGTTGCGGTCGAGGTCGCTCCGGCGCGGCCGGGTGATTTCGGAAATCCGGTTCTCAGGACGCGGGTCGATCCTGCTGGCGTCTTCGCGTGTCCATACGCTTGTCATCTCAGCGTCCACAGATGGGAGGAAAGGGTGGGCCGACCGGGGGTAGGGGACCCGGCCGGCCCGGTGTCCTGACACTGGGTCAGAAGTCGATACGGGCGGAAGCGAGAATGCTGCGTCCGGCAATCGAACGGGCGCGGACCAGGCCATTGCCCGGGATCGCACCTTCTTCGGCTTCGGTGTAACCGTAGACGTCGAACAGATTGCTGGCATTGAGCGACAGTTCGAGCCGGTCCATCGGACGCACGGCGACGAAGGCATTGACCTGCGTATAGCCGGGCAGCTTCAGCTGGTTGTTGTCCTGCGTGTAGCTGTCCGTGGTGCCGATCGCGTTGAGGCCGGCGGTGAAGACATCGTTCTCGTACTGCGCGGTCCCCTGGAAGACGAGATCGGCCTGGCGACGCGGCGTGTTGCCGATCACCGCGGCGTTGAGCGATTCCTTGATCTCCGCATCGGTCCAGGTGGCACTGGCCGACAGCGAGAAGGGACCCACCGAATAGCTGCCCTCGAGTTCGAGGCCGAAGGCTTCATAAGTGTTGTCGGTCAGCCGCAGCGGGGCAATTTCGACATTGGTTTCGGCGGTCTCGGCATAGAAGGCGGTCGCGTAGAGATCGACACTGCCGCCCTGGTATTTCAGCCCGCCTTCGAGCTGGTCAACCGAGGCAATCACGCCGTTGTCGTCGTCGCCCGGCAGGCTGCCGTCCACCGCGCTGATCGCGGGGGAGAACAGGCTGCGGTCTGCCGTATGGCGGCCACCCTGGCTGTAGCGGGCGAACAGCGACAGGTCGTAGGTCAGCAGGTAGCTGGCGCCGACCGAGAAGGAGAAATAGTCGTAATCGTAATCGACCGGGCGGGCGTTGCCGAGCGGGAGCACGCCGGTCTGCGCTTCGGCGGGGCTGATAAGCCCGTCATTGTCGAAGTCGAATGCGGTCACGCCAGCACCGAAACCGGTATCCGAGCCGGTGATCGTGCCCTTGGCGCTGCCGAAATCGTAGCGGATGCTGGCGTCGAAGGTCACACGATCGAAATCGAAGGCCAGCGAGGCGAAGGGCGCATAGGTGTCGTAGCGCACATCGTAATTGCGGCGGCAGCAATTGCCGAAGAAGCTGGCGCTGTAACCGGCCACGCCCGTATCGGTGACGACGTTGCCGCCGGCATCGACGATATCGACGAGCACCGAATTGCCGTCGCCTTCGACCGTTTGGACATAGGACGTCCACAGCCAGTCGGTGTCGATGTCCTGGCGGCTGCCATAGAAGCCCGCGGTGAAGGTCGCGCTGCCGCTGCCGACATCGAAATCCTTGGCGACCCGCAGATCGTTTACCAGGTAGTCGAGATCGTTCAGGCGGACGTTGAACAATACGACATTGGTCAGCAGGCCGTTGCCGCCCAGGGTCGCCGGGTTGGCGACTGCCTGGCCCGCATCGGGGCCGCTGGCCAGAACGATGCTCGAACCGGCGCCGCCGATCCCGTCGGCAATCGTCTGCGCATCGCCCACGCTGGCGGGGAAGGGCGAAACGAAGCTGCCGCTGTTGTCGGCGTAGCGGAAGCGGTTGGTCAGCGTCCAGCCGGGGGCGAACTCGACTTCCGCCTCGACGCCGAATGCAGCGCTCTTGACCGACAGGCCGTCGTGGATGTCGTAAGTCGTCGGATTGTTGTCGCCATCGAGCGTCCGCGCCGCCGAGATGTACCGGCTGTAGAGCGACGCGGTGCGCGGGTCGAAATTGGCGATCGCGGTATAATTCGGATCGCTGTCGGTCCCGGTCACGGCCACCGGCTGCGGCAGGATCGTCGGCGTGCTGTCGTCGAGGTACTTGCCGTGTACGCGGATGTAGCCGCCGTCGAATTCGGTGGTGAGGTTGGCCTTGATCTGGCCGCCTTCCTTGCCGTTGAAACCGGTGTCGCGAACGCCTTCGCCGGTGCGGTAGAAACCGCCGACATGGACATAGCTGGTTGCGTCGAGCGCGCCGCCGTAATCGAAGTCGAGCCGGTAGGTTTCGTGATCGATGCCGATCGTGCCGGCAACCGCGCCGCCTTCTTCGAGCCCGGTCTTCGAGATGAAGTTGATCACCCCACCCGGCGAGTTCGAGGCAAAGGTCGAGGCCGAGCCGCCGCGGACCGCCTCGACACGGCCGACATTGCGATCGGCGCGCACGAAATTGTCGGCATTGCCGAACACGATATCGCCGAATTCGAGGACCGGGAGCCCGTCTTCCTGCAGCTGGATGTAGCGCGCGCCGCCGGTCGAGACCGGAATGCCGCGAACCGCGATATTGGCATTGCCTTCGCCGCCCGAGGCTTCCGAACGGATGCCGGGGATCTGGCGGATAAGATCGGCGGAAGAGCTGGGATTGAGATCGGCGATCGATTCCGCGTCGAGCGCGCTGACCGAGACCGAGCTTTCCAGACGGTTCTGGCCCTGTGCGACCGCGGTGACGATGATGACATTGTCGCCGAGGACGGGGTCGCCATCGGCAGCGGGTGCGCCTTTTTGAGCGAAGGCGGGGGCGGATATCGCCGACAGCGCGACCCCGGCAGCAAGCACGTTGCGAAGTTTCATCATTGCTCTCCCAGATGGAATTCTTTCGATTCGCCCCTTAGACATACCGCTGGTGCAAACGTTTGCAATACTAAAATGCAAACGTTTGCAATCGGGCGTTGTTTGTGACACCAACTTGCTCGACGTCGCTGCTACAGGTGGGGCTGGGAGAGAGTACCGGATATGCAAGTCACAGGAAAACCGCGGCTTTCGCTGCTACGAATCATCGAGATGAACGTCGGCTTCTTCGGCTTGCAGTTCAGTTTCGGTCTTCAGCAGGCGAACATGGGGCCGATCTACGGCTTCCTCGGTGCGGACGAGGCGACGATGCCGCTGCTGTGGCTCGCCGGACCGATGACCGGCCTGCTTGTGCAACCGATCATCGGGGCAATGAGCGACCGTACCCAGTCGCGCTGGGGCCGGCGCACGCCCTATTTCCTGATCGGCGCAATCATCTGTTCGATCAGCCTGTTCCTGATGCCCTATTCCAGCGCGCTGTGGATGGCCGCCAGCCTGCTGTGGATCCTCGACGCCGGCAACAACATCACGATGGAACCCTACCGCGCCTATGTCGCCGACCGGCTGGTGCCCGATCAGCGCGCCACCGGCTTCCTGACCCAGAGCGCTTTCACCGGCCTGGCGCAGACCCTGTCCTATCTCGCGCCGACGCTGCTGACCGCTTTCGTTGCCAAGGACGTGCTCGATGCGAATGGCATTCCCGTCATTGTGAAGATTGCCTTCATCATCGGCGCGATCCTCTCGATCAGCACTATTGTCTGGTCAGTCTGGCGGGTACCCGAATTGCCGATGACGGCGCAGGAAAAGGCGGACCTTGTCAACAAGCCCATGACCGTCAAGGCGACGCTTGGCGAAATCGGCAGCGCGATCAAGGACATGCCCAGGGCGATGCGGCAGCTGTCACTGGCGATGCTGTGCCAGTGGTATGCGATGTTCGCCTATTGGCAGTACATCACTTTCGCGGTCGGCCGTTCGATCTACGATACCTCCGATCCCTCCAGCGCGGCGTTCAGGGACGCGACGCTGACGACGCAGCAGGCCGGGGCGCTCTACAATTTCATCGCCTTCCTCGGCGCGCTCCTGCTGATCCCGATCGTCCGCAAACTGGGCGCGCGGCTGGTGCATGCCATCTGCCTGACCGCGTCGGGCGCGGCGATGCTGCTCATCCCCGGGGTCGAGACACCCGCCGCGCTGTTCGTGCTGATGCTGGGTATCGGCATCGGCTGGGCAGGCATGATGGGCAACACCTACGTCATGCTGGCCGATGTCATCCCCCCCGAACGCAACGGCATTTACATGGGTATTTTCAACATGTTCATCGTGATTCCGATGCTTATCCAGACGCTGACCATGCCGCTGTTTTACGAACCGCTGCTCGGCAGCGATCCGCGCAATGTGCTGCTGCTTGGCGGAGTGCTGATGCTGGTCGGTGCGATCGCGACAATGTTCGTTGACGCGGGCCGCCCGGTGCCCAAAAGCCTGCGGCCGGAGGCGAACTAGAACCCGATGTCCGAACCCACGCACGAAACCGCGCAGGAGCTCGCGCCGCCGCCCGAGCGCGCGCGCACGATCACCGATCTCGCCAGGATCGCCGGTGTATCGCCCGGTACGGTGTCGCGCGCGCTTGCGGGCAAGAGCCTGGTCAACGCCAAGACCCGCGAGCGGATCGAGGCGCTGGCGCGCGAACATGGCTTTCGCCTCAACCAGATGGCGAGCCGGTTGCGACGGCAGAAGACCGGCGTCATCGGCGTCGCCATCCCGCTCGGACACGACCGCCGGCAGCATATTTCGGACGCGTTCTTCATGACGCTGCTCGGCTATCTGGCGGACGAGCTTACCGAACGCGGCTATGACCTCATGCTGCGCCGGGTCATCCCCGATCGCGACGGGGACTGGCTCGATCGCTTCGTCGGGTCGGGTATGGTCGACGGGGTTATCGTGATCGGCCAGTCGGACCAGTTCGAGCGGATAGAAGCTGCCGCGGCGCGCTTCTTGCCGATGGTGGTGTGGGGCAACCATCAGGAAGGCCAGCGCCATTGCGCGGTCGGGACCGACAATTTTGCCGGCGGGCGGCTGGCCGCCGAACGCCTGATCGCCGCGGGGGCCAGCACGATCGGCTTTCTGGGATCAACCGACCCGATCGAATTTGCCGCCCGTTACGCGGGGGCGAAGTCTGTTGCCGATGACAAGGGCGTCCCGATCCGTGCTCTGCCGACCCATCTCAGTCCCGAACACGCCGCCGACGAGATTGCAGCGCATCTGGCGAGCGATATGGCGGGTATCGATGGAATTTTCGCCGCCTCGGACATGCTCGCGATTGCTTGCATGACCGAATTGCAGAAGCGCGGGATCGACGTGCCCGGCGGGATGAAGCTCGTCGGGTTCGACGATCTGCCCATTGCCTCGCAGACCCGGCCGGCGCTGACCACCATCCGGCAGGATATCGCTGCGGGCGCCGCGCGCCTCGCCGACCTCCTGCTGCGGCGGATGGGGGGCGAGAACACCGCGAGCGTGGTGCTGCCGCCCGAGCTTGTAGGCCGGCAGACCGCCTGACCGTACGCCGCGCCTGCGGGCACCGTCCTGCTTCCCACACGCTCTGGCGCGCTGAGCGGCATTCCTCGTGTCACACAGGAACGGCGGGGCGGGGGTCCCGTTAGTCTGGTGAACATGCAATCAGCTGCGCCAGCCGTCCGGATCCGCCGGGCGCGTTGGCGCTATGCAAGCGAGAAGGCCCCCCATGTCCCAGATACAGACCCGCAACCCGGCCACCGGCGAAGTGCTCGAAACCTACGAGGTGATGAGCGAACAGGAAGTGTTCGCCAAGATCGACAACGCGCATGAAGCGTTCCTCGACTGGCGAAGCAAGTCGCATGAAGAGCGCGCACCCTATCTCCGCAAGATCGCCGGAGTGCTGCGCGACAATTCGGAGCGTTTCTCTGAACTGATGACGCGCGAGATGGGCAAGCTGCTGCGCGACGGAAAGACTGAAGTCGAGCTTTGCGCGCGCTTGTTCGAATACGCTGCCGACAAGGGGCCGGAAGAGCTGGCCGACCAGGAGCGGACGCATAGCGGCGGCAAGAAGCGCGGTATCGTGACCTTCTCGCCGATCGGCGTGATCTACAGCGTACAGCCGTGGAATTTCCCGCTCTACCAGCCGGTCCGTGTGCTTGCCGCTAATCTGATCGCGGGCAATTCGGTAATCCTCAAGCATGCCTCGATCTGTACCGGTAGTGGGCTGCTGCTGCGGGATCTTTGCGTGGAAGCCGGCCTGCCCAAGGGCTTGTTCGATGTCATCATCGTCGGTCATGACCTGTCGGACAAGGTGATCGAACACAAGCTCATCCGCGCGGTGACCATGACCGGCAGCGACGGCGCCGGCAGCCATATCGGCGAACTGGCATCGAAGAACCTCAAGAAAACGGTTCTCGAGCTCGGCTCGAACGACGCCTATCTCGTGCTCGAAGACGCCGATATCGAAACCGCGGTCAAGACCTGCGTCATGGGCCGACTGTACAACAATGGTGAAACCTGCGTCTCGGCCAAGCGCTTCATCGTGACCGACGCGGTCTATGACGAATTCGTTTCCGCCTTCGTCGAACGGATGAAGAGCGTGACCATGGGCGATCCGACCAAGGACGACACGCAGCTCGGGCCGCTTTCCAGCAAGGAACAGTTCGACACGATCGTCGAGCAGGTTTCCAAAAGCATCGATCAGGGCGCCACGCTGCTTTGCGGCGGAGATCCCGCAGACGATGCCGGTTGCTTTTATCCCGCCACCGTACTCGCCGACTGCAAGCCCGGCATGCCCGCTTATGACGATGAACTTTTCGGCCCGGTCGCATCGGTCATCCGCGCCAAGGACGACGAAGATGCGATGCGGATTGCCAATGACAGCCGTTACGGCCTCGGCGGAGGCATCTTTACCAAGGACGAAGACAAGGCGCTCCGCCTGGCCCGCGACCATTTCGACACCGGCATGGTCCGGATCAACTCGTTCGGCGCGGCCGACCCGAACATGCCTTTCGGCGGCGTGAAGGATTCCGGTTACGGCCGCGAACACGGCGGCTTCGGCATGAAGGAATTCGTCAATGCGAAGGCGATCTTCCTGCCTTCCTGAGCAGTGAATCGCCCGCGCACGCCCAAAAAGAAATTCGGAGAATTATCATGCAAGTACTTGTAGCCGGCTCAACCGGTAACACCGGCCAGCGCCTCGTCCGCGAACTGCACGAGCGCGGGCTCAACCCCGTCGCAATGGTCCGCGAAAGCTCGGACACCTCGGGCCTGCCCGAGGGTGTCGCCCAGCGCCAGGCGGATCTCACCGACCTGTCCGACGACATCACCGAAGGCTGCGACGTCGTCGTGTTTGCCGCCGGTTCGGGCGGCGACACTTCGGCCGAAATGACCGACAAGGTCGACCGCGACGGGGCGAAGAAGCTGATCGACCTGTCGGTGGCGAACGGCGTGCGCCGGTTCGTCATGCTCAGCAGCATCGGCGCGGGCGACCCTGATCCCGACCATGAGCTGGGCCATTATTTGCAGGCAAAGCACGAAGCGGACGAACACCTCAAGGCGACCGATCTCGAATATGCGATCCTGCGGCCGGTCGCGCTGACCGATGAAAGCGGGACCGGCGAGGTCCGCCTGGGCGAGAATGTCGACCCCAAGGGCGAGGCTGCCCGGGGGGATGTCGCCAAATTGCTTGCTGATGCGGCGGAATCGCCGGAATGGGTCGGCAAGGTGCTCCATATGGAAAGCGTCGGCTGATCGCGGTAACGCTGCGCCATCGCTGCAACCGATAAGAAAGGGGCCCTGCCGCGTGAGCGGCGGGGCCCCTTTTCCTATTCGCCGAGCCGCGAAAAGCACCAAGGACGTGGGTCAATGGTAGAGCGAGTTCGAAACTCGGAAGGCTCGGGAAACGAGGAATGACATCGAAGGTCACGTGGCACAGTAGTTTCCCTGACTATCACTTAACCATCATTTGGGCTGTGCATGGCACTGCGACCGAATGATCGAGGATCGGGTGAAATTGTTGCAGCACATCGACAGGTTGATCGGATTCGAATCCGACGACGAGATTGCTGACAGGTTCAGCCGCGAACGCGTCAAGTCGGTCCGCGAAACAATTCACTATTACTACCTTACCATACTTGCTCCTTACGCCGGGCTGGCTTGGGTAACATGGGATCAACTCGTCACCCGGATCGTGGCGTGCATTCTGGCGCTGGCCGTCGCGTTTCGTTTCCGGCACTGGATGCTTCCGGTACCCGAAGGGAAAACCGAGGACGTCAATCGCAATGCCGCCCGGCTGACCGGTTTTATGGTAGTGCTGTTGTCCTGCACCCAGGCCGCGTTCTACCTTACGCTTGCCTTCGATCTCGACGGCATGGCCGGCGGCACGCCGAGCTGGTTACCCATTCTTGCGCTGGGTTTGCTAGCCGCACTGACGCAAGGTGCCGCACTCACCGGGATCATTTTCGCCTCAAGGGTGATTTTCTTCTGCTTCGTGATGCCGGTCGTCGCCGCGGTTCTCTATCTTTTCGCTGCATCCAATATCCCGGCTTCGGTCGCGACGGTCGTCCTTACGGCCGTCAATTTCTATATTGCCGAAACCAGTCACCGGACGCAGTTGCGGCTGTTCCAGGCCCAATACGATGCGGACGCGGCGTTGCTGCGAATGGAGCGCACCAATACCGAGCTGGCCGATGCGCGGCGCAACGCGCAATATCAGGCGGAAACCGACAATCTTACCGGATTGCGCAGCCGGCTGGCCTTCATCCACGACATCGAGGCGAAGCTCGACGGTGGGCAGTGCGGCCTGTTGGCGGTGATCGATCTCGACCGGTTCAAACCGATCAACGATCTGTACGGCCACCATGCGGGCGACATAGTCTTGCGTCAGGTCGCGCTTCGACTTCAGCGCGTTCTGCCCCAGGGAACGGTCGTGGGCCGTCTGGGCGGCGACGAATTTGGCGTATTCATCGCGGGATCTTCCTGCCTCGCCGAACTGGGGGAATTGGTCGATGTGTGTGACAAGGCGCTAAGGCAGTTGTGCAAACCAATGCGTCTGGCGAATGCGCAGGTCAGCATCGGGGCGTGCGCTGGCGCGCGCTTGCTTGGCGAGGACGCCCCGGATGTCGACCAGGCGCTGCGCGATGCCGATGCAGCGCTTTATTTTGCCAAACGCAACGATATGATCGAGACGAAGCTGTTCGACGCAGAGATACGCGACAAGAACAAGCGTCTCCACGCGATCGAGACCGCGCTGCTCGAGGAGGGCGCGCTGGATCAGCTTTCGCTGGCCTACCAGCCGATCTTCAACCTGCGGACCGGACAGCTCTCGTCGTTCGAAGCGCTGGCGCGCTGGGAGCACCCGGTGCTCGGCAATATATCTCCGGGGCAGTTCATCCCGATCGCGGAGCGGATCGGCTGCATCCGGCCGATCACTCTCGCATTGCTTTCGCGCGCATTGGACTTCGCTGCCGAATGGCCGGCATCGTGCCGTCTGTCGTTCAATCTCAGCGCAGCGCATATTTGCGGCGGCGACGCGGCGAGCGAAATCGTCGCCCTGATTGCGAAGAAGAATTACCCGGCCGAGCGTCTGCAACTGGAAATCACCGAGACCGCGATGCTGGTCGATTTCGCTACCGCCAGGCGCAATGTCGACATGCTGCGCGAGGCCGGATGCCGGGTGGCGCTGGACGATTTCGGCGCCGGTTTCGCCTCGCTGGTCTATCTGCGCGAGATTCGCTTCGACAAGGTCAAGATCGACGGGTCGCTGATCAAGCGGGCGCGCCATCCTCAGGGGCGCGACATGCTGCGCGGGGTGGTGAAGATGATTGCCGCGATGAAGCTCGAAAGCGTTGCCGAATTCATCGCTACTTCGGGCGACCGTGAAACCGCGCGCGAACTTGGTGCCGAGTTCGGGCAGGGATATCACCTCGGCTATCCGCTCGACGAAGAGGGTACGCGGGACCTGCTGGCACAGTACCATTGGCCGCACAGCACGAAAGTGCGCAGCCTCGCAAACTGGGAACTCGACCGGCAGGAAGCGCTGGCACCGTCCGCGCGGCCGCTTCCGCTGACGCGCGAGAAATAGCACCGCCGAACGGGCGGCTTCGGGCTCGGGACATCTCGCTCGCACGTGCCATCACATCATCCGTCTCCGGAGCCAGCCCGCCAGAGTGGCTCATCACCTTAGCAAAGGTAAAGCTTGCTTGAGATATAGGTCCTATGGCCTGTATTGCGGTAATTCTCCCCAGCGAGATGGGTTGTCGCCGGATACGCTCACGCGATAGAGCGGCGGTTCTCTTCTTCACCCGACAAGGATCCGCATTTGCCCAAGCTATCGCATCTCGATCAGGACGGTCGTGCACGAATGGTCGATGTGGGGGACAAGCCGGTCACCGCGCGGCGCGCGCGGGCGCAGGGTCGCTTGTCGTGTTCTGCCGAAACGCTGGCGTTGGTAGAGGAAGGCAAGGCCCCCAAGGGCAGCGTGATCGCAACGGCTGAGCTGGCCGGGGTAATGGCTGCCAAGCGCACGGCGGATCTGATCCCGCTGTGCCATCCCTTGCCGCTCAGCAAGATCGACGTCGCGATCGCCATGGACCGGAGCCTGCCCGGATTTATCGTTGAAGCCGTGGTCCGTACCGAGGGGCGAACCGGGGTCGAAATGGAGGCGCTGACTGCAGTATCGGTCGCCTGCCTTACGCTGTTCGATATGCTCAAGGCAGCCGACAAGGGCATGACCATCGGCGAAATCCGCGTGACCGAGAAGGAGGGCGGCGCTTCGGGCGCCTGGCAGCTGCCGCGATGACAGCTGCCATGAAGACATTCGATGAAGCGTCGGCGCTGATCGCGTCCCATGTCGCGCCGCTGGAAATCGAAACTGTGGCTCTGAGTGCAGGCGCCGGGCGCGTGCTGGCTGCGGATATTCGCGCGGCGATTCCGTCTCCGCGGCACAGCGTTTCAGCGATGGATGGCTATGCGGTGCGCGAAAGCGATATCGCTGTGGGTGAACCCATGCAGGTCGCGGGCGAAGCGCGGCCCGGCGCCCCTTTCGCCGGCGTCCTGCCGGCGGGAGAGGCGGTTCGCATCTTCACCGGCGCACCGCTTCCCGACGGTGCCGATTGCGTGATCATGCAGGAATATGCGCAGCGCCATGCGGACACGGTACGGTTCGCTGCGGGGTTCGGCCCTGCGAAACACGTGCGGCAGCGTGGCAGCGATTTTGAGGAAGGCGCAGTCCTGCTGCGCAGGGGCGCCCGCCTTGATGCGAAGACGCTGGTGGCGGCAGCGGCCGCCGATGTCGCCGAGATCACCGTGCATCGTCAGCCAGCGATTGCGATTATCGCCACCGGGGACGAATTGGCCGAACCGGGATCCGCGCAGTTGGCACCCTACACGATTCCGGATTCGACCTCGCTGGCAATCGCGTCGCTGGCGCAAGATGCCGGTGCCCGCGTAACTTCGCGGTGCCGCGCACAGGACGATTTGCCCGCGCTCGAGCGACAGGCGGGCGAATTGCTGGAGAGTGCCGATATCGTGATTGTCATCGGCGGAGCATCGGTCGGCGATCGTGATTTCGCCAAACCCATGTTCGCCCCGCATGGGCTCGCGCTGGTCTTCGACAGGCTGGCGATCAAGCCGGGCAAGCCGGTGTGGCTCGGGCGGGCTGGCGCACGGCTCGTTCTCGGACTCCCGGGCAATCCCAGTTCGGCCATGGTGACCGCGCGGCTGTTCCTCGTTCCGATTCTCGAGCGCTTGCAGGGCGGCGAGGGGTATCATGCCTGGCGCGACATGCCGCTGGCCACGCCGCTGCCTGCGACGGGTGACCGCGAGACCTTCACCAGGGCGCATTGGGGCCAGGCAGGCCTCGAAGTACTGGGCAACCAGGACAGCGGAGTGCAGGGCGGCTTGGCCTGCGCCGACTGGCTGATCCGCTGCCCATCCAGCCAGGCCGGCTTGGAAGCAGGCAATACGGTATCCGCTCTGCTGTTCTGAACGGGTGGCTAGCCGCGCACCCACATTGACAGGTCGCCGTCGCCGCGGGTCACATTGCCGGCACTGCCTACCGGTTCATGCATGCCGTCCGTCAGGAACGCGATCATGGCGGCATCGTCTCCTGCCACGCCGGCAAGGGTGCGGCTGCCCGACGGGGTGAGTGCCACGATCACACCCGATTTGGGCGAACCGTCGCGGCCATAATGGACCGTATAGCTCTCGATCGTCGCCGGCCCCTCGTAGGTCCGGTCGAGCGTGGGGACAGCGCCGCGGCGCGCGTCGGCTTCGGCCTGACAGTCGAAGTCGTGCGGGAAGGCAGCGCCGGTGGGCGTCCCCGCAAGCAGGATAGTATGATTGTGCGTCGCATAGCCGCCATTGGCGAACAGCAGGCCCTTATCCCCGGTCCCGCGCAGCTTCTGCACCATGGCGACGACCGCATGGCTCATGTAATTGCCGATCGGGCCGCCTCCGAAGGTTAGTCCGCCAAACACCGTGGCCGGCCGATCGAGGGGCCAATCGAGCACCCGGCGGGCCATTTTCGGGACACAGGGAAAGCAGCTGTACAGTTCGACATGGGCCAGATCTTCGGTGCCGACCGCGTTCAACTGCATCGCGCGCTCGATCGATGTCGCGAGGCTGGGTGAAGCATCGTAGCGGTCCCGGTCGAGGAAATTGTCGCTTTCATGCGCCGCTGCGCCATAGCCGATGAAGACCAGCGCCTCGTCCGGAATCCCGCGCCGCCGTGCTTCCGCGAGCGAAGTTACGAGAAAGCCCGCGCCCTGATTGACCGAGGAATTGGCCACCTGCAGCTTGGTATAGGGAAAGGCGATCGGGCGGTTGCGATCGGATGGCGTGATGACGTCCTCCGCGCTCACCGGCTTGGTAATCCACGCACCCTCGCCAGCAGCCGCGACTTCACTCATGCCCGCCCAGATGGTCCCGCTTTCGGCCTGCCCCTGTGCGAGCGTCTGGCCATAGGCCGCGCGGCCGGCGTTCTCGTACAGCGGGTAGACATCGGTCGGGACCGTAAGCCCATAGCTTTGCGCATAGCCCTTGCGCACGCGGTGCGATGCGTCGCGCAGCGCATTGGGTTTCTCGCTGCCATCGCGTGCCTTGAGTGCAGCCAGCTGACCCGCAGTCCGCAGCGCCTCGCCCCCGGTAACTGCGCAAATCCGGGATTCTCCCCGGCCTATGCGATTGGCAGCCTCGTTGAGTAGCAGGATCGGGCTGTCGCCGTTGGGCATGGCCGTCTGCATGCAATGCGACGGATCGATGCCGAGCGCCTCGGCGACCTTGCCATCCACTGGATTGAGTTGCGGCCACGCCAGCTGCGCGACAACCGCCAGCGAATCGCAGTCCTCGAGTACGCCGTCGCCCGCATCGGCATCCGCGCGCCGCAGCGCTTCGGCCATCAACCCGACGGGGTCCAGGCCGTCACCCGGCTGTTCGGGCCGATCGTTGATCTGGCCAACACCGATAATAACGGGAATGGTCTCTGGATCCTGCTCGGTCACGCTCGCTCTCCTCTCAGCGCCATGCCTAGCAAGCAGGTTGCACGCTGCAACCGAAACTTGAGGATTCGCCCTCATAGGATGGGGAGAGGCAGCAACCTCGCCGATGCAGACGCGCACACAGTGACTGAGCTTGCAAACGTTCGACCGCATGCGTTGCGTTCACGAAGACTTAGTGGAAGAGGCATGGAAGCAGCGCCGCTACTCTAATCGCCAAATGAGATGCAGCAAACCGACCGTGGTCCCGACTTGGGCGCTGAAAACGGTCCCGCGTCCCCGCCCTGCATCCAAATGCCTCCAGCGCGCGTGAGCGTGAGGGCAGGAAGGCCTGCGTCCAATCTGATTGTAAAGTTACCAATCCCGCCTAAGGTTGGCGCCTCAATCAGGGGGGCCTGCCATGAAGTTTCTTGTCGTTTCCGTTGCCGTGTTGCTTTCAACCGCCGCGTCGGCCGAGACTTACCAATATCGCGTCCTCTTTGGCGGCGATGATGTAGGCGGGTTGGAAGTCGAAACCGCCGGCAACACGTCGAACATCGAGTTCGACTACAAGCAGAATGGCAGAGGTCCGACCATCACGGAGAAGGTGGAGGTCGATGCGGAGGGCATCCCAACCAACTGGACCATCACGGGCCGCACCACTTTCGGGAACCCGGTGAACGAGAGCTATGCCTGCACTGACGGGAAAGCGAGTTGGCAGGACTCGACTGGCCCAGGTTCCGCAGACGCGTGTTCATTCTACATCGACCAGAACGGCAGCCCTTGGGGCATTTCCTTGCTCGCCAAAGCCCTGCTTGCGACTCCAGACGCTCAAATGGCAGTGCTTCCCGGCGGAACTGCCCGGATCAGGGCGCGTGATACTGCGACCTACGACGGGGCCGACGGGGAGGTGACCGTCACCACCTACGAAATCACAGGGCTGTCGACCGATCCGGCCCACATCACCCTTGACCAGGACCTGAATTTATTCTCGGTCGCGGACCCTCGTTTCGCGATCGTTCGGAAAGGCTATGAAGCGGCTGACGAGGCGCTTCGCGCCGAAGCCGAACGTTACTCGACGCAGCGCTTTGTCGAAATACAGGCAAAGGCCGCCCGCAACTTCGATGGCCCGGTTCGCATTCGCAACGTGCGTATTTTCGATCCGAAAACGCTTGTCCTGACGAAAGCCAGGGATGTCGTCATATACGGCGAACGCATTGCCAGTATCGAGGACTTGGGCAGTCTCCCGACCGAAGGCGAAACCGTGATCGACGGGGCGGGGGGCACGCTTGTTCCTGGCATGTACGAAATGCACGGCCACATAGGCCAGGACAATGCCCTGATGAACATCGTGGCGGGCGTCACGTCAGTCCGTGACATGGGAAATGAGAATGAAGTCCTGGACGGGCTCATCGAACGGATCGACGAGGGTATTATCGCGGGACCTCGCATAAGCCGGTCGGGATTTATCGAGGGCAAATCCGAATTTTCCGCAGCGACGGGTGAAATCGCAGCCAACGAGCAGGCAGCCATCGATCTTGTGCGTTGGTATGCCGCGCGCGGCTATCCGCAGGTGAAGCTGTACAATTCCATGAATCCCGAATGGGCGGATGCCGTCGTTGGCGAAGCCCATGATCTCGGCATGCGCGTAGCCGGCCATGTGCCAGCTTTTTCGACTGCAGACGCCATGATCGATGCCGGTTTCGACGAGATCACGCACGTCAATCAACTGATGCTCGGCTGGGTCCTGAACGAGGGAGAAGACACACGCACCCTCTTCCGCTTCACCGCGATGCAACGATTTCCCTCGCTCGACCTGGACGGCGACCTGGTCCAGTCGACCCTGGACAAGATGGCGGAAAAGGGAGTTGCGCACGATCCCACTATTGCCATTCACGAACTGGGTTTGACGGCCATCGACGGGCAGGTTCCCGCAGGTTCGATCGACGTGTTCGACAACATGCCGGTCAACACGAAGCGGTACATGAAGCAGGCTTTGTTCGGCACGGAAAACCAGGCGGAGAGAGATGCCTACATAGCAGCTTTCGACACGATCATCGAGACGCTCACGCTGATGAATGACAAGGGCATTCTCCTGGTCCCTGGCACGGACCTCGGCGGCAGTTTTGCGTATCACCGCGAACTCGAACTCTTCGGGAAGCTCGGCATGTCTCCGGCGCAGGTGTTGAGGCGGGCCACCTATGAGATGGCCGAATACCTCAATCAGGATCAGGAACTGGGCTCGATCGAAAAGGGCAAGTATGCGGATTTCTTCCTGGTGCCCGGTGATCCGACAGCCAATCTGAAGGAAATCAAGAGGATCCAGATGGTGGTATCGAACGGGACGGTTTACTTCCCGAGCGATATCTACCCTTTCTTCGGTATCGAGCCATTCGCTGAGGCTCCGGAGATCTTAGCCGAATAGACGGCTCCGATAGGTCAGGTCGGTACTCTTCTCCCATCCGGCCGGATAGGTGCGATACATGCTGCTGTTCTCAAGACCACGGCAGGGTGCCAGGTGGTTTGAGCGGGTGGGAAGCTGACGCTTCGCGAGCGCTTGATAAATATCAGGATAGTGGCTGGGGTGGCAGGGATCGAACCTGCGAATGTCGGTACCAAAAACCGATGCCTTACCACTTGGCTACACCCCAGCAGTGCGCGCCCCTATAGCGTCTCGGGCGGGGAAGGGAAGGGGGTCG
>Ga0098069_100363_pt1 | contig 21286 bp, 24 predicted proteins | sample 27_taG_FD_92584 | JGI IMG/M metagenome (GOLD analysis project Ga0098069, IMG submission 92584) | Marine viral communities from Cariaco Basin, Caribbean Sea - 27_WHOI_OMZ | ecosystem: Environmental > Aquatic > Marine > Oceanic | place: Caribbean Sea: Cariaco Basin | collected 2014-11-09
AATTTATTAACCACAATACCCAAGGGGCCATAATCTTTTCGTCCGTAGATGTTTTTGGCCAATTGAAGACTAATGGTACTACCACCTCCGGCAGATTCGTCCTGAAGCAAAATAGATTTAAAAAACACTCGTAAAAGACTTCTATTATCAATGCCATCGTGTTCAAAAAACCGGGCATCTTCAGTGGCTACAAGTGCATTAATTAAATGTGTGGGGAGTTCTTTATAGGTAATTGGCTGCCTATCGAAAACGTAAAACTTTCCAATAAGTTCACCGTTGCTGGCTAAAACTTCTGTAGCCCTGTTTTGTTTCAGTTCTTTTAATTCGGCAGAGGAGGGGAGTTCGCCCCAGGCTCCAAAATAAATACTGGCAAAAAACAATATGAAGATGGTAAAAAGGCTTGCCAGCACTATCAAAGCCCATTTTATTTTGGGATTTATTTTAATCTTGTTTAGCATAGTAGGTTTAATTGCTACAAATAAACAAATACCATGCAAATAGGATTATATATTTAAAGATTATTTAAGTTTTTTAAAGTTCAGACTTTCAGAGAAATTGAATTTTTAAAGGACATAAAAAAGCCGGTCACAAATTAAATTGTGCCGGCTAAGTTTTAACATACTTCATAGTGGATCCATTTTAAGATTAACTAATAGGTTGATGATTTAAGCACCAGTTGTTCCTGGTAAAGTTCTCCTGGAATTTACTGCTCGGTTTCTTGCCATATAATTGGGCTTCCCGGGTGCTTGCAAAGTTTCGGTTTATATATTCGTGAATTTTCATAATCTTAAGATTTAAAGTAGCGACGTTTAATATAACAGTTGCTACGATTATTGATTTTAACCTGATTTAAAAATGGAAGGGAGGTCTGCAAAGTTAATTTTAGAGATTATTTTAAATAGCGTCTTTTACTGCTCCAGTTTTTCTTAGTGTTGTTCTTTTCCTGATTAAAGAATGGTCTGCTGATGGTTTTTAAAGTTTTCATGATTTCTAATTTTTAAAGGTTATTTTAAATAGCGTCTTTTGCTGCTCCAGTTTTTCTTGGTGTTATTCTTTTCCTGATTAAAGAATGGTCTGCTGATGGTTTCGAAAGTTTTCATGGTTTCTAATTTTTAGAGGTTATTTTAAATAGCGTCTTTTACTGCTCCAGTTTTTCTTGGTGTTATTCTTTTCCTGATTAAAGAATGGTCTGCTGATGGTTTCAAAAGTTTTCATAATTCATAAATTTTAAAGGTTATATCTAATAGACTGTCCTGAATCTTGTTCGTTACAGTACTATGCTATAAATAGTACTAAATTAACTTATTTTTAACAATTAAGTAGGTTTTAGCGCCGTTTGCAGCCAATCTTTTAAGCTAAATTTTAAAGCACTCTGTTAATAATAATTAATTATGCAGGCAAAGCTTCAGAATAAACCTATTTTAGAAACCTACTTTAGGATAGTTATGAAAATGAATAGAATTATTTTTGGAATTATAGCTGCAATCTTTATTCTGGCCGGACTTATATATTGGACTTTTAAAAACAACAGTTATATATCTTTTGATGAGGGCAATAAAACCTATACTATTGAAGAAAAATGGGAATTACCATCTATACTTAATGAAATTTCCGGGTTAAGTTATTTAGGAAATAATGAAATGGCTTGTATACAGGATGAAGATGGTGTGATCTTTATTTTCAATTTAGAGACATCAAAAATAACTTCCAGGATAGAGTTTGGTGAATCTGGTGATTACGAGGGATTAGCCGTTGCACAAGATACGGCTTACGTACTACGCAGCGATGGTAAAATCTATGGGATTAAAAACTTTAGAGGTAAAGCTCCTAAAATTGATACTTATCAAATTTCAGGATTAGATATAAATGAAGCAGAAAGCCTCGAAATAGATGTAAAAAATAATCGCTTACTATTTGCGGTAAAAGAATATAATAACCGAAAAGATACTAAAGGAATTTATGCCTTTGATCTTTCTACCAAAAGCTTGGAAAAAGGAAGGCATTTCACTCTTGATGGTAACGATGAAATATACAGGAATTTAGTAGGAGGGAGGTCCTCTAGAATAATTAGGCCTTCTGCCATTAGGTTTCACCCTAAAACCGGAGAATTATATGTTTTAGAAGGAAATCAGCCTAAATTGATCATTTTAGATGCGGAAGGTAATGAGGTTAAAATTCATATTTTAAATACCGAAACTTTTCCCCAACCTGAAGCTCTGGATTTTGATGAAGAGAATCGTTTGTATATCTCTAATGAAAGCCGAAGACAACCCGCAAATATTTTAAGAGTTAAACTAGAAAATAATTAAACTATATGGCTGATTCTGTAGAAACTACTTCAGTAAAAAAAAGTAAAGCCCCTCTCATTGTTTCAGGAATTATAATAATTGGCCTTGTAGCAGCTTATTTTTTTATTCCCGGTGTTCGGGATTTTTTAACTGAAGCCTGGACTGTATTAACCAGTAATGACGAAGAAAGAATCACGAATTGGGTTTCAGATTTTGGATGGATGGGACCAACTATGCTTATCCTGGCTATGGTTGTACAAATGTTTTTAATTGTAATCCCATCGGTAGCACTAATGGTAGTTTCCATTTTGGCTTATGGGCCTATTTTTGGAAGCTTAATTATTTTTGCAGCTATTTTCACAGCTTCAAGCGTTGGTTATTTTATTGGACGCTACTTTGGCCCGGTGATCGTTGAGAAATTAATTGGGCCTTCAAATAAAATTAAAATTGAAGATTTTATTGAAGATTATGGCTTTTGGGCAGTTATTGTAACCAGGATAAATCCGTTTCTTTCTAACGATGCTATTAGTTTTGTGGGGGGAATTCTAAAAATGGGCTACTGGCGTTTTATTGGTGCCACACTTGTAGGTATTGCTCCGCTAACTATCTTTATAGCAATTATAGGAAAGAGTACAGATGGTTTAAAAACCGGGCTTCTATGGGGATCTTTAGTTAGTTTGGCTATTTTTATATTATACGTTTGGTGGGATAAAAAGAAACGTAAAAAATAGGAGGAAAGGGCAATTTTAGAAATCAAAAATTATTTATCCCCTTCAAATTAAGTAATTTAATTTCTATCACTTATCTTTGTAGAAGTTTAAGCGGTATCCTTATAGGGATTCTTTACTTTCATTGAAGAAAGATGGCTTTAAGATGCCTTATCACTACCAGGAATCTCTTCAGGTAATTCCAAGCTTACTCACCTAATTATTAACTAAACATAACGAATGGGCAAATCGCAGCAGACATTCAGTAAGACTGAAAAAGAAAAAAAGAAAATAAAAAAGAGAAAAGAAAAGGAGCTTAAGAAGCAGGAGCGCAAAGAGAATTCTAACAAAGGAGGTAGCTTTGAAGATATGATCGCGTATGTAGATGCTGATGGGAATCTTACTGATACTCCACCGGATCCTTCTCAAAAAGTTGAAGTTGAAGCCGAAAGTATAGAAATTGGCGTTCCGAAAAAAGAAGACATGCCAGAGGAAGATCCAGTGAGAAAAGGAAAAGTTTCCTTTTTTGATCATTCTAAAGGTTTTGGATTTATTATCGATTCAGAAAATAACGAAAAATATTTTGTTCACGTTACCGGTTTGATCGATGAGATCGATGAAAACGATAAGGTAAGTTTTGAACTGGAACGAGGAATGAAAGGAATGAATGCTGTGCGTGTAAAACAGCAATAATTCCCTAATATCATACAAGGTTCGGTAATATGATATTGCTGAACCTTTCTTTTTTTACAGGTGAACAATAAACAAAACAGACTCTGAAGTCAGTTTTAAATTCCACTTGTATCTTACCCAAAAGAAACTCATATTTTATCGCCTAAACGGGTGCTTCCCTTTAAAGTCGATATAAGACTTTATTATTCTCACATACATGCAAACTAAGAATTTAAAGGAAATCCTGAACAAATTGGAGATTTCTCAGCTTAATGCTATGCAGCAGGAAGCTTATAAAACAATTGTAGAAAACCAAAATACGGTTTTACTATCACCCACCGGATCAGGAAAAACATTAGCATTTTTATTACCCTTGCTGGAAGATTTAGATCCAGATTTGGCAGAGGTGCAGGCTGTAATTTTAGTGCCTTCAAGAGAACTGGCTATTCAAATAGAGCAAGTTACCAGGGAAATGGGAGCCGGCTTTAAAGCGAATGCCGTCTATGGCGGCAGAGCTTTTTCTAAAGATAAATTAGAACTACAACACGCCCCTGCAATATTAATTGGTACCCCGGGAAGAATTGCCGATCATTTTAGGAGAGAAACCTTTGCTACAAAATACACCAAAACTCTTGTTTTAGATGAATTTGATAAATCTTTGGAAGTCGGTTTTGAGAATGAAATGAAAGAAATTATAGCAGCACTTTCAGGTTTAGAAAAACGTATTCTTACATCTGCTACACAAAATATAGAGGTTCCAGGATTTGTTGGTTTAAGAAATCCTAAGAGCATTAATTATTTAAAAGGAGAACAACCTTCGTTAGAAGTTAAAACCATTGATGTAAATCCAAAAAAGAAACTGGAAAGCCTGGTTCATTTACTGTCCGGGAAAGCTAAAGGTTCAGGAATTATTTTTTGTAATTATAAAGATAGCATTGCCGAAGTGAGTGATTTTCTGCAGAAAAACCGAATTGAACACGGTATATTTTCAGGAGGAATGGAGCAAAAAGACAGGGAAAGATCTCTTATCAAGTTCAGAAATGGAACTCATAGGTTGCTTATAGCGACAGATCTTGCTGCAAGAGGCATAGATGTACCCGAAATTGATTTTATAATCCATTACCAATTACCTTTTAAAGCTTCAGAATTCACGCATAGAAACGGCCGTACCGCCAGAATGCATCAGGAAGGTATTGCCTATGTGCTTTCTGAAAGAAAAAAGCTTCCAGATTTTATTGAAACCAATGATTATAAAATCCAGGAATCAAAAAGCAACGCCGATGCCGTTGCAAAAACTACGCTATTTATTTCTGGAGGTAGAAAAGATAAAATTTCAAAAGGAGATATCGCCGGACTTTTTCTTAAACAGGGAAATCTTAAAAAAGATGAACTGGGGCTTATTGAACTCAAACAAGATTGCGCATTTGTTGCTGTACCGGAGAAAAAAGCGGAAGAACTTATTGGCTTGCTCAATAATTCTAAACTAAAAAAGAAAAAAGTAAGAGTGCGATATGTTTAAGCGTTTATGAAAAGGCAACAACCAAATAATCCGCTTCACGGCGTAAAGCTTGCCGATATTCTTGAATTTCTGGTAAGCCGTTATGGTTGGGAAGAAATGGGTAAAAGAATAAATATAAAATGTTTTACTCAGGATCCATCCATAAAATCCAGTTTAAAATTTTTGCGAAAAACGCCCTGGGCCAGAACTAAGGTTGAACAATTATATCTGGATTCACTTTAAGAATGTGGATTCCCGTAAAATTTATCCAGTATTTCAAAATACCTTTAAGGATTGGATTTGAGAAAAATCAGGAAGGTATTTTGATGAAAAAAATTATTATTTGGATTAAGCTTAATTGGATAAAACTGCTAGTCGCTATTATTTCGGGCATAATCACCTACGAGTTACTCGATTGGATCTATATACAGAACCTTTAATTAAAGTAAAAAACACCTTGAAAATAATCTGTTTACTATCCAATAAAAAGAAGTAGTTTTGCCGCTTATTTAAAATTAATAGTAATGAAGCGTGTAAATCAATATAAAAAGCTCTTTAATGTTGAAAAAGAGATAGATCTTAAACAACTTAAAAGCACTTACCGAAACCTGGTTAAAGAATGGCATCCTGATAAATTTAGAGAAACCGATGAAAAGCACGCCGAAGCTGAAGTAAAAAGTAAAGAAATCATTGATGGTTACCACTTTTTAGTAAGTATTGCCCCGCAAACTATAGAAGCTAACCTGGAGGAATATAACAGAACGATAAACGAAGCCGGAATTGCAGACTATCAGCATAAAGGGAATCTCCTGGAAATATCTTTTACAAACGGTACTACCTATGAGTATTTTGGAGTAAACAAAAAACTTTTTATCAAATTCATAAGTTCAGATAAGCAGGTAAGATTCGCTAAAAGGAATATTTACAATTCTTTTTTATATAGAAAATCGAAAAAAGATCTTGAGCTACAAACAGCTTAAGAATAACCTTATAGTTAATATGAAACCCACAGCTAATATGCTGTGGGTTTTTTATTTACTCGATAATCGAGATTTCAATTTTTTAATGGTTTCCTCATCCTGGGTAGTTTAGTCTTAATTATAAAATTGCTTGAAGCTGAATCTTAGTTTTGCCTTAACATTTGTACATCTTCAGGTCTTTTTTAAAAACTGTATTTTTGAGAAAATAAAGATGAAATATGGAGAAATCTGAATATAAAGTAAAAATTGTAGGTGCGGGACTTAGCGGACTAATCGCTGCTAAAGTGCTGGAAGATCACGGTTATGCTCCAGAAATATATGAGGCTTCAGGTAGTGTTGGAGGACGAATTAAGACCGAGCTGGTAGAAGGCTACCAATTAGACCGCGGTTTCCAGGTTTTGCTTAGCGCTTATCCAAAAGCCCTGCAATATTTAGATGATGAATCTTTAGAATTACAGGAATTATTACCGGGCGCAGTAATTTATGAAAACGCTAAGCCTAAAACAATTGGCGATCCATTGCGGGCTTCATCTTTAATTTTGCCTACAGTTTTCTCAGGCATTGGCAGCTTTTCAGATAAATTGAAGATATTAAGTCTTTATGCCGATCTAAAAAAGCTATCGGTTACCGATATTTTTGAAAGAAAGGAAACTACCACTTTAGCATACCTTCAGGATAAAGGTTTTTCCGGGGAAATTATAGAGAAATTCTTTAAACCTTTTTTTAGCGGAATCTTCCTGGAACCTGATTTAGAAACTTCGAGCAGAATGTTTGAATTTGTTTTTAAGATGTTTGGAGAGGGCCTCGCGGTAATTCCAAAGAAAGGAATGGGAGAAATTTCCAAACACCTGGCAAGACAATTAAAGAATACTAAAATCCATTTTAATACGCCTGTAAAACAAGTAAAAGAAGGCGAAATTATATTGGAGAGTCAAGAAGTTATTACAGCCAATGCTAGCATAATTGCTACTGAAGCCAGTTCTCTGGTAAGTAATTTGAAAAACCAGGAAACCCAATGGAAATCCTGTCATAATTTTTATTTTGAAACCGAAAAGCGAACTATAGAGAAGCCCATTATTGGCTTAATTACAGATAAAGATGCGATTATCAATAATATATTTTATCATACCAGTGTGGCGACTGAATCTAATGGTGGAAAGGAATTACTTTCAGTTACCGTAGTAAAACAAACCGATTTATCTGAGACTGAATTAAGGAAAAAAGTTGAGCAGGATTTAAAGAATTACTGTGGAGTAGGGGATGCACGATTTTTAAAACACTATTTTATTAAAAAAGCGCTTCCAAAAATTAGTCCGTTACATTACGAAATAGATCCCACCGAAACCCAATTAACCGATACCATATTCCTGGCCGGAGATCAACTTTTAAATTCTTCTCAAAATGCGGCCATGCTTTCCGGTGAACGTGCAGCTTTGGGGCTAATCCAGGCTTTGAAGAATTGAGTTAATTATCAGAGAACTAAAAAGATCTTTTAATTATGGATACAACACTTAAGAAAATAGCTTTTGGAGGAGGTTGCCATTGGTGTACCGAAGCTGTTTTTCAACAGGTTGTAGGCGTACTAAAGGTAGAACAGGGTTATGTTGCATCTAAAGCTAAACATGTCGATTATTCGGAGGGCGTAATTGTTCATTACGATAGTAATAAAATTTCCCTGAAAAGTTTAATTGAAATTCATTTGCATACGCATCAGAGCACTTCAAACCACAGTATGCGTAATAAATATAGATCTGCCATTTATTACTATAATGAAAGCGATAAAATTGAAGCTTTAGCAAGTTTAAATAATTTAAGAACAGATTTTGAAAAAGAAATTATTACCAAAGTATTGCCCTTCGTTTCTTTTAAAAGTTCTCGTGAAGAAATTCAGAATTATTATTTAAAAGGACCCGATAAACCTTTTTGTCAAAATTTTATAAGTCCTAAACTTGAGCTTTTAAAGAAAAAATTTTATACCTCGTTGAAAGAGGATAAAAAAATGGCTACCTAAAATAAGTTAGATAGCCATTTTTTATAAATTCTAAGCAAATTTAGATTTAGCCTTCTGATTCATCTCCGGAAGCAGATTTAGCAATCATATCTTTTATAGATTGGTGTTGTTTTTCTATATTATCGTGTTCAGATTGCATTTCTTTCTGTTCACTCATTATACGATCGTGAGTTTTCTGCATTTCAGAAAGTTGCTTCTTTTTTGCATCGGTAGATAATTCTCCAAAGTTTTGACCGAGCTCATTATGGGACTCAATCATTTCTCTGTGAGAAGCCAGCTTAGCTCCATGGTTTCTAATTTTGGCTTCAATGCTGGTAAGTTTCTCCAATTGTGTAGAATCTTCCAGTTTTTCCAATCCACGTAATTGTTGCGAAACCTGGTTGTGTTGTGTTTTAAGCTCGTTATTTTTCGCAGTAAGCGTTTCGTGCATACCAATTATGCTGTCATTTTGTTTTTTCAATTCTTCCTGTTGCTGAGCCAATTCTTTAGTAGAACCATCATTGCAACTTGTCAACCCAATAGATACAAGGGCTAAAAACATTACATAAATTCTCATACTTCTCATTTTTAGTTTTTTTAGTTAGTCTAACTAAATTATAAAAACCAAACCCATATAATTTTAATTTGCTGTTAAATAAGAAGTTTAGGAATAACTAAAGCTTTAAGTGATAATTGAATTATCCTATAATAATGAACATCTTATATAACTTGAGTTAAAATAACAGACATGCTTATTTGCACTATAATTTATATTATGTAAAATAGAATAATTCATACTGAAGAATTCTTTTTTTTATCTATGCTTTACTAATCATCCCTTTCTTTAAGCTCACCTATTTTGCCCAGGTAAGAAATAAATGACCTATGGCTACTATTAACCCGGGTATTTACATCTCCTTCAGGATAAACCGTAATAGTGAAATCGAGATCTTCAGTATCTTGTTTGGTAGAAAATTTAATGATCTGTGTATCTTTCTTATCACTATTTACTTCGAGATCTTTTAATGGACCATTATAAATTATACCTCCTTCATCATTGTATCCGCCACCGGCAAAACGTTCTCCAAAAAATGGCAGAATCAAATTCACCGAATCTTTTTTGAATCTTATAAAATTAGGATTTCCAATCAGGTTAATTCGATTCCCAGACATCGGATTAACCCATTCATGTTGTATCTCAAATTTTCGACTATCAACTAATTGTTTGGTTTTAGTAAACTTAGCTGAATTCATACTGCTACCGCAGCCCTGAAATACAAATAATGATATTATAAGAAGTAAATTAAATATGAAGCCTTTCATTAGTTTTATTATCAGTGTCTTAAATAAAGTTACAATCTTTAAATTGAGTATATTCTTAAAAGAAGTTTAAATTCTAATTTCGAAGCTTTGGAGCTCAAAGCTTTGATAAATAATTAGTGCTGCCCTGTTTCATTTTTCACGAACCTGTTACTAAAAATTAATCTTAAACCTTTGCTAAGAATCACTTAATTGTTTGTATAATCATTTAATAATAGGTTTCTTGGAGGTACAAAATAAAATTATTTATGGAAGCAATATATCAATTTGTAAAACTCGAAAAAAGCGAGGCCTTACAGGAATTCGCACAGAAAAAATTAGATAAACTGGAAGTGAAATACGATTTTATCGTTAAGGCACAGGTTTATTTTAAAAAGGAAGAAGCACAGGATCCAGACGGATTTATTTGTAATATTAAATTAAGTGTTCCTGGCCCTCAAATTTTTGCAGAATCTAACAAAGATTCTTTTGAATCAGCTACGGCAGAAACAGTTAAAGATCTTGATAAGCAATTGGCCAAAAAGAAAAGCCAGATGAGAACACATTCTAATTAAGAAGTATTTTCTTTTTAACGCATAAAAAACCCTGATGTTAATGCATCAGGGTTTTTGTTTATAACAATATTTCGAAGTTTATTTTGTTTCGCTTTCGTCGGCATCCTTAGCCTGGCCTTCGCCAAGTTCGTTAGCTTCAATACGCTCCTTAAATTCGTTAATTATTCCACCTTTCATTAAGATCTTAATTTGCCTATCGCTCATACTATGCTTGGTTTCAAACTCTAATTTGTCACCATTGGCTTTCTTCACAATAACCTTAATGTTATTTCGGTTTTTAATATCCTCTCTAAGATTCTTGAAGATCACCTGATCGTCCTGCTCAATTTTTTCAAAATCTTTAATATCGATAAACTCTAACGGAAGAATTCCAAAGTTTACCAGGTTCTGCCATGCAATCCTTGCATAACTGTTGGCGATTACCGCTACCTGGCCTAAGTACTTCGGTGCTATAGCCGCGTGTTCTCTACTGGAACCTTGTGCGTAATTATCTTTTGCTACAACTATATGCCCACCATGTTCTCCTTTAGCTTTCATTGCCCGGTCATAGAAGGTTTCATCAATTACAGTGTAAGAGAATTTACTAATTTCTGGCAGGTTACTTCTAAAAGGCAATACCTCTGCCCCTGCTTTCAGGATTTCATCAGTAGAAACATTATCTCCCATTTTTAGCATTACAGGAACGCTATAATGATCTTGCATAGGCTCAATATATGGAAGCGATTTAATGTTAGGGCCTTTTTGAAGTTCAATTTTAGAACCGTCTTCTGGCGGTGCAACTAACATATCGTCTTTAATAATATGAAATTCAGGATATTCAAACTTCGGATATTTCATATCATAAAGCTTCTCCAGATCTCGTGGATCAGTTATTTTTCCTGTTAATGCTGAAGCTGCGGCAGTTTCCGGGCTACATAAATGAACCTGATCGTCCTTAGTACCCGAACGGTCTGGGAAGTTTCTTGGCATGGTACGTAAACTAATAGTGCCAGATGCCGGTGCCTGTCCCATACCTATACAACCCATACAACCCGATTGATGAAAGCGTGCTCCTGCCTTTATCAAGTTAGCAAAAGCCCGGTTATCTATCATATTTTGAATTATTTGTCTTGAGGTTGGATTAATATCGAAAGATACATCACTACTTACCGCTTTATCTTCAACAATAGCTCCCGCGATCCAGAAATCTCTTAATCCCGGATTTGCTGAAGAACCAATAACCACCTGGCTAATTGGTTTCCCTGCAACTTCGCTTACCGGAACCACGTTCCCGGGACTGGTTGGCAATGCGATAAGGGGCACAAGATCATCTAATACAATTTCTTCGTGAAGATCATATTCACAGCCTTCATCGGCCAGTAATTCTCTCCAATCATCTTCTCTCTTTTGAGACTTTAAAAATCTTTTTGTTTCTTCATCACTAGGGAAAACAGTGGTGGTAGCCCCAAGTTCTGCACCCATATTGGCAATAACGTGGCGATCCATAGCGCTTAAGTTTTTAAGGCCATCACCATAATATTCTACTACTTTTCCAACTCCGCCTTTTACATCGTGGCGGCGTAACATTTCAAGAATAACATCTTTAGCACTAACCCAATCTGGTAAATTTCCGGTAAGTTTTACGCCCCATACTTTGGGCATTTTCACAAAATAAGGCTGACCCGCAATTGCGGCCGCAACATCAAGTCCGCCGGTCCCAATAGCAAGCATTCCTAAAGAACCTGCCGCCGGGGTATGACTATCTGAACCAACCATGGTTTTTCCCGGCTTCCCGAAGCGTTCCATATGTACCGGGTGACTAACACCATTTCCCGGTCTACTATACCAAAGCCCGAATTTTTGGGCAGCCGAAAGTAAGAACAAATGGTCATCGGCATTTTTAAAATCGGTTTGCAGTAGGTTGTGGTCAACATATTGCACAGCAACTTCTGTTTGTGCTTTATCTAATCCCATAGCTTCTAACTCCAGTTGCACCAGGGTTCCTGTAGCATCCTGAAGCAAAGCCTGATCTATTTTTATTCCAATTTCTTTTCCCGGAATCATTTCTCCTTTGAGTAAATGCTCCTTAATTAATTTCTGTGTTACGTTTAATTTAGACATAGTTGGTTAATTTTAAGCTTTAAATTATTACAATTTCTATAGAATGCCGGTGCGTTTAACAATATCTTATATCTTAAATGCTAAACTTGAAGCGCTTGCCACCTCTTCAATACGCTGAAACCGCTAATAAAAAAAGCCATAAATATAGAAGGCACTCCTTCCCTATTTATGGCAGTTTCTAAAAAGCCGTTTGAAAAATAACCATTGAAATATTCTGAACTCCTGGTTGTGAAATATTCTACCGGTTATTTTCGAAACAGCTTATTATATATTTATTTCTTACTTAGTGAATTTAAAATATCGGTTTGTTGGCCTTCTTCTATATTAAAGCCCGGTTTTCCTTTTCTAGGGAATAAATAAGCAAATTCTTCATCAAAAGCGCTCCAGCTACCGGCTAAACCAAAATCGTCGTTAGATTTATCCATTTTTGGTCTTTTAAAGGTATTAAGATCAGAATCGTATGGAGAACCTTCAGCATCTTCGCCCGGGAATAACATGCCATCGTTAACTTCAGAATAAATAATAACCGAAGCTCCACCGTTTCCAGGCAGATCAAATACTTTTAGGCCAAAATCTTTTAGCACACCTTTTCTTTCGGTGATATCTTTTGTTTTAAAACTGTCTTTAAAATTATTGCGCGGATGTGCAAAGATTGGTGCGTCCCCCGCATCTTCAGAAATTGTTTTTAAATCGGCGTAGGCATCTTTTAAAATATGATCGCAGGTAATTAAAATACCTTTAATTTTATAACCATCATTTACCAGTTTTTTTACCGCATCTTTGGTAGTTTCTTCAACTACATCAATAAGTAAAATATCCTGTCTATTTATATGTCTAATGGCATAACCCTGGTTAAAAACGCCATCTTTTTCTTCACCTTTTATAATAAAAGTATCCGGTATTAATTTTAAAAATTTCCCGGTTTCACCTTTTTGAACAAATTCGGCACTTTGGCTGTGCAGCACTTCCATTTTATCAACAGTCTTCATAATCAAAATCGTTTTATAATTAGTTGTTTCAAGATACAAATAAGGTGAGGCTTTCACAATGTCCAAATCAGGTTTTAGGACATATTTAACGAGAGCGCATAGGCTGAATAATTCCCGTGATGAGAAAGGCTAAATGGAATTTGCAGATTATCACCATGATAAGTTATTAAAGGGATACCCTGGCCGGTTTTAGTTATGTTAAGAGAATCTAAGGGAATAAGGAAATGTTTAGAAACCTTCTGTAATAGATGGGACCGCGCATTTTTTTCTTCTGAAAAGTGTGAAAACTCAGAATTAGCAGTATAACTAAGAATTTTATCGGGGAATAATTCTGAAGTTGTTTTAAAAATTTCATCTTGATATGAAACTTCACCTCTTGCCTTTTCCGGAGTTAATTGAACCTGGGAGCAAACAAATTGATTCGGATCATAAAACCGTTCTAGTTTATATTTTCGCTGTACCGCTTTATAGACCGCTTCTTTCATACTCCATAATAACCAAACATTTAATTCTTGATTATTACTGTTGATGATAAACTTTTGCTCTTCTTCCGTGAATAATTTCTGAAGATAGCCATGCCTTTCCCAGTTACTTTGAAGACGGGCTAAATTTAAATCTACGATGTCGTTACCTATCACGCTGAAGCCAGTTTACGCTCAATGATGTTTTTCGCATCGCCTACAGTCAACATTCCACTCATAGAATCGTTGTCTATTTCAATATCAAACTCATCTTCCACATCTAAAATCACATCAACCAGGTTGGCCGAATTTACTTCCAGGTCTTTAATGAAATCGGTTTTTTCATTAAAATTTTCCAGTCCCTCTTTTCTTTGAACATAAGGGGTCACAATTTTTTTCAGGGAGTCTAGTATTTCTTTTTCTTTCATCTATTTAAATTTATGTCTATATGGGTGAATTTGCCAGTGTATTGCCGTATTTATGTACAGCTTCAGGCTGGGTTCATTTATGTATAATTTTATTTGAAAGCTAATCTTATATCCTTTTAAAAATAGCCACTGCATTTACATCGCCAAAACCAAAACTGGCTTTTGCCAGGATATTTACAGGTTTTTCTAAAGTTTTACGCGGAACTTTTTCTTCGGAAATCAATGCTGAAATTTCAGGGTTAAGATCTTCGCAGTTCGTATTTCCGAAGATAAAATTTTTAGCTATTTGCAGCACACTAGCCACACATTCTATACTTCCCGAAGCTGCCAGGCAATGACCCGTCATTCCTTTTAAAGAATTTATATACGGAAAATCATCATTTTTCAAGGCTTTTTTCCAATTTTCAATTTCCAGCGCATCCCTGGTCGTGGCAGTAAGATGCCCATTAATCACATCAATTTCTTCTGCTGAAATCCCTGAAAATTGTATAGCATCTTTAATACACTTAATTACCGCTTCACTATTAGCGGCGGTCATACTGCCACCACCACGTTGTCCACCACTATTTGTAGCTCCGCCTAAAACCTCGCAATAAATTTTTGCGCCTCTAGCTTTAGCCGTTTCGTAATCCTCAAGCATCAGTGCTCCTGCTCCACTTCCCGGTACAAAACCTGTAGCTGACGAGCTCATTGGCCGGGATGCTTCGGCAGGCTTTTCATTATATTTTGATGGTAAAATACGCATCGCATCAAAACCTCCCCAAACATAAGGTCCGTGGTCGCTGCAACTGCCAGTCAGCATTCGTTTCGCTTTCCCAGAGGCAATTCTATCAAAACCCATAAGTAGCGCTTCGGTACCCGTAGTGCAAGCAGACGAATTTGTAGTCACCTGGTTACCGCAACCTAAAATTCCTCCTAAGTAAGCGCTAATTCCACTGGCCATAGTTTGCATCACGCTGGTACTACCTAATCTTCGGGTTTTGCCAGCATCTATTAAATGAATCGCTTCCCGGAATTTATCGACTCCTAAAATCCCGGTGCCGAAAATGATTCCGCTGTCCCAATCTGGTTGTTCGTTCTCTTCAATTTTAAGTCCAGCGTCCCGCCATGCATCGGTTCCTGCAATTACCCCGTAAACAATCCCGCTGGAATTAAGTCCGCGTAATTGTAAGGGCGTGAAGTATTCGGCTATTTTTTCTTCTGAAACCTGTGGTTTTCCTGCAATCTGGCAACTGAATTTTAAATGTTCCAGTTCTTCTTCAAATCTAATCCCGCTTTTTCCTTTACGAATCGCATCTTCAAAATTGGTCAAACCTATTGCATTTGGTGCAACCACTCCCATTCCCGTTATAACTACTCGTTTTTTCATTAAAAAAGCTTTCTAAACAGTTTTACTCGATAATCGAGATTTAATTACTTCGTCCCGAAGCATCGGGATGCTCCCGAAACTAAAAGTGAATTTCTAATTTAAATTTGTTTGGAAAAGTCCTCAGTTAATTTGCTCTTTATCATGCCGGCGATCTTTCCACGACAGATCAATTTCTCTGTTTTATCGTACATCCTCACTTCGCATTTTAGTTTATTGAATCTAAAGAATAACTTTTCTGAAACTACTTTTACCGTTTCTCCTGGAAAAACCGGGAGGTAGAAATCAACTTCCGAAGAACTTAATGCAAGTTCAATTTCTTTTGATTCATTTACCTGGTCTTGAAGCAGAAAAATTCCCAGGGAAACTACACCAATTTGCGCCATGCATTCGGTTAAAATTACGCCGGGTGTTACGGGATTGTTTTTAAAATGTCCTTTATAGAAAAAGGAATCTACAGGAAAGGTATAGCGACCTTCGGCAGAATTTTCGTTGACTTTCAGCAACTCATCTACAAATAGAAATGGTTTGGTGTACGGCAGTTTTTTGAGGATATTTTTATAATTCACGCAGTATTTATTTTAAATGTTCCCCGCCATTAACGGGAATAATGGTTCCGGTAATCCAACTGGCTTCGTCTTTACTTAGTAAATAGACAACATTCGCAATATCGTTAGGAACCGTAAGCCTTTTGAATGGATTATGCTTTAAAGCGTGTACTCTCAGGGTTTCATTACCGGGAATCATTTGAAAAGAACGGGTAACCGTAACGCCCGCCTGAATACAATTTGCCTTAATACCATGAGAAGCGAATTCGAGAGCAATACTTCTGGTTATAGCTTCTAACGCAACTTTTGCCGCCGAAACCGCCGCATAATTGGCCCAGGCTTTTTTATTACCTTCACTAGTAAACGATATAATCCTGGCATCTTTTGCAAAAAGTCCGGATTTGAAAATAGCTTTTGTCCAATCGTAAAGACTAATGGCCATAGCATCTATAGTAATCTGGAAATCTATATTTTCCAAAGTTGGTTCATCGCCTGTCATTGGTTTTAGGTTTCCTTTAGAAATACTATGCACTAAAGTTCGAATCTTGCCTTCTTTCCCAAGGATTTTGGAAATTTCCTGAATAAGATTTACGCGTTTTTCAGCATTAGTAGCATCAACATTAAAGCTTTCAAATTTTACATCTTGCTCTCTAATATCTTCAAAAGCTTCTTCAATTTCAGCAATATCGGCGCGTCTGTCTCTGTGAATAATTATAATATTCATGCCGTGGTGCGCCAGTTTTCGAGCAGTAGCAAAGCCAAGGCCTGTACTTCCACCCAAAATAATTGCCCAATAATTGCGATCTTTAAAATCTGTTACCATTCCAATAAAATTCTTTGTGCCGAAAAGCCGGGTCCAAAACTTAACATTAAGCCCTGTTCGCCAGGTTTTGGCTGTTTTTTTATAAATTCCTGCAGTACGTAAAGCACTGTGGCGCTGCTCATATTCCCATATTGACGAAGCACCTCGCGGGTTTCATCTATATTCTTCCCTAAGTTACCAAAAAGTTCTTCAACTGTTTGCACAATTTTCTTTCCACCAGGGTGAAAGATAAGGTGATCTACTTTTTCTATATTAGAATTGAATTTTTTTAGAAATGGATGCACAATTTCAGGAAAATGAGATGCTATGGTTTGCGGTACACTTTCGTCTAAGATCATTTTAAGGCCGCGGTTGGTGAGATCAAAACCCATTAAATGCGTAGCTTCATAAAAATGATACATTTCCTCACCTAAAATTTTGGGGCCTGTAGCATTTTCTTCTGAAGATAATAAAACACAGGCGGCGCCATCGCCAAAAATAGCGGCGCTTACCATATTGGCCATAGAATAATCGTCTAACTGAAAAGTAGCCGTAGGACTTTCTACCGCGATTACCGCTGCTCGTTTTCCGGGATTGGCTTTTAAGAAATTTGCGGCATAGATTATTCCCGAAATTCCGGCGGCACAGCCCATTTCTGTAACGGGTAGACGTGTAACATCCTGTCTTAGCTCTAAAGAATTTATAAGGTAAGCATCGAGGGAAGGAATCATAATTCCGGTACAACTTACGGTGATGATAAAATCTATAGAATTTGCCTGCCAGGCATTCTGTTCTAAAGCTTTGTGAAGTACATTTTTGCCTAATTTCTTTACTTCCCTCACATAAATATTATTCTTGTCTTCAAAGGAGGTGGCCGTAAAAACCTCTTCGGGTTTCATAATAGAATAACGTTTATCTACTGCAGCGCCCTCAAAGATCTTCAGTACTTTTCTGCGATAACGATCTTCCTGACCTTCAAGCCAGTTTTCTACAAGGGGAAGAATATCTTTGGTTTTCCGGGAATATTCGGGTAATTCTTTTTCAACACCTACAATTTTTACACTCATATTTTTTCTTTCTGAATAATCCACTGGTAGCGAAATGCCCACTTCCAGCTAATTTGATGTTTGGTTTGAGGAATTTTTTCTGCAAAACTTTGCAATTCATCTTTCTTAAATCCGCGTAAAATAGAGATAAGCCCGTCTTTACGAGCAATTTCATTATTAATAAAAACCGCGCAAAAGGCCTGGAACAACCTGTAAGCTGCTTTAGAACGATGCAAATCGTTAACAACCACCCCTATGCTGGATTGCTGATTAAATAGTTTTAATAATTCTAAGATCTCTTTATTTTTAAAATGATGCAGGGTTAAGGTGCATAAGATAATGTCGCAACTAAAAGCTTTAAATTCTTCACTAAAGATATCTAAAGCTAAAAAATCTATTTCCGGATAATTTGAAGATAATTTTCTCCCAATTTCAATGGCGTGAGTATTTGCATCAACACCGGTAAGTTTAATGTTATAACTATTTTTTCTGCTCCATTTTGCAATTTCCCTTAGTACGGCGCCATTGCCACAACCAACATCGGCAATATGTATTTCTTTCGTTTTTGGTTGATCTTCAATGATCGCCTTAATCGCATCTAAAGTGATCTTATTACCGCCTAACCATTTATTGATATTGTCCAGATCCCGTAAAGTCTTATCGAGTTCCTGGCCTTTTAGGTCAAAATCGTCCATGATTTCCACCGCGTTGGTTCTTTTTGAAGTATTTATACTCATATTATTGGCTTCCCGTGGGTTTTGCTGATGATTTTCCCTAACAAGTACGGAAATTTTTTTACCAGATTTTGTGAAGTTGAGGCTAAAATTGGATTTATTAATATTGTTTGAAGCATTCTACCGGTTTTCAACCTTTTGCTGAAATTGGCATTCCAGTTCGCCCGATATTCATTTTCTAGATTTTCTCGGTCTATATGTTTTCCTTTAAAATTATTCAGGATTGCTTCCGAAGCGAGTTTACCGCTATGAATTGCCATTGCCATTCCATTCCCACAAAGCGGATGAATTAACCCGGCAGCATCACCCAACATTAAGATATGATCTTTAATCGAAGATTTTTCCTGAAATGAAATTTGGGCAATACTAAGATCTTTTTTAAAAAGCGGTTTAGCATTCTTAAAGAATCCTTTTAAATATGCATTTTGAAGTAGTACTTTTTCTTTGAATTCTTCGGTATTTTTATACTTTTTAAAACTTTTGTAGGATACCATATAACAGGCATTAACTGGTCCCGCTTCCGTCTTCGACAATCCGCAATAACCTCCCTTAAAGTTATGGAGCGCTACCAGGTTTTCAGGAAAATCAGGTAGTTTATAATGACCTTTAATGGCAAGCCAGGACGACTTTTCCTGTATAAAATCCCGTTGAAGACTTTTATCAAGATTAGATCTTTTTCCAAAAGCACCCAATACAAGACTTGCAGTAAGTTCTTTCCCCGAGGATAGCCTTAGATTGAATTCATCATCTTTAAAGTTGATATTTTCAACAGAATCCAACATAGTTTTAGCACCACTTTCTCTAGCTTTATTGAAAAGATAATGGTCTAAAGCGTGGCGGCTTAGTCCCAAACCTCCAAGATTTAAAGGCGCTTCAATAGATTTAGCATTTTGGGTGCTGTAAAGCAGGTTATTAATTTTTACCGGCTTCAGATCTTTTTCAAGATCAATATTAAGCGAATTAAAATAAGGCAGCACTTCGTTGGATAGGTACTCACCGCAAACTTTATGGCGCGGATAGGTTTTTTTTTCAATAAGCAGGACGTTTTTTCCTTTTTGAGAAAGATGAATGGCAGCAGTTAAACCCGCCAGTCCTGCACCCACAATAATTACTTGAAAATCTGCCATTGGTTGAAGATAAATAAAAGCATAAAAAAATCCCGGAAATTTCCGGGATTTAATACTTGTTTGAGAATTTAAAGATTAATTCTGTTCTTCGGCCTTTCTTCTGGCTTCTTCTTTCATCTCTTCATTCGCTACAATTGCTAATTCAACTCTTCTATTTTTAGCACGACCTTCGGCAGTTGAATTATCATACTTTGGTTGTGATTCACCATACCATTTGGTATTAAATCTACCACTGCCTAATCCCTGGCTTGTTAAATAATTGGTTACAGCCTGAGCTCTATTTTTAGAAAGGGTAAGGTTATAAGTTTCACTTCCTGTGTTGTCGGTATGACCTTCTACAAGAATGTTAGAATCTGGATACTCTTTAAAAATATCAGCTAGTTTATTTAGTGTAGCCTGTGATTTTGAATTGATGTTGTATTTTTCGGTATCAAAATATACACCGCTACTTTCATCAAAAGTCACATTAATCCCTTCCCCCACTCGTTCTACTTCGGCACCGGGAATTTCCTGCTCTATTTCCTTGGCTTGCTTATCCATTCTATCGCCAATTATAGCGCCGGCAGCACCACCTACAACTCCGCCAATTATGGCTCCAAGTGCAGTATTTCCATCTCCGGTATTATTTCCAATTACACCACCGATTGCAGCACCTCCTGTAGTGCCAATTACGGCTCCTTTTTGTTTATTATTCGCATTTTTTACAGCATCACAGCTAATTAGTAAAGTAGCTGCAAAAAATATCGCAAACATTTTATTTATAGTAGTCTTCATAGTAAATTGATTTATTTAAAGTTTAGAAAAATTCATTCTAATCACAAACGGAGAGCCTTCTAGCATTACAGATTGCTCCCATATCATTTGTTGTTCTGAAAGTGATTTTAAATTCATACGAAACCCCTGGTTTCCTGTAGTTGAGTTATAATCTTCGTCAGTTGGTTTTAATAAGAAATCGTAGATTCCCTCGGGTGCATTTTCCTCGTCTATAGACCAGATAAAATAACGCTGACCCTGGCTGCAGTTAGTACCCTGAACGGAGTACGCACCTCGATTATTGTTAGAAACAAAATTCCAGGTACTATTTTCGAAGCAAGAGGCATTCGCATCGTTCAACAAGGTTACATCAAATTCTCCAGAACTGTTAGGGTAAGTTACACTTGTAAGTGTCCAGTTTCCATTAAAGGTTTTTCTGGCTTCTTTTGCGGTTTTACTTGGGCCACAAGCTGCTAAAAGTACGGCTACAAAGCCAAGTATAAATATTTTTTTCATTGTTAGTTATTTGGGTTATACGCAAAAACCCAATGTTTGCCGATTATGATCTGGCGCAATACATTGGATTTTTATTTTATAATTTAATTTATTTTATCTTCTGAATAATCGACTTACTAGCGAAATCACCAATAAAACAAGGAAGATGTAGAATATAATTTTAGCAATATCAGCAAAACCTTCTGCAATTCCACCAAATCCGAAGATGGCAGCTACCAAAGCAATGATTAAGAAAATAACGATTAAACGTATCATAATATTAGATTTTTTGATTAGTTATGATCTAAATTACAGTAGGTCTGGAACCGAGACAAAAGATTATTAATACTTTAACAGCGTGACTGTTAAGAAATCTTAAAATCATTAATTTTATAGCTTTTTATTATTAATAGTCTATTAATTGCTGT
>Ga0098069_100364_pt1 | contig 21278 bp, 14 predicted proteins | sample 27_taG_FD_92584 | JGI IMG/M metagenome (GOLD analysis project Ga0098069, IMG submission 92584) | Marine viral communities from Cariaco Basin, Caribbean Sea - 27_WHOI_OMZ | ecosystem: Environmental > Aquatic > Marine > Oceanic | place: Caribbean Sea: Cariaco Basin | collected 2014-11-09
GGTATGCGATGAGCTGGAGTCCGGCGATTTCTCAGGATTTGAAGCTATACTTTCGGTTTCGCCTTTTTATAACAAACCAACCCAGGAAGGCATCTACCAGCATTTTAAAGCTGTAGCTGCTGCTTCACCACTGCCCTTAATTCTTTATAATGTGCCGGGAAGAACCGCTTCAAATATGCTTCCGGAGACTATAAACCGAATCGCTAGAGATTTTGATAATATTATCGGCGTAAAAGAAGCTGCCGGGGATATGGTGCAGGCTATGAAATTAATAAGCCTGGTGCCAAAAGATTTCCTTGTTTTTTCGGGAGACGATATGCTTACTTTGCCTATGATCTTAGCCGGAGGAAAAGGAGTGATTTCCGTAATCGCGCAGGGATTACCTGCAGAATTTTCTAAAATGGTTTCACTTGGTTTAGAAGGGAAACCGGCTGAAGCTTATGAGCTTCACTATAAAATGCAGCGATCTATAGATCTAATTTTTGCAGAAGGAAATCCTGCCGGAATTAAAGCTTTGCTCGCTCAAAAAGGAAGCATTAAAAATCACCTGAGATTACCTTTAGTAAAAGCAACTTTAGGACTTCAACAGCAAATTGAAGATTTCCTGAAAAATTTTAAATAAACGAGCGGGGGTATTTAAGTCTCGATTATCGAGTAAATTTTAAAAACTAATTGTAGAGACTGTCTATAAAGTCTGGTTTCGTCAAGCTGAACTTGTTTCAGCTTCTAACATGTTTTGAATATGAACATCTTAGATTCTGAAATGAATTCAGAATGACGATTTAAAAGCTTTTCAGATAGTCTTATTTTTTCATCAAATACCTTAATTTTTCCATTTTCAGTATAATAAAAAGGTTGTTTAAGGTGGTAACACAAAGTTTTTTTTATACTGAAGAAAAATGTACTTTTGCCAGATGTTTTTACAAATGATGAAGAAAGCAATTTTATTAGCGGCAGTTTTAATGCTAACAGTGTCCTGCGGGGAATATCAGGAATTACTTAAAAGCGATGATAGCGGAAAGAAATATAGCTATGCCGAGCAGTTATATAACGAAGCCCAGGAAGAAGGCGATAAACGTAAATATCGCAAAGCTTTAAGGTTGTTTGAACAAATTGTTCCGGAATATCGCGGGAAACCCCAGGGAGAAAAGCTTAGCTTTTTGTTTGCGAACACTTATTATGAATTGGGCGATTATTACCTTTCTTCATACGAGTTTGAGCGTTTTCAGCAATCTTATCCTAATAGTGAGAAAGTAGAAGAGGCAGCGTTTAAAAAGGCAAGAAGTTTTTACGAACTTTCCCCCAATTATGCTCTGGATCAAACCGATACCGATAAGGCAGTTGCAGAACTTCAGGCTTATCTAAATACTTATCCGGAAGGGGAACACGTAGAGGAAGCCAACGATATGGCAGCTGAATTGCGTATAAAACTGGAAAAAAAGGAATACGAAATTGCCAAACAATATCATTTAACGGGAGAAGCAAGAGCCGGAAATTACCGGGCTGCTATCACTTCGTTTACAAACTTTTTAGCTAATAATCCCGGGTCTCCCTTTAGAGAAGGCGCGCATAATTATAGGTTCGATTCGGCTTACCGATTAGCTATTAATAGTTTTAGGGATTTAATGGAAGAGCGCCTTAGAGAAGCGCTGGAATATTACCAAACTTACAAAAAGTATTATCCGGAAGGCGAGTATATTGAGCCTATGGAAGCTTCAGCAGAAGATATAAAATCACGCTTACAAAATTTTTAATAGTAGAAGAAAGATGGATATTAAAAAGACAGACGCACCAATCAACACAATTACCTTCGATAAGGACAAGGTAGACGAGCCAACTAATAACATATACGAGGCTATTTCTGTGGTTGCAAAAAGAGCAAACCAAATCAATTCTGAAATCAAAAAAGAATTATTGGAGAAGCTTGACGAATTTGCTACCTATAACGACAGTCTTGACGAGATCTTTGAGAATAAAGAGCAAATTGAGGTTTCTAAGTTTTACGAAAAACTTCCAAAACCACACGCACTTGCTATGCAGGAATGGTTAGACGGTAAGATCTATTACCGAAACACCAAAGATTCTGAAGCAGAAGCTTAATTAAGATGTCTGTACTAAAAGGCAAAAAAGTGCTTTTGGGCATAAGTGGCGGTATTGCTGCCTACAAATCTGCATTTTTAGTACGCTTGTTTATTAAAGCCGGTGCACAGGTAAAAGTTGTGATGACGCCGGCTGCCAAAGAATTTGTTACTCCGCTTACACTTTCTACCTTATCTAAGAACGAGGTGTTTTCTTCTTTTACGGAAGATGATGAAGATGAGCAATGGAACAACCACGTAGAACTCGGCCTTTGGGCCGATTTTATGGTTTTGGCCCCTGCCACAGCCAATACTTTGTCTAAAATGGCTTCGGGGAACAGCGACAACTTTTTGCTCGCAACCTATCTATCCGCTAAGTGTCCGGTTTTCTTTGCACCTGCAATGGATTTGGATATGTATAAGCATCCTTCCACAAAAAATAGTTTTAAGAGCCTTAAGTCCTACGGGAATATCATGATCCCGGCAGGAACCGGTGAACTTGCCAGTGGTTTAAAAGGCGAGGGTAGAATGGCAGAACCGGAAGAGATTATCGAATTTCTGGAAGCTTATTTTTCTGAAAACCTACCTCTGCAGGGAAAGAAAATATTAATTACAGCCGGTCCAACTTACGAGGCTATAGATCCGGTTCGTTTTATCGGAAACCATTCCAGCGGTAAAATGGGTTTTGAGCTCGCTAAAAAAGCCGCTGAACTTGGAGCTGAGGTTATCCTTATTTCCGGCCCTACACATTTGGAAATCGATGATCCAAAGATCGACTTAATTAGAGTAGTTAGCACTAGAGAAATGTACGCCGCTGTACATGATCATTTCGAAAATGTAGATGTGGCTATTGCTGCTGCCGCGGTTTCAGATTATAAGCCAAAGATAGTAGCGGCGCAAAAAATTAAAAAGGCCGAAGAAAACTTAAGCCTGGAACTTACCAAAACCCAGGACATTCTCTTATCGATGGGGAAAAAGAAAACCCATCAAAAACTAATTGGTTTTGCTTTAGAAACCAATAATGAATTGGAACACGCCCGGGGAAAACTGTTGAAGAAAAACCTGGATTTTATTGTGCTTAATTCTATGAACGATGCCGGCGCCGGATTTAAAAAAGATACCAATAAGATCACTTTGGTGTATAAAGATTCAGAAAAGGCTTTCGATCTAAAATCCAAGGCCGAGGTTGCAACCGATATTTTAAACGAAATTGTACATTTGTTAGATGCGTAAATTGCTATTTCTTATTCTTTTAGTGGCCGGGATGCCTTTTGCTGCTGCCCAGGAACTCAACTGCGAAATAGTGATCAATACCGAGCAAACAGGGCAAAGCAATCTTTCTGTTTTTAGAACTTTAGAAAGTTCCCTTAGGGAATTTGTAAACCAAACCTCGTGGACCGATAAGGAATTTCAACCGGGAGAACGCATCAACTGTAGTATGTTTATCACCATCAATGAGTTTGAAGGTGAATCTTTCAGCGGTACTATCCAGGTGCAGTCTTCAAGACCGGTTTACGGCTCTAATATGGTGAGTCCTATTTTTAACTTTAACGACAATCAGTTCAGCTTTAATTACCGGGAATATCAGCCTTTAAATTATAGTCAGAATTCATTTTCCAATAACCTGGTTTCGGTAGTTTCTTTCTATGTATATACTATTTTAGGAATGGACGCCGATTCTTTTGCACCCGAAGGCGGCACCGAATATTACCAGGAAGCCAATCGAATTGTAAATCTCGCGCAACAAAGCGGTAGAACCGGCTGGAGTGGCGCCGATGGACAAAGCTCTCGTTTTCGTTTGAATTCCGATCTGCTTTCTAATATGTTCACTGAATATCGTAGTGCTTTGTATCAATATCACCGCCAGGGATTAGACGTGATGCATAAAGATCCTGAAGCCGGGAAAATGGCTATTGCTGACGCAATAGAAGGTTTAACCACTATGAATTCGAGGCGGGCAAATTCTTTGCTACTTAGAACTTTCTTTGATGCCAAAGCCGATGAAGTAACACAGATCTTTAGTGGAGGGCCAGATATTAATCGCCCTCGTTTTAGCGAAACTTTAAGTAGCCTGGCACCACGATATGCCCGAAACTGGCGAAATATTCAATAAGAGATTTTCACTCGATCATCGCGGTTTAAAAGATGAATATTCGTAAACACTCATACTTTAAAATTCAGACGTCACCCTGAACTGGTTTCAGAGCCTGCTCTGATTTTTAACGGAGGTCTAAGTTGGGTAGGTACTCTTCGTGTTAGATGCTGAAACAAGTTCAGCATGACGATTTTTTCATAAATTCACTTTTATGAGGGAGACCGATATTCATTTAAAAAGTATTATTTCTTTAACAAAACGTCTGTATAATCGAATTTTTCCCTTTTGATATAACTTCCGGGTTTACCCAAAGTTTATTGTTGATTAGGAATAATTTCTCCCGTATATTTAGCCCAAATTTAGTTCACTTTGCTCACAGCTCTATCCATAAAAAATTACGCCTTAATTGAAGATATCAATATTAAACTTCAAGAAGGTTTTACCATTATTACGGGAGAAACCGGTGCCGGTAAATCTATTATGCTGGGCGCACTTGGTCTCCTTTTAGGTAACCGTGCCGACTACGGAAGTATTCGCGATGCCGATAAGAAATGCGTGATAGAAGGTTCTTTTAATATTTCTAATTACAGGCTAAAAGATTTCTTTTTAACCGAAGATCTGGATTATGAAGAAAACACCATTATTAGGCGTGAAATTCTGGCTTCAGGGAAATCCCGGGCTTTTGTTAATGATACACCGGTAAAATTAACTTCGCTTAATAAACTGAGAGAGTATTTAATAGATATCCATAGTCAGCACGAAACTTTAAGTTTGGGAAATAACGATTACCAATTCCAGGTAATCGATACCATCGCTAATAGCGATGCTTTACTCCTGGAATATAAAACCGAACTTAAAGCCTATAAAAAGTTACAAAAACAACTTGTTGAATTAAAAGAACAACAGGCACAGGCTACCAAAGAATACGATTATAACCTCTTTTTGCTAAACGAACTTGAAGAAGCACGTTTAGAAAACGGGATGCAGGAAGAGCTGGAAACCCGTTACGAAGAACTGAGTAATGTTGAAGAGTTAACCGAAAACCTGAGTTCAGCTTTAAATTTGCTGGAGCAGGAAGAAATAGGAAGTTTAGACAGCTTAAAACAGGCTCGCACTGCTTTAGCCAAAATCGCCAGTTTATCTTCAAATTATGAAAATTTACATCACCGTATTGAAAGTGTAATTATTGAGCTGGACGATCTTTCTACTGAAGTAACCGATGCCTTAGATAGGGTAGAAGCGAATCCTGAAGAATTGGAAGCTACCAATCAAAAGCTTCAGTTGATCTATAATTTACAGAAAAAACATTCCGCAGAAAATATTGCGGAATTACTACAAATAAAAGAGGAATTGCAGGAAAAAGTTTCGGTAAGCGAAAATGCCGAAAATGCACTTTCAGAATTAGAGAAAGCCATTGTAAAACAGGAAACCAAGTTGGGAACTGTTGCTGCAAAACTGCACGAAAAGCGAAAGGCAATTATCCCGACTTTTATTAAGGAAGCCGAGACTTTATTGGACGACCTTGGAATGCCCAACGCCCGATTAAAAATAGAACTTAAAAAATCAGGAAGCTTTCTCGCTAACGGGCAGGATGAATTATTCTGGTACCTGGCGGCGAATAAAGGCGGAGATTTTAAAGAAATTAAAAAAGCGGCTTCTGGCGGGGAGCTTTCCAGGATTATGCTGGCGGTAAAAAGCATCCTGGCCGCGCAGAGTAAACTCCCAACAATAATTTTTGATGAAATAGATACCGGGGTTTCCGGAGATATCGCACAAAAAATGGCGGGGATCTTAAAGCGCATGGGGAATTCTATGCAGGTAATTGCAATTACACACCTGCCGCAAATTGCCGGGAAAGGAAACAGTCATTTTAAAATTTTTAAAGAAGATTCGGCTAATGCTACTACCACCAAGATCGAGGAATTAAAAGATAGCGAGCGGGTAGAGGAGCTGGCGATGATGCTGGGTGGTAAAAATATTGGAGAATCGGCGCGGGCTCACGCACGTGCACTTTTAGATTAAGACAATGTTCCGAAACTAATTTTATTATATTTACCCGATAATAGAGTTTTTAAATAATTTTCCCATTAAATTATCAAGAGCAGAGCTAATTTATGGGCTAACAACCAAGAAAAATATATCACTATGTCATATAACCTGTTAAAAGGAAAAAAAGGAATTATTTTTGGCGCTTTAGATGAGAATTCTATCGCCTGGAAAACCGCTGAACGTGTTAAAGAAGAAGGCGGGGAATTTGTTTTAACCAATGCTCCTATCGCCTTAAGAATGGGAACTATTAAAGAATTGGCTGAAAAGACCGGTTCTGAAGTTATTCCTGCCGATGCTACTAAAATTGAAGACCTCGAAAACCTGGTTGAAAAATCTATGGAAATTCTTGGCGGAAAAATTGACTTCGTGCTTCACGCTATCGGGATGTCGGTAAACGTGAGAAAAGGAAATCATTATACCGAGCAGAACTACGATTTTACTCAAAAAGGCTGGGATATTTCTGCGGTTTCTTTCCATAAAACCATGCAGGTGCTTTACAAAAAAGAAGCGATGAACGAGTGGGGAAGTATTGTAGCGCTTAGCTATATGGCCGCACAACGTGTATTCCCAGATTATAATGATATGGCCGATAATAAAGCCTTTTTAGAATCTATAGCGCGTAGTTTTGGGTATTTCTTCGGAAAAGATCATAAAGTAAGAGTGAATACCATTTCACAATCGCCAACCCCAACTACTGCGGGACAGGGTGTAAAAGGATTTGACGGATTTATCGCTTATGCCGATAAAATGTCGCCGCTTGGTAATGCCACTGCATTAGAGTGCGCCGATTATACCGTGAGCTTGTTCTCTGATCTTACTAAAAAAGTAACGCTTCAAAACCTTTTCCACGATGGTGGTTTCTCAAATATGGGAGTAAGCCAGGAAGTGATGGAGTCTTTCGTAAAAGGGCAGGAGGATAAGTAAAATTTCTTCACACTGGACTTGTTTCATTGATAGGATTTTAACAGAGCCTATACCCTGAAACAAGTTCAGGGTGACGTTTTTTTCACGTGATGCTGCGCCGAGAATTCGGGGTATTTCAGCACCTAAAATGATGTAAACTTTTCCACGACTTAGACCTCCGATGAAATCGGAGCAAGCACTAAAACCAGTTCAGGCTAAGTAGAAAAGTAGTTTCAGCGTGATATTGATTTTGAATAAAGAGTTCACAATTAACGTCACGCTGAATTTATTTCAGCGTCTAGTATGAATAAAAGTTCTCACAATTTATACCCTGAAACAAGTTAAGGGTGACGGTAAGAAATATTTAATTAAAAATCTTCAAATTCTAATTAAAGCATGGCCCTGGAATATTCCTTTGTAATTCCCGTCTACAATCGCCCAGATGAGGTGAGGGAATTATTGGAAAGTATGCTTCAGCTTCAATTTTCCCGTGATTTTGAGATCGTAATTGTAGAAGACGGCTCCAGTATTACTTCACAGGAGATCGTAGAAGAATTTCAGGAGAAACTCAATATCAGCTATTATTTTAAACCGAATTCAGGCCCCGGAGATTCCCGAAATTTTGGGATGAAAGAAGCAAAAGGCAATTACTGCCTTATTCTGGATTCAGATGTTTTATTACCACAAAATTACCTGCAGGAAGTAGATAAATTCCTTCAGGAAAATTACTGCGATTGTTTTGGCGGGCCAGATGCTTCGCATCCTTCCTTTAGCAACACGCAAAAAGCCATAGATTACACGATGACTTCGTTTTTTACTACCGGAGGAATTCGTGGCAAGAAGTCTTCGGTTAACGATTTTCAACCCAGGAGTTTTAATATGGGGATTTCCCAAAAAGCTTTTGAAGCATCAGGCGGATTTGGCCAGATTCATCCCGGTGAAGATCCAGACCTTTCCCTTAGGCTTAAAAAACTGGGTTTTAAACTCTGTTTAATTCCCAATGCCGTGGTTTTTCATAAACGCCGAATAGACTGGTCTAAATTTTATATGCAAGTCAAAAAATTCGGACTCGTAAGGCCTATCCTCAATAAGTGGCACCCGGGTTCGGCTAAGATCACTTATTGGTTTCCGGCGGTTTTTACTTTTGGTCTTTTAATTGCCATTATTCTTGCAGCACTGGAATTCTGGTGGCTATTTCTATTATTTGCCTTATATTTTATGCTTATTGGCACTCATGCTACAATTAAAAATAAAAGTTTAGGAATTGGTTTGCTGGCAGTTTATGCCGCCCTGGTACAATTTTTTGGCTATGGTAACGGTTTTATAAAGTCGGTTTGGTATATTCAAGTTTTAAAACAAGATCCGGAACGCAAATTCCCGAATTTATTCTTTAAAAATGCTTAAAAACTTAAAATTCAAACGCATTTCAATAAAAAGATCTAGTCTAAAGACCTTTGGGTTCTTTTTGCTGTTTTCTTCGTTTATATGGTTTTCGGTGCAAATTTCTAAAGAATATACACAAATAATAGATATTCCCGTTTCGTATGTGAATATTCCGCTAGATAAAAGTATCTCTAAAGAAAGACCCGAGAATTTAAAATTAAGGATCCAGGATAAAGGTTTTGCTATCTGGTATTACCAGATCTTTAGACCCGAAGTAGAACTAGACCTCGGGAAAGCTTCTACACAAAACGGCGCGCTGGTTTATAATTTTGAAGCTAACCGTGAGAGCCTGGAAGACCAGGTAAATATCGATTTTGAAAGAGCCAGGTTTATTAAAGACAATCTTTTTATTGATTTTCAGCCTAAAAAAGAAAAAAAGGTTAAGCTCAATCCTAGAATCAATTTAAGTTATGCGGTAGGCTATTCGGCTAACGAGGAAGTGGAATTAAGCCCCGACTCTATAAAGGTAAGTGGGCCCGAGGGGATTATAGATACTTTGCAAAGTTTAAATACCGTTTATTTAAAGATCAATAACATAAAATCTAATGTTTCGGGTAGCGTAAAAGTAGATACTTCAAACCTGGGGATGCTCAGCTTTTATACCACAGAGGTTGCGTATAGCCAGGAAGTAGAGAAATTTACCGAAGGGAGTGTTACAGTGCCGGTAGAAATTAAGAACCTGCCCGAGAATACCAATATTTCTATATTTCCTAAAGAAGTTTTAGTCTATTTCCAGGTGAATTTAAGGCAGTATGAAATGGTGGAAGCCGAAAATTTTAGAGTGGTTTGTGATTTTAATGATATAGATAAAGGCGATGATTTTATAATTGCCAGCATCGTGAAATCTCCCTCTTTTGTAAGAAACCTTCGGCTTAACGAGCGTAAAATTCAATTTGTAATAAAGCGATGATGGTGGTAGGTCTTACCGGCGGAATTGGCAGCGGGAAAACCACCGTGGCAGGCTTTTTTAAAGAAAAAGGCGTACCGGTCTATATTGCAGACGATGCCGGGAAACGCCTCCTGGAAACTTCAGCAGAAATAAGGAAAAAAGTAATAGAATTAATTGGTGAAGAAGCCTACACCGGGAAATCGCCCAACCGCAAACACATCGCTTCCGTAGTATTTAAAGAGTCAGAAAAACTGGATGCTTTAAATAAGATAATTCATCCTGCGGTAGCCAAAGATTTTGAAACCTGGCATAGCAAGCAAAACTCACCCTACGTGCTTTACGAAGCCGCCATTCTTTTTGAAGCCGGTGGTTATAAAAAATGCGATCTAAATATCCTGGTTACCGCCAGCAAAGAAGAAAAGCTTAAAAGATTACAGCAACGGGACCAAAGCACGCTGGAAGAAATTGAAGCCCGAATGGCTAAACAATGGAGTGACGAACGCAAGAAAAAACTGGCCGATTTTGAAATAGAAAATCACGATTTAGCCCTTACCAGAACTCGTGTTGACGAATTACACGAGATTATCTTAAAACGAGGTAAAAATTAGCAGAAGTTTTGTTAACATTTGGTTAAACGCTTGAAGCCCTAAATGTTAAAATATTACTTTTGGCCACATGAATAAAAAGCTTTTCTTACTTCTTGTAATCTTAATGAGCCTCTCCCTTATTGGCATTATTTTCGTTCAGGGATACTGGATTAAGAGTACTGTAGATGATAAAGAAGAGCAGTTTACCTACGATGTTAAACAGGTGCTTTTACGCGTAGCTTCCGAAATTCAAAACCAGGAAATTGAAGATTACTGGATGAAATTTAAGGATGCCGATAGCACTAATAGCCGATTAGAATCTTCTACCATTACCGAATATTCTTACGTAAATCAAAATAAGTTAAGGAATCAAACTCTGTTTCATTCTGATGCGATCCTGGAAGAAGATTATAAGGTTTCTTCGGGTTTTATAGAATCGGCAAGAGATAGTATCCCTTTTACCAAGCTTATCAATAAAAAGGTGACCAGTATTGTGAATAGTCGCAATAATCTAGATGGTAGCAGCCTTAGTTCACAACAGCAAATAGAACGAATTATTCGTATGGACGAATATGAGAAGAATTTGCTGAAAGAATATATTGCCGATCATACCAGCAGGTTACCGTTGCACCAAAGAGTGAGCGAGGAAACTATAAAAACGCTCTTAACCAAAGAATTAAGCAATCGCGAGATCGCTTCAGAATTTGAGTTTGGGGTATATAGCAATAGTATATCAACGAATTTACATAGTGATGATTTTTCACTAAGTCATCCAGCCACTTACGGCGTACCGCTTTTTGCAGACGACCTGGGGAATAGCAATTACCAGTTACTGGTTAATTTTACCGAAAAGAAAAAAGTAGTGCTTTCATCGGTAACTTTAATGGCAGCACTCTCTATAATATTTACGCTAATTATTGTGATCGCATATTCCAGCGCCCTATCACAATTGATAAAACAACGGCAGATCTCACAGATAAAGACCGATTTTATCAATAATATGACGCACGAATTTAAAACGCCTATCGCCACCATAAACCTGGCTTTAGACGCGATTAAAAACCCTAAGATTAGTAGCGACGAAGAAAAGAAAAAGCGCTATCTTAAAATGATTAGGGACGAAAATAAGAGAATGCACGCCCAGGTAGAAAATGTATTGCGTATTTCTAAGCTGGAAAAGAACGAGCTTGATCTTAAAAAAGAAAGAGTTCAACTACACGAAATTGTAGAAGACGCCATTACCCACATAGAACTTATAGTTGAAGATCGTGGCGGATATATACAAACCCATTTTGGAGCCCTGCGCTCTTCAATTTTAGCCAACCAGGACCATTTTACCAATGTGATCGTGAATATGCTGGATAACGCTGTAAAATACTCTGAAGATGAGCCTAAGATTGATATTTATACCGAAAATGTAAAGAACTATATCATTCTAAAGATTCGTGACCAGGGAACAGGAATGAGTAAACTGGTTCAAAAGAAAATATTTGAAAAGTTTTATCGCGAACATACCGGCGATATCCATAACGTGAAAGGTCACGGTTTAGGTTTGGCCTATGCCAAGCGAATTATAGAAGACCACCACGGGCAGGTTTCGGTAGAAAGCGAAAAAGGAAAAGGAAGCACATTTATAATTAAATTACCTCTAATATCTTAATATATGGAAACTGAAGACAAGAAAATTTTGTTAGTAGAAGACGATCCAAACTTTGGAACTGTCTTAAAAGATTATTTGGCGATGAACGATTACGAAGTAACGCACGCCAAGAATGGAATGGAAGGATTTGAAAAGTTTAAAAAAGACGATTTCGACCTTTGTATCCTGGATGTTATGATGCCTTACAAAGACGGCTTTACGCTGGCTAAGGAGATAAGAGAAAAGAACGAAGAAATTCCAATTATCTTCCTTACCGCCAAAGCGATGAAAGAAGACGTGCTTAAAGGTTACAAAGTTGGTGCAGACGATTACCTGAACAAACCTTTTGATAGCGAAGTATTGCTTATGAAGATAAAAGCTATTATGCAGCGTAAAGCTACAGATAGCGTGGCAGATTCTAAGCAATTTGAATTCGAGATCGGGGCTTTTCACTTAAACTCTAAGCTGAGATTCTTAACTTTTAAAGACGAAGAAGCACAAAAACTATCTCCAAAAGAGAACGAATTGTTGCGTTTGCTTGCCCTGCACGAAAACGATTTGATGCCAAGGGAACTGGCGCTTACCAAAATTTGGAGAGACGACAACTATTTTACTTCCAGAAGTATGGATGTATATATCGCCAAACTGCGTAAATACCTTAAGAAAGACGAGAATGTAGAGATTCTAAACATTCACGGCGAAGGATTTAGATTGGTGGTTAAAAACCAGGAAAACGCCGAAGCATAAGCGAGGTGATTTTCAGTTTCCGGGAATAATGAGAGTGGCTTAAATGTTTATTTAGTCCATTTAAGATTTATTTTATCGTCATGCAGCTCCGAAGTTTCGGGGTTGCTTCAAAGGACGGCATCCTAACGTCATCCTGAACTTGTTTCAGGATCTAACTTGTTAGAATTGATATCAGCTTAGATGCTGAAATAAATTCAGCATGACGATACTTAGACGAATGCTTAACGTGTAAAAGAGACTTTAACAAAAAGGCCACTCTCATTGTTTTCCTACCCGGATTTTTTTACAAAAACTTCCCGGCCACTACCTGGCCTGGTATTTTTGCGGCTTTAAATTACGGGAAACCGTAGAATTAACGTAATTTTTAAAGCTTTCCCACCACAAGTTTTATCTTTACTGCCGGAGGCGCTAATTTCCGGTTATGAAGCAACTTTACCCTACAAACTTCACTTTTACTTTTCGGTTACTATTCTTATACCGGAACACCAGCCTTTTTCTCCTTATTTTTTTATTGAATTTTGCGCTTGGGTTTGGGCAAAATAGTGTAACTATTAATAGTGCTGAAGAAAATTTTACCAACGCCAATCCAGTTCCTGTAGAAATTATTTTTGAAAAAGGAATAGATGAAGTCGACCTAAATGATTTTCAATATATAAATGGGGATTTAATAAATTTTAAACGTCAAGATCCCGAATACTGGCAGTCACAGGAAGATTTGCTAATTGAAAAATTTAATTTTAGTGCAAATGCTTTTGAGCTTGGTCTAAGTCCCAATCCTGGAAACGTTTTATTAGATAAGCTTTCTAACACAGTAATAGCTATAAGTCAACTTAATATTAGTGAGTTATTATTTCTCAAATATGGTGACGGTACAGATATTTTAAACCTTAATAGTGGTAATCGAAAAGAAACAGATATTGTAGCAGAAGATTTATCATCTCCTTTAGATGTTGAGGCATATTTTAATGAAATGGTATATGTGGCCGATAATGAAGCACAAGATGTCAAAGTCTATGATAATGTACCACAATTTGTAACTGCTATTAGCCCAATTGATGATGATGCTAGTGAAGATTTAGGTCCTACAAGTTTAGCAACCAATAGCGATGGTAATTTATATATTACGGTCGCGCACAATGGTACAAATGAATACGATAATGTAGATAGGGTTTACATATATGATAATAATCGAAATCTGACATATGAAATTGAAGACGGGAATAATTATGAATTAAATTCTCCTTATAAAATTGCCGTAGATAATGAAGGTAAATTGTACGTTGTTGATGCCGGTAGCTCTGATAGCAGTAATGGTAGAATTTTGATTTTTGAGTTTAACGGAACAACATATGATCTAATAGAAACTATTGAAGGAGCTGAAGATGAATTAAATTCTCCTGGAAGTATAGTAGTAGATGATTACGGTTATATTTATGTAGTTGACTATTTGGAGCAAATTGTTTTCAATAAGATTTTTGAGGAACCCTTAAGTTTTATTTTAAACTATAATGAAATTAAAAACAGTAGTTTTCCAGTAAAAGTCTTCGACCCAAATTTTAATTATGTTACAGAAATCAGTGGTTTAAATCTACCTGTGGATTTAGAATTGGATCATTGCGGAAACTTACTCGTTAATAACTTAGAAATTCAGGGGGATGATATAGATGAGGAAAATATGATAGGTCCTTATCCGATTTCCGTTAATAACGATTTTGAATTCACACTAAAGACTTTCACTAGAAGAGATCTATTTACTGCAGATTTTGAGATCGATCAACAATGTGAAGTTGCAAGTTTTACAATACCTACTGGACTTGAAAATAAATCAAATTGTTCTATTAACCCTGAGGCTGAAGAAACTTTTAGTATAATACTAGATGAAAACGCTCCTGTAGTTACAACTTGCTATCAAGAAAATCAAACAGTAGAAATGGGAGATGAAATCCCAAATTATGTGGAAGAAGGTTTGGTTGTTTTTGAAGATGATTGTGAGGGAGTTTTAGGGATTGAGCAAACTCCAGCGCCTGGAACAGAAATCTCACAACAAACAACTACAGTTACAATAACCGCCACCGATGAGGCGGGGAATGTTTCTGAAGCATGCACGTTTGATTTGGTGGTTGAGGAAGAAAATACACCTCCTGTTGCCGAAGATGATGAATATGAGATAGACCAGGACGAAACTTTAACGAGAGTTGCGCCTGGTGTATTGGAAAATGATACTGACACCGAAGGTGATGTGCTAACAGCAGAAATTGTAACTCAACCCGAAGATGGAACTGTAACTTTAAATTCTGATGGTTCCTTCATTTACGAACCAAATGCAGGTTATTTTGGTACCGATACCTTTACATATATCGCCAATGATGGCGAAGAAGATTCTGACCCTGCTACTGTAAGCATAACGGTGAATGAAGTCGTTCCTCCAAACACTGCTCCGCAAGCCGTTAATGATGAATACCAAATTGATGAGGATGAAACTTTGACGAGAGCTGCGCCTGGCGTATTGGAAAATGATACAGACGACGAAGGCGATGCGCTAACCGCAGAAATTGTAACTCAACCCGAAAATGGAACTGTAACTTTAAATTCTAATGGCTCTTTCACTTACGAACCAAATACAGGTTATTCGGGTTCTGATAGCTTCACTTACATAGCCAATGATGGCAATGATAATTCAAACGAGGCTACGGTCAACATTACTGTTAACCCTGTAAATTCTGCTCCTGTAGCTGTTGATGATACATACAATGTAGATCAGGGTGCTGTTTTAGATAAACCTGCTCCGGGAGTTTTAGAAAATGATATCGATGACGAAGATGATGTACTAACTGTCCAAATTGTAACTCCTCCCGCAAATGGTACTTTAACTTTAGATTCTGATGGTTCTTTCACTTACGAACCAAATGCAGGTTATTTTGGCACAGATACTTTTACCTATATCGCAAATGATGGCGAAGAAGATTCTGCTCCTGCTACCGTAACTATTATGGTGAATGAAGTAGTTCCGGTAAACAGAATACCAAATGCTTTAGCTGAATCTTACACAATAAACCAGGGAGAAGTACTCGATATAGATGCACCGGGTGTTTTAGAAAATGATAGTGATCCTGATGGTGATAGCCTTACCGCAGACTTACGAAGACCTGCTGCAGAAGGTGATTTTAGTTTTACTTCCAATGGATCATTTACCTACGAACCAGCCCCGGGTTTTACGGGAGTAGATGATTTTATTTATGTAGCCTACGATGGCGAAGCTTTCTCGGGTGAAGTAAGAGTTACCATTACTGTGAATCAAGAAAATTCTGCTCCTATCGCAAACCCAGACGCTTATAGTACCGAGGTCGATACACCTTTAAATGTATCGGCAGCCGAGGGTGTTTTGGCCAACGATTCAGATCCAGATGGGGATGCACTTATTGCGATACCTAACCAGGATGTTACCGGTGGCACCTTAACTTTTAATGAAGACGGATCTTTTTCCTACGTTCCCGATACTGGGTTTACTGGTTCTGATACGTTCACCTATTTTGCCTTCGATGGTGAAATTCAAGTTGAAACCACAGTAAGTATTGTTGTAACTCCAAATGATTCCGGCGCACCTGTCGCTAACGATGATTTTTATTCGCTAAACGAAAATGAGGAACTACAAATTTCTGCTCCCGGGATTTTAAGAAATGATTCCGATCCGGAAGATCGCGAACTGATTCCTTCAATAACTGCGAATACTAGCAACGGAACACTGGTATTGAGTTCAGATGGAGCTTTTGTTTATACTCCTAATCCGGGTTTTTCAGGAACAGATTCATTTTCCTATCTCGTGAATAACGGGGAGCAGAACTCCAATGTGGCTACAGTGACCTTATCAGTCGATCCTTTACCTAATGATGCGCCAGTTGCTTTGCCAGATTCCTATTCTGTTCTCGAAAATGGTGAGCTTATTGTAGATGCGCCTGGTGTTATGGAAAATGATTACGATCCAGATGGCGACCCTTTCACAGCAATCCTGTTAGACCTACCAACGCAAGGAACTATCGATTTTAATCCTGATGGTTCTTTTACCTACATACCTAATAGCGGCTATACTGGGCCAGATAGTTTTACTTATATGTTGAATGATGAGAAAAATTTCTCAAATGAAGTTACAGTAACTATCACTGTAAATGCTAGAAACCCGGTACCACAATTTGAAGATTGCCCTACTTTAATTCAAAGAAATGTAAGTACAGGTGAATGTGAGGCACTGGTAATGTTTGATGTACCCACAGCTTCTGATGATAGCGGAGAATTAGCGGTGAATTTAGTTTCAGAATTAGGTTCTGGAGATTTATTCCCGGTGGGAATTACCACGGTAACTTACGAAGCTACGGGAGAAAATGGGGAAAGGATTACCTGTAGTTTTGAAGTTATGGTAGTCGATAATATTCCACCCAATATTTCCTGCCCGGGATATCAAACAGAAAACTTTGATCCCGAAACAGGTTTTGAAGTTCCTAATTATGAAAGTTGGGCCACTTTTTCTGATAACTGTGGGGAAGTAAGTTTCCGGCAGGAACCCGAAGCCGGGGCAATTATCTATGAAGATACCACGGTACAGCTTTTTGCTGAAGATGCTAACGAGCAGGTGGCCAGTTGCAGTTTTGAATTGCAGCTTACTGAAGCCAATGTGCTTAATATTTTTTGCCAGATAGATCAAAATGTTAGTCCGGATGAAGATTGTAGTTTCACCTTACCGGATTATACTGATACTGCCGAAGTAAGTCTTCCCGGAGCTACTATTACCCAGAGCCCTCCGGAAGGCACCTTGATAAACGAAAATACCCAGGTAAAGCTTACGGCTACCCTAAATGGTGAAACCGACGAGTGCTTTTTTATGGTAAACCTCGTAGACAATGAAAACCCGGTAGCGAATTGCGTATCGGGTTATGTAGTGAATTTAGATGAAAGCGGCAATGCTACTCTTGCTCCCGAAATGCTTGATAATAATTCTACCGATAACTGCGGAATTGTTTCCATGGCTTTAAGTCAAATAAATTTTACCCGCGCCGATATTGGAGAAGTGCCTATAACTTTAACGGTTAGGGACGATGCCGGGAATATGGATACCTGCGAGACCACGGTAGAAGTGGTAGATGAAAATTCGGGTGAATTTGAGTGTCGCGAAAATGTGGTGGTTAACCTTAATGAAAATGGCGAAGCTGTGCTAAGTCTGCAGGAGCTTTATACCGGTAATGCCAGCGGACTAACCCTGGAGGCGAGCAGGTTAAACTTTAGTTGCAGCGACCTTGGTGTGGTGCAAATTCAACTGGATTATTCCGGCGCGCAAACCGGCAGCTGTACAATTAATGTTGAAGTTCGGGATGAAATTCCGCCGTTTATCAATACAGATATTGTAGAACTCACTTTAGATGATGAAGGTTTTGCTTATTTGGAAGAAGGCGATGTTTTAGCAGAAAATAATTGCGGTCAGCAATTCATTTACCGTTTTAGTAATTCGGTTTTTAATTGTGAAGATGTGGGTTTAAATACGGTAAATGTTGAGGTAGAAGACGCAAATGGGAATATAGCCGAAAAAAATATTGAGGTGAGAATTAACGGAGAAGCTTGCGAAATTCCCGATAACGAAGACCTGGAATTTCTATTTATCTATCCTAATCCCAATAACGGAACTTTCACCATCGCCACCCCGGAAGGAATGCAAGTAGAACAGGTGCGTGTTTTCGATTCCAGGGGACGCTTTATTCTGCAGAAAGAGTATAAAGACATCGCCCGTTTCTACAGAATGACTATCGAAGGTGTAGAATCATCGGTTTACACCCTGCAGATCTTTACCAATGAAGGAGTAGTGGTAAAAAGGGTGATTATTAGTCAGTAGTCTGTAGTTGGTAGCGGTAGTTTTTTCTTGTCATTGCGAGTGAATGCAATGAGCGCGGCAATCTTTTGTTGTGCAAAGTGAGAAGTGAGGAGTGAAGAGTGAACAGTGAAAAGTGAACACGCACCGTCACTTCGAGTATCCCGACGAGAGTCGGGATGTATCGAGCACTTCGTCACTTCGAGTGTCCCGACGAGAGTCGGGATGTATCGAGAAGTGTTTTAAATTCCAACTTCAAAAAGTTCTCGATACGCCGCTATTTTCGTTTCCTCTCCAATATCGCCACTCGAACTGACGCGCTTTACTATTCGGGAAACAGATTGCCACGTCGGCACTCGCTGCTGCTTTCCGTCATTACACTCTGTCACTTCGAGTGGCCCGACGCGAGTCGGGATGTATCGAGAAGTGCTTTGAGTTCCACCTTCGATTGGTTCTCGATACGCCGTTATTTTCGTTTCCACTCAAATACCGCCACTCGAACTGACGGCCTCCATTAGCAACAAATCTGGAGCTATAAAGAACAGATTGCCACGTCGGCATTCGCCTCCTCGAAATGACGTTGCTGTTTTCCGTCATTGCGAGCGAATAAAATGAGCGCGGCAATCTTTTATTTTGAAAAGTGAAGAGTGAAGAGTGAAGAGTTAAGAGTGAGGAGGGAAAAGTGAAGGGACATTAGGGTTTAAATTCCTCAAACCATAAACCGTAAACCCCAAACCGACAACTCACAACTCACAACTAACAACTGAAAACTGACAACTCACAACTCACAACCGACAACCGAGAACTCAAAACCGAGAACCGCCAACGCCAACTGATTTTACCAAACCCCCAACAAATTATTAACGCTTCTTTGGCAGCGAAAAATAAGCTTACTGCCTAATTTCGTTGGGTATACCGGGAAGAAGATTTTTCCGGGAATGCAACCTAAACCTGCTTGTCTTGAAACAAAAATACACGAAACTAAGCCTGTTATTTATAGGGCTTTTTATTATAATTTTTTCCGCTTGTAATAACGATAATACACAGGAAAAACCAAAGGAAAAGGAAATTCCAACTACGCAACTGGACACCATTGCCATGGAACCACCGGTTTTTAAAACTACCTACAGGCTGGATTCTATTTCCAGCCGGGAGCACCTGGACAGTCTGCAAAACAGCTTCTCTGAAGAAGAGCGAAAACTGGTGTATGCGCTAAATAGAATTGATGCGCACCGAATTAGACCCGGAACCCAACTTATAATTCCCGATTCCCTGGTAAATGATTTTAATTTATATTCCCCATTTCCAAAGAGTTTAGATCCTTTAGATTCTATAGGGGAAACCGTGGTAATTTCACAGCGTATCCAGGCATTCGCGCTTTATGAAAACGGGAATTTACTGCAATGGGGACCTGTGAGTACCGGAAAACAAAGTACGGGCACACCATCTGGTCTTTATTACGGGAATTATAAAGCCAAAAGAAAAATAAGCACTATAGATGAATCCTGGGTAATGCCTTATTATTTCAATTTTATGAATTTTGAAGGAATTGGTACCCACGAATATACCCTGCCGGGTTATCCTGCCAGTCATGGATGCGTAAGAATGTATAGGGAAGATGCTAAATTCATTTACGAGTGGGCCAGTATGTGGGAATTGGAGAACGATGTAATTGTACAAAATGGTACTCTGTTTATGGTGATTGGTGAATATGATTTTAAGGAAATACAGCCCTGGCTTAAACTTGCTGAAGACAATAAGTTCAACGAACTAAAACCGGAAGAAATGGACACGATTAAGGTGTATGCCCAGCGTTTTAAAAATGATCCTTTAAATTTTAAATTCGAAGATTTAAGCGAGAAAGAAATCATGCTTTAATCCCTCCAGACGGGTTAATTCTCACAGGCTTATCTTGAAATTTCAAAAGCTTTTTTCAATTCACATCTCATTGACTTACCCGTAGCTTCTTGATTTACTAAGGCATTTTGTATTTTAGTAAGAAATTAAGTTTATGAGATTCAGATTTCGTGTTTTCAGTTTATTAAGTATTCTTTTATTTTCCTTCGGAAGTCTTACGGCACAGGAAACCACAGTGATGGTGAGAGCACTGGCTAAAGATGCAAAATTTATAGGAAGTTCTATTGGCGGGGCAAAAATTATTGTTAGAAATGCTGAAACAGGAACAATCCTTGACCAGGGTTTTACTTCCGGAAGTACTGGAGATACCAAACTAATTCTTAAAACTCCACAAGAACGTTATGATAGTCTAACCGATGAAGAAACAGCCGGTTTCAAAGCAGAATTAGATATAACAGAACCTACATTTATAGAAATAGAGGCCCACGCACCTTTTAATAAAAAGCAAGCCAGGGTAGTATCCAGTACGCAACTTTGGGTGATTCCCGGGAAGAATATTACCGGCGATGGAGTAGTGCTGGAAGTTCCCGGTTTCGTGGTAGATATTCTTTCTCCACAAACTCACGAGCGTATAAAATCATCAGAAGTAGTAAGTTTAAAAGCCAATATTGTAATGATGTGCGGCTGCCCCGTAACCGAAGGCGGTACCTGGGATGCCAATCAATATGAGGTGAAAGCAATTCTAGCTGGCGAAGGAAAAGAAAGCAGGGAAATAGCGCTTAAGCCGACAGACAAGGCCAGTACTTTTGCGGCAGAAGCGAATTTAGATAAAGGTTACTACACCATCACCGTATATGCTTTTGATCCCGTAACCGGCAACACCGGCGTAGATAAAACTAATATTATTATTAATTAACTCACTAAGTGAGATTTGATAATAGCAGTTCGGCGTTACCGTTATTGTGAGCGCGGCAATCTTTGTTGCTAAAAGTGAATAGACTCCTTCACTTCGAGTGTCCCGACGAGAGTCGGGATGTATCGAGAAGTGTTTTAAGTTCCAACTTCAAAAAGTTCTCGATACGCCGATATTTTCGTTTCCACTCAAATATCGCCACTCGAACTGACGCGCTTAACCACTCA